>Ga0316204_10006101_pt1 | contig 18939 bp, 17 predicted proteins | sample 6monrhotite_MG_2_FD_205661 | JGI IMG/M metagenome (GOLD analysis project Ga0316204, IMG submission 205661) | Microbial mat bacterial communities from mineral coupon in-situ incubated in ocean water Damariscotta River, Maine, United States -... | ecosystem: Environmental > Aquatic > Marine >...
GTCTACCAGGGCTTCTACCGGGACTCGACTCCGTTCTGTTCGCCTGCGGGCTTCAATGCCACGAACGGCATCGAGATCAGCTGGTAAGGCTCTCCTCGATCCTCGAAACGAACGCGGGGCCCGGTCGGCGACGACCGGGCCCCGCGTTCGTTGTCGATGGGGCCGCGTGCGCGCGATGCCCTTGGAGTGTCCGTCGCGCCCGGGGCGCTCTTGACTCAGACGCCCTTCGCGCCGAGGCCGGCGAAGGCGAGGACGCCGGCGAGGATCATGCCCGAACTGAGCATGGACAGCGGGTCGCCTCAGCAGGCGAAGAACCGCAGCCCGACGCCACCCGCGACCAGCAGGCCGCCCAGGATCTTCCAGTAGGTCGAGTTCATGTCACCAGCCTACGGGACCGGCTGCGGTCTGTGACCCCCCGTGGTGGTGCGGGGGAGCGACGGGGCGGACGAGGGCGTGAGGCCTCGTCAGTGCGCGAACATGCCCCTCTCGACGTCGCCGAAGGCCTTGATCTCGATCGCGTTGCCGCTCGGGTCGCGGAAGAACAGGGTGCCCTGCTCTCCGACCTCGCCCTCGAAGCGGATGTAGGGCTCGATCACGAAGTCGACCTCGGCAGCGCGCAGGCGCTCGGCCAGCGCGCGCCACGCGTCCATCTCGAGGACCAGGCCGAAGTGCGGCAGCGGCACGGCCTTGCCGTCGACCTCGGTGGTGCCGAGGTCCTGCACGCCGCGCTCGCGCACGTGCAGGGCGAGCTGGTGCCCGTGGAAGTCGAAGTCGATCCAGGTGTCGCCGCTGCGTCCCTCGGGGCAGCCCAGGAGCTCCCCGTAGAAGGCGCGCGCGTCGGCGACGCTGGTGATGGGGAGGGCGAGGTGGAACGGAGGGCGGCTCATGCGGGCGAGCGTACCATCCGCTCTGCGAGGGGAGGGGAGGCGGTTCGGCGGTGAGCTTCGCCCCCGGGTGGAGTCGCCGGGGAGCCGCAAGCCGGGTGGTGCTGTGCGGAGCGCTCGGCCTACAATCCCGCCGCCATGCTGCGAGAGATCCTGCGCTTCGACACGCCAACCGCCCGCCTGCGAGCGTGCGCCTACATCGAGGGTTGGTCCTACCTGGTCCTGCTCTTCGTCGCGATGCCTCTGAAGTACCTCGCCGGGATCCCGCTGGCGGTGCGGGTCGTCGGCTCGCTCCACGGCGCGCTGTTCGTCTGGCTCATGCTCGAGGTGCTCCGCGGCTGGCTCGGACGCGGCCGCCCGTTCTGGTGGGCGGTGAAGATCGGCGTGGCCTCGCTCGTGCCCTTCGGCACCTTCTTCCTCGATCGCGGACTTGGGGCAGAGGACGAGAGCTATCGCGCGGCCCGCGCAAGCGGTCCCCGCAACTGAGCCTGCGGAGCTGTGGAGCGCAGCCCGCGCGCCGAGCCTAGATCGACAGACGGTAGATGAGGTCCGCGAGCTTGCGGGCCGAGTCGGCCTCCAGCGGCTGCACGAACTCGAGGCCCTGGTGCCAGTGGCCGGCCTCGTCCAGGGCGCGTCGCCAGCGGGTGCAGGCGACCAGGTCCAGCGGCCCGAGGTCCGCGAGTTCGCCCTGGAGGTCCAGCGAGATCGCGGCCTCCGTCTCGAGCTCCAGGCGCGTGGTGCCCTCGAGCTTCAGTCCGCCGCAGCTGATGTCGGCAACGGAGCCCAGGATCGCTCCGCTCTCGCCATCGCGCAGGACCATTTGGGCCTGGGGTTCGACGCGGCCGAACTTGCGCTGTCCATTCGTGACCCTCATGTGTCCCTCTTCCATGGGTCCTTCTTCGACCTTTCCGGGCCGGCGGGGCGAGCCCTGAGGGCGCTCAGTCGTGTGAATTCTCGCAGAGGGGCCACCAGCGGTCCTTTGAGGGCCCGGGGGCCTCCTTTTCGTCCTGGATCGAGTCCCACCGCGAGCGCGGGGGCGTTCGGGGGACACGAGACGCGGGCCCGGGCATCCGGAGGCCCAGCTCCGTCGAACTCCTCCCCACCACCCCCAGGGCCGTCTTTAGGACGTCGCATTGCCTCCACCGTGAGGCTCGCGTAAGCCTCTCGGGCCTTGCGCGGCCCGGCTTCACGGCCCGGCGGGGGTGACCTACTCTGACCACTCACCCTGGTCCCCTTACCGGAACTCGCCATGAAACAGAACTGGACCTCCCTCCTCCTCGTCGCCGGACTCCTCGGCGCGCCCGCGGCCGCCATGTCGGCCTTCCAAGACGGCACCCCGCCGGTCGAACAGGAGAAGAAGAAGCGCGACGCCAAGAAGCAGGACGAGAAGAAGCCGACGGTGTTGAAGGTCGGCTCGACCGTCCCCGAACGGCTCGCCCTCCCGGACCTGAACGGCAAGCAGCACAGCTTCAAGGACATGCGCGGCAAGGTCGTCGTCGTCCACTTCTGGTCGGACCGCTGCCCCTACGAGGAGCACGGCAACCCGGTGTTCGCCCGCATGGAGAAGAAGTACGCCGCGAGCAAGGACGTCGTGCTGGTCGGCATCAATGCCAACCAGAACGAGCTCGGCCGCAAGCCCGCCGAAGGCGCGGACTACACGAAACTCTACACGAACATCCGCACCAAGCTGAAGGAGGCGAAGCTGAGCCACACGATGCTCGCCGACCACGGCAACAAGGTCAGCAAGATGTTCCAGGCCAAGTCGACGCCGCACTGCTACGTCATCGACAAGAAGGGCGTGATCCAATACGCCGGCGCGCTCGACGACGATCCCCGCGGCCAGAAGGGTGAGAAGGCGACGAACTACGTCGTCGACGCGGTGACGGCGGTGCTCGCTGAGAAGCGCCCCACGATGACCGAGACGAAGCCCTACGGCTGTTCGATCAAGAAGTAGTCTCCCGTGGGGAGACACCGCAAACTCACCGAATCCGCTCCTGAACCCCTGACATGATCTGCCGCCTCCTCCTCGCCACCAGCCTGCTCGCCCTCGCCTCCTGCTCCGGAGGCGTGAGCTCGAGCGGAGCGGGCGAGGGGGACGCGGCCGCCGCCTCCTCCCCGGAGGCATCCGCCGAGCCCGAACCCTCCGGCGAGCAGGCGGAGCCCGTCCACCCGATCGAGGTCGTCCAGTTCGAGGGCCTCGATGCCGTCCTCGCGGCTCACCGCGGCAAGGGACTCCTGCTCAACTTCTGGGCGATCTGGTGCGCCCCTTGCGTCGAGGAGCTCCCCGAGCTGCTCGAGGTCGCCGAGGAGTACGAGGACCGTGGAGGCAGCGTCGTCGGCATCAGCTACGACCTGATGATCCCGACGGGCGACCCGGCCAAGATCACCGAGACGATGGCCAAGTTTCTGGACCGCCAGGGCTGGAGCTTCCCTGTCTACATCTACGACGACATCGACTACGACCGGATCAACGAGCGCTTCGCTCTGGAGGGCGGCGTCCCGGTCACGCTCGCGATCGACGCGAACGGCGACATCGTCGACGCACAACACGGTCAGGCCGACAAGGCCCGCTTCGACGAGCTGATGCGCAAGGCGCTCGGGATCTGACTCCCCGCGCTCGTGCGCCGCGCTATCCTGGCGCCGCTATGTTCGAGAAGCTGATCGAGATGATCGAGGGACACCCGCGCTACGCGCCGGCCCTCAAGAACGCGGTAGAGCGCGACCTGCCGCTGGTCCTGAACTACCACACGCACCAAGGCGTGGGCACGTGGTGCGTGTCCATCTGCACGCGGATGGGATTCCCGGTGCCGTTCTTCGAGGACCAGGAAAGCATGCTCGAGGAGCTCGTCCACATCCGCAGCTTCGGCCGCGAGAAGGGCGACTGCATACGACTGACCTCGACGCTCGCCGACGAGCTCGCGCGTCACTACGACATGAGCGCGAAGCCCGAGCTCTGGCTCGAGGGCGACCCGATCAGCGACACCTGAGCCGGGGGCTTCGGGCCGCGATCGCTCAGAGTCCGCGCGCCCAGGCGACGAAGGCCTGGACGACCTCGGCGCGGACTTCAGCCTCGTTCCTGCCGCTGCGCTTGAGGACGTCGAAGGAATGGTCGCCGCCCTCCACCACGTGAACGACGTGCGGCGCGCCGTAGCTCCCCAGCTCGCGCTCGAGCAGAGCGAGGTCACAGAGCTTGTCGCGCGTTCCCTGCAGGAAGAGGCTCGGCGCGGTGATGCGCGGGAAGTGCTCGGAGCGTAGAGACTCCGGCTTGCCCGCTGGGTGCAGCGGGTAGCCGAGGAACGCCAGGCCGGCGCAGGGAACCCCCTGGGCGGCGAGGTGGCTCGCGACGCGGCCGCCCATCGACTTGCCGCCGAGGACCACGGGCCGGTCGGGGATGCGCTCGCGCAGCGCCTGGAGCGCGGCGCGGTGCACGTTCTCCAGGAGCGGCATGCGGTCCGGCGGCCTGCGCTTGCCCTCCTGCGCTGCGCGCTCCGTGTAGGCGTATCGGAAGCGCATCACGGACAGGCCCTCGGCGACGAGGGCGCTGGCCGTCGCCTCCATGAACTCAGACTCCATCGGCGCCCCGGAGCCGTGCGCGAGCAGCACGGCTGGCGCGTCGGTCGCGCAGGTCGGCGATTGGAGGATCGCCCGAACGGAGTCGACGGGCGCGTCTTCGAGGGGGATGGCGAAGTTCTCGGTGCTCATGGGGGTGGTGGGGGCGGCCTCGACGCCCATCCGTGGTGCGACTCGTTGCGGTAAGCTCGGCGTCGCATGACGACGCTGCACGTTCACTATCCCAGCCTGAAGGCCGGGGAGCACGCGCGGATCCTACGGGAGCGACTCCCCGCGCTGGTACGCCTGACGGACGCTGAGGAGACCGGCCTCGACGACGCAGCGGTGCTCGTCGATGGCCGCCCGACGCCGGAGCTGCTCGCCCAGCTGCCCGCGCTGCGCGCCGTCGTGATTCCCTGGGCCGGCGTCAGCGAGGTGGCGCACGGGACCCTGTCGAAGCGGCCCGATCTCGCGGTTCACAATCTGCACCACAACGCAGCCCCGGTGACCGAGCACGCGATCGGTCTCCTGCTGGCGGCGGCGCGCGGGATCGTGCCCTCGGACCAGGCGCTGCGCGCGGGAGACTGGCGGCCGCGCTACGCCGAGTCGACGGACCCGCTGCTCTCGGGCGGCAATGCGGTCGTGGTCGGCGCGGGGGCCATCGGCCGGCGCGTCGCGCGAGCGCTGAAGGGTCTCGGGATGAAGGCGCAGCTCGTCGGACGAACGGCGCGCGAAGGCGTGTGCTCCTCGAGCGAGCTGCCACGCCTCCTGGCTGACTGCTCCGCGCTGATCCTCGCGCTCCCGCTGACCGAGGCCTCGCGCGGCCTCATCGGTGCAGCGGAGCTCGCGCTGCTTCCGGACGCGGCGGTCCTCGTCAACGTCGGCCGCGCGGAGCTGTGCGAGGAGGACGCGCTGTACGACGCGCTGCGCGGCGGGCACCTGCGCGCCGGTCTGGACGTCTGGTATCGCTACCCGGAGGACGAGGTGCAGCGCGCGTCGACGATGCCGTCCCGTCACGCCTTCGGAGAGCTGCCGAACGTCGTGCTCAGCCCGCACCGGGCCGGACACGGCGCCGCGACGCCGCGGCTGAGGGCGGAGGCGCTCGCCGAGCTGCTCGCTGCGCTGGCCGCCGGCGAGGCGCCGAGGGGCTCGCGCGTCGACCTGACGCTCGGTTACTGAGGCTGCGGCGCCTGCGTCCCCCGCAGCTTGCGTGACTTGTACGCGAGCTCCGGGGCGCTCTACTCGGCTTCTGCCTCCCGTTCGCTGGGGAACGTCTACGCTGGAGCGACCTACCTGACAGGAGGGGGTGCCATCCCGGCGCACTTTCCCCTCCCTCGAACAACGCTCGGCATCGACATCCAGACATGAAGACCACTGCCTTCCTCTCCTGCGCCTCGGCGGCGCTCCTCGCCTCCACCGCGAACGCCCAGGTCGCCAGCGCGATGCTGCGCGAGGGCGACGCGCTCACGGGCCCGCTCGCCGGCCAGACCGTGACCTCGATCAACGGCGCGAGCGCCAACGACAACGGCGGCTTCGCTGCGGGCTTCAACAGCTCGGGCGCCGCGACGCTCAGCCACGCGTTCGGCAGCGCCGACGGCACGGCGCCGACCGTGCTGCAGACCGAGGCCATGATCGGCCCGCTGACGCAGACCTCGTTCGAGAGCGCGGTTGGCGTCAGCGATGGCGGCGTCGTCAGCTACAGCGCGACCTGTGATGGCGCGTTCGTCACGAGCGCGGACTCGGTCTGGTTCGGGAACACTCCCGTCGCCGTGGAAGCCGAGCCGCATCCGACGCTGGCCGGACAGTGGTGGCGCTTCGCGAGCCGCCCCGGTTGCACCGGCAGCGGACTCCCGCACTTCGTCGGCGGCATCACGAGCACCCAGGGCGGCAACACGGAGAACCGCGGCCTGTTCCTCGGCATCGACGGCGGGACGGTCCTGGCGCTCGGCGGCGACGTGGTCCCGAACCTCCCGGAGCCGCTGACGACGGCGACGTCCGTGAGCTTCGACTACCGCGTCTCCACCCTCGGCACGAACTTCATCTACGAGGCCGGCATGGCGGGGTCGACCGTGACCACGTCGAACGACAACGCGATCGTCGTCAACGGTAGTGGACTCCTGCTCGGCGGCGCGCTGGTCCAGGAGGGCACGCTGCTGCCCGTGATCGTCGGAGGCGACGGCTCGGAGAACTGGGACAACTTCGACTACATGGGCATCACGGAGTCGGGGGACTACTTCTTCACCGGCGACACGGACGCCGCGACGGCGACCGACGAGATCATCGTCCTCAACGGGACGGTGGCGTACCGCGAAGGCGACGTCATCGACGGCAAGCTGATCGAGGGCTCGATCGAGAGCGCTTCGATGAACGAGAGCGGCGACCTGGCCTACGTCTGGGACTTCGACGACGCCGGAACGAACAAGGAGGCGCTGTTCTTCAACGACACCTGCCTCCTGGTCGAAGGCGACGAGGTGGACTGGGACGGCGACGGCAACGTCGACGCCGGATTCGTGATTCTGGACTTCACGGGTAGCTCGACCGTCGGCCTCGGCTCGAACTCGATCGTCTACTTCACGGCGGACATCGACGTGATGGGGTCGACCCTCGAAGGGCTCTTCGCCTACGCCGTTGCGACCGACTACCCGACGTTCTGCTTCGGCGACAGCGCGGGCAACCTCTGCCCCTGCGGCAACCAGGGCGCCCCCGGCGAAGGCTGCGCGAATAGCACGGGCATGGGCATGATTGCCTCGGCTTCCGGTGACGCCGTCGTCGGCTCGGACACGCTCGTCCTGACCGCGACCCAGTGCCCGGCGAACGTCCCCGGCGTCTTCTTCCAGGGCAACAGCGCGCTCGCCAACCCGGGCTTCCTCGGCGACGGCCTGCTCTGCATCTCGGGTGGGATCCAGCGCCTCGGTACGACGTTCGTCGACGGCAACGGCGTCATGGTCTCCAACCCGCAGATCTCCGTGCTCGGCGGGGTGAGCCCCGGTGACACGCGCTACTACCAGCTCTGGACGCGGGACAACCAGGGTCCCTGCGGCTTGCAGTCGAACACGAGCAACGGGATCCAGGTCGACTGGCAGTAGAGCCTCGCTCGTCCCGACGAGTCCTCGCTCGCCCCGGCCGCTTCGCGCGGTCGGGGCGAGCGTTCGTTCAGGTGCAGCCGTTGGGCCGGCGTAGACGCTACGCACCGCAGTCCGGGCCTCGACGCATTCCGTCGGCCGTGGACAAATTGGAGCCGGGCCCTCACCGCGTGTGCGACGAGGGCCCGGCGGGGGGGATGGGAGCCGACCTACAGGAACGAGACGCTGAGTCCGTCCGAGAGGTTGAAGCCGGCCGGGCCACCGGCGAGGTCGCGGAACCAGTACTGGAAGTTGATCGTGGTGCCAGCCGTGATGCCTTCATTGGCGAGGTCGACCGGGCGCGAGACGATGCCGTTCGCCGGCGCGAAGGTCGGCGGCTGCAGGCGCTGGAGCGAGCCGCCGACGCAGCGGATGCCTTCGCCGAACGGGAGCTGCACCTGGTTCGGGCCGTAGAAGAACAGCCCCGGCGTACCGACCGGCAGGTTGTTTGCGCTGAGCGTCAGGCTGTTGTCGCTCGCGGTCGGGCTGCCGACCGCGCTGATCGACGAGGCCTGGCCCGAGGAGTTCGCGTTGGCCGTGCAGTAGCTCGTTCCGACGGGGCCGTCGACGGACTCGACGACGAAGTCGAGCGTGACGGTCGAGGGGTCGCCGGTCTGGTTGTACCACCACGTGTACGTGCCGGCGCCGAGCGGGATGCTGAAGCCCGTCGCGCCGCCGAGGGTGGCGACCTGCGGAAGGATGTCGGTGCCGACGCTGAAGAAGCCGTAGACGACGCCGCCGAGCAGATCGGAGGCGTCCGTGTTGTTGGCCGGCGTCGTGAAGATCGGGCCGGCTTGTACGCCGAGGAAAGCGAGGTTCGGCTTGCCGAGTGCGGTGTACACCGGGCAGTCGAGGCGCGTGAGCTGGCTGCCAGCCGGGATGATGACCGTGAGGTAGTCGAGGTCACGACCGAAGTCGTCGCCCTGCTGGCTCGCCGTCACGACGTTGCTGCCGTTCGTCAGGTTCAGGACGGTCGTGTTGAGGCGGTCGTCCGAGATGTCGCCGTCGATGGTCTCGTCGTAGTCGTTGGCGATGGCGGGCGCGGCGAGGGCTGTCAGGAACGAGAGGTGCAGGAGCGTGGGGCGCATGGGAAGTTCCGGTCGGGTGTGGGAGAAAGCTGAGTCTTCGCAGCGTACCGAGTGATCGAGATCTCGATACCGGAGGGCCGAGCGGGGGCCCGAGGCTCAGCGGGTCGTTCGCGCTCTCCTCAGGGGCGGATGCACCTCCCTACCCGCGGCTCTGCAAATTCGTCGGAGGCCCCATCCGGGAACCACTTACGGCGCCTGGCACCCCGGGCACCAGTAGGTGCTGCGCAGGCCACGTCCGAGTCGCGCTCGCCTCACGGAGGCTCCACAGCGCAGGCAGGCCTCGCCTTCGCGACGGTAGACCCACAGGGAGGGCGACCCCTCCTGCGTTCCGCGCGTCCGCCGGGGCCCGCCGACGAGGTTCTGCTGGAGCAGGGTGCGGGCGCGTGCGTACAGGCGGACGAGCAGGTCGTCGTCGAGCTCCGCGAGCGGACGCAACGGCGGAGCGCCCTCGAGGAACAGGAGCTCCGACTTGTAGACGTTGCCGATGCCCGCAGCAACGCGCTGATCGAGCAGGACGTCCACGGCGGGTGATCCGGGGGCCAGGAGGGCTCGCGCGCGTGAGGGCAGCGTGGCGAACTGCGGCGCTTCCTCGGCGAGCAGGTCGGGTCCGACGCGTCGATCGAGCTTGGCTTCGCGCGGGCCGCCGCTCCTCAGCAGCTCGGCCTCCTGCGCCCGAAAGCAGACGTACACCCCGGCCTCGGTCGCGAGCACGAGTGAGGCCATGCGCTCGGGGAGCTTCCAGCGCTCACCGTGGGCGTACTCGTGAACGCTGCCACGCATGCCCAGGTGGCAGCGCAGCGCGCGCTCGTCCTCGAGGCGGATCAGCAGGTGCTTGCCGCGCGCCTCGACGCGCTCGACGAGAACCTCCGCGAGGTCGAGCGTGGGATCGCCGGCGAGCCGCGCGGCGACCAGGCGGCGACCCGCGAGCCGCGGCTCGAGGTAGGCGGCGAGTCGGTGGATGGTGTCGCCTTCAGGCATCGCGAGGTCCCGCGCGGGATGCGGCGGCGCGATCGAACAGGTAGCCCTTGTAGTCGGGGACGAAGCCGATTCGTTCGAGGGCAGGACGGTGGGGCGAGTCCTGGGGCGCGAGGCCGTCCAGGCTCTCGATCTGGAGGAGCCCGCTCCCCGCGAGCGCTGCAGGCAGCGCTGCTAGGGCCAACGCGACGCGCTCGTCGTCGCCGAAGGTCGCGAGCTTGCGCCCCGCAGCAGGAACGTAGAGCGCGACCTCACCCGCGACCGTCAGGACGTGCGCGCCAGGCACGCGTCGCGGCTTGGGACCGCCCTCTCGTTGGGGCTCCGGCCACGCGAGGTGCGCGCCCCAGGCGTTCGCCGGGTCGACGGCGGCGAGCGCGCGGACCTGCGGCGTGCGCGGCGTCCGCTCTTCACGCTCTCCACGGAGGCGATCCGCGGCGCCCGGGCTCGCGAACTGCGCGCCTGAGAGCCCCTCCACGAACCAGCCGCGGCGAACCTGCCCCGCCTCCTCCATGGTTCGAAGCACGCGGTAGACCGGCCCCCAGCCCCCCGGGAGCTCTTCGTACAGCGCCGCCTCACGGCTGACGATGCCGTGTCGTTCGAGCAGCGTGCGCGCGCGGGCCAGGGTGCGCGCGGTCGGTGAGACCGTCGGGTCATGGAGCTCGGCGACGAGCGACCAGCGCCCGCCTGCGAGCACGGCGACCCGTCCGCCGCGCGACGCGCGCCCGCTGCGACCATTGCGCGATGCACCGAGGCTCTGCAACGGTCCGAAGGTGTCGTTCGTCACGAGGCCGGCCCAGACGAGGTCCCAGAGCGCGGCCTCGAGCTCGCGCGGCGTCGCCTCCGTCTCGGCGCATAGCGACCGCTCGAGCTCGGTCAAGAAGCTCGCGCCGCGCGCGCGCAGGTGATCGAGGAGACGCGACTGCAGCTCGCCCTCGGGGGCCTCGTCGGTCGGAAGCTCGAGCAGCTCACCCGCGCGCTCGCGCCGGTAGAGCGCGACGCGACCGTCGCGCGGGCCGAGGGCGCCGCGTCCGACCCAGACGATCCGCCCCTGCGCGGCGAGCAGGTCGAGCTCCTCGACGCGGAAGCTCCGAACGCGCGCAGGCAGCACGTCGCTGATGAGTGCTCGCCAGGAGAGGGGTAGCCCCTCGAGTCGCGCGACGACCTCCTCCAGCTCCTCGCGTACCGCTCCGCGCGGCGCTTGGGAGCCGTCGCGGACGCCGTGCCAGCGCGGGAGGAAGCGCGCGAACGTGGCGGCGTCGACGGCGGCGACCTCGCCGCGCAGCTTCGCCAGCGTGCGTCGCTTGATGCGACGGAGCACCTCGGCGTCGCACCACTCGAGTTCGCTGCCGCCGGGGCGCAGCGCGCCGAGCACGAGCGTCCCGTTCGCCTCGAGCGACTCGAGGAGTGCCGTGACCTGGGCGGGCAGGAATCCGTAGCGGCTCGCGAACGCGCGCGTCGCGAACGGCCCGCGGCCACGGGCGAAGCGGCGCAGGAGGGCTTCGAGGGGTCGCTCCGGAGCGGCCAGGAAGTCGGCCGGGAGTCCGCCGGGCGGGCGACAGCCGAGCGCCTCGCGATACAGCCCGGCGTCCTGCGCGGCGATCCAGCGCTCCTCGCCGGCGACGACGACGGAGATGGCGCGACGCTCTTCGACGAGCTGTGTGTACCAGTTCGTCACCTCGTCGGAGTTCGCCGAGCAGCGGGCCGCGGCTTCGAACGGGGTCAGGTCGCCGAGGCGCGCGAGCAGATCGCCGAGCTCGTCGCGGTCTCGTGCCTGGCGCTCCGACGCGAGGCCTGTCAGCTCGGCTTCGACCGCTTCGATCACCTCCGTGTCGAGCAGCTCGCGGAGTTCGTCCTGGCCGAGGAGATCCCGGAGCAGGCCACGGTCGAGGGTCAGCGCCTGAGCCTTGCGCTCGGCGACCGGCGCATCGGCCTCGTACAGGTAGGCCGCGACGAACGCGAACACCAGCGAGCGAGCGAACGGCGACGCGGAGCGCGTCTCCACCTCATCGACGCGCACGCTGCGGTTGCGGATGCCGCCGAGCAGCTCGCGCAGCCCGTCCAGGTCGAAGATGTCGCGCAGCGCTTGCCGGTACGTCTCCAGGACGATGGGGAAGCTCGGGAAGCGGAGGACGGTGGCGAGCAGCTCCTGTGCCTTGCGGCGCTGCGCCCAGAGAGGCGTGCGCTGGTCCGGGCGGCGGCGCGTGACGAGCAGCGCGCGTCCGGCGTTCTCGCGGAAGAGCATCGAGAACAGCGCGCTGCCGCCGAGCTGCTCGGTGAGCAGCTCCTCGAGCTCCTCGGGGTCGGGGAACAGCTGGCGCAGCTCCGGCAGCTCCTCGACGTCGGCGAAGCGCAGGACGATGCCGTCGTCGGTGGCCACCGCGGAGACTTCGACTCCCGCGCGCTCCGAGAGCCGGTGTTCGAGCGCCATGGCCCACGGCCGGTGCACTCGAGAGCCGAACGAGGAGAGGATGCAGACGCGCCAGTCGCCCAGCTCGTCACGGAAGCGTTCGACCGTGATCGCCCTGTCCGTCGGCAGGCAGCCGTTGTGCTCGCGCTGGTCGCAGAGGTAGTCAGCGAGATTCTTCGCTGCGAGCGCATCGAGCGGGGTCTCCGCCTCCAGGCGCGCGGCGACCTCTCCGCGCGAGCCAACTCCGTACTTCGCGACGAACGCGCCGAGCTCGCGACCGAGCTCGATCGGTCTTCCGGGGCCCTCGCCCTTCCAGAAGGGGAGTCGACCCGGCTCGCCCGGCGCGGGCGTGACGATCACCTCGTTCTGCGTGATCTCCTCGATGCGCCAGGTCGTCGTCCCCAGCAGGAAGGTGTCGCCGCGCCGCGACTCGAACACCATCTCCTCGTCCAGCTCGCCGAGGCGGGGGCCGCCGGCGCCGAGCCGCACGGGAAAGGCGCCGCGGTCGGGGATGGTCCCCGCGTTGAGGCGCGAGACCATCGCGGCTCCGGGGCGCGCCGAGAGGTGGTCGGTGGAGCGGTCCCAGCGCAGTCTCGGCCGCAGGTCGGCGAGCTCCGTGCTCTGGTAGCGGCCGGAGAGCATCTCGAGCACGGCGTCGAAGGCCTCGCCGGAGAGCTCGCGGTACGGGTGCGCGCGGACGACGATCGCGCGCAGCTCGTCGCGGGAGCGAGAGGTGTCGACGCACATGGCGACGAGCTGCTGCGCGAGGACGTCGAGGCAGTTCTTCGGCGCCTGGATCGCCTCGATGGCTCCGGCCTGCATGCGCCCGGCGACGACGGCGCACTCGAGCAGGTCGTGCTTGAACTTCGGGAAGATGCGGCCGCGACTGCGCTCGCCGACGCCGTGGCCGGCGCGCCCGACGCGCTGCAGACCGCTCGCGACGGAGCCGGGGGACTCGACGAGGATGACCTGGTCGACGGCGCCCATGTCGATACCGAGCTCGAGGGAGCTGGTCGCGACGATCCCGCGCACGTCGCCGCGCTTCAGTGCGTCCTCGATGCGAGCGCGCTCGCCGTGGCTGACGCTGCCGTGGTGGGCGAGCACCAGCTCTTCCTCGGCGAGCTCGTTCAGGCTGTGCGTCAGGCGCTCGCAGAGCCCGCGGCTGTTGACGAACAGGATCGTGGAGCGGTGGGCGCGGATGCTCTCCAGCAGCTCGGGGTAGAGCACGGGCCACAGCCCGCGCTCGGCGCTCGAACGCTCGGTCGTGTTGTGCGGCGAGACGGGGAGCTTCGCGAGCAGCGAGCCGCCGTCTCCCTCGCGTGAACCCGGTCGAGTGGGGTCGGCGGACTCGTCGCGCGGAGGTGGCGGAGGTGGCGCGACGTGATCCATGTCCGGCACGGGGACGTGCACCGACAGGTCGAGCAGCGGCGGCGCGGAGGCGTCGACGACCTCGACGGGGCGGTCACCTCCGAGGTATCGCGCGACCTCCTCGAGCGGCCGGACGGTGGCGGAGAGCCCGACACGCTGCGGATCGCGATCCGCGATCGCCGCGAGGCGCTCGAGCGAGAGCGCGAGGTGCGCGCCCCGCTTGGTGCCGCAGACGGCGTGGATCTCGTCGACGATGACGGTGGTGACCGTGCGCAGGGTCTCCCGCTGCTTCGAGCCGAGGATCAGGTAGAGCGACTCGGGCGTCGTGACGAGGATCTCACCGGGGTCGCGGGACTGGCGGCGGCGCTCCTGCTGCGGCGTGTCCCCGGTGCGGAGGTCGACGCGAGCGCTGCGGACTTCGCCGCCGAGCCGCTCCGCTGCGCGGGCGACTCCGGCGAGGGGGGCCCGAAGGTTGCGCTCGATGTCGGCGACGAGCGCCTTGAGCGGCGACACGTAGACGACCCGCACTCCCGCCGGCGCCTCGGGGGGTAGCGCCGCGAGATCGTCGATGGCGCTCAGGAACGCGGCGAGCGTCTTGCCCGAGCCCGTCGGCGCAACGAGGAGCGCATGCTGTCCTCGGGCGAGGGCGTCCCAGCCCCGCGTCTGCACGTCGGTCGGGCTCGGGAACTGCTCGGAGAACCAGGCACGGGTGGCGGGTCGGAAGGCGTTCACTGCGGAGGCTTCGCGCCTGGGGCTGGCGCGGATCCCCGAGGATAGGGCCTGAGCGCTGCGAGCAGCGCCGTGCTCCTGACAGGGGCTGTCCGGAGAACGAGGCGCCGTCTCCTGCAGGCAGGTCGAGGGGGCCCTCTGTGGCCCTGGAACAGCGACGAGCCGGGCCGCCGTGATGGCGACCCGGCTCGACAGGGGCGGGGGAAGTCGGACTCGTCGGCCTAGAAGGTCCCGTCCAGGCTGCGCGCCAGGAGGCTGCCGTTCGACTGTTCGCCTTCGCAGAAGGGCAGGTCGGCGCTCTGCTCGGTCAGCAGCCCCTCGCGCAGGACCGCGAGGATCGCCGGGTCCTGGATGCCGGTGCTCGCCGAGTTGGCGACGGCCCCGTCGAGGATCATCCAGCCGGTCTCGACGCGCGGGAGCCCGGCGACCTCGTCGAGGTCGTGGTTCGTGTTGTTCTGCAGGTAGTCCAACGAGAACAGGTTCGAGATGCTCAGCAGGTCGACCTTGGCCCAGCAGTTGAAGGTGTACTCGGAGGAGAACACTTCCTCGTTGTCATTGAAGATCAGGAAGTCGACGGTGGTGCTGAACCTGGCGCCGCCCGTCAGACCGATCAGGTAGAGCTTCGACTGGAACTGGACGCCTTGCCCGTAGAAGCGAGGAATGACGAGGCGGTCGGGGACCTGCGAGTACTCGGTCCCATCGAGGTTGCGCATCTCATCGCCGTTGAGCTCCGTCGTGGTGCCCTCCGCGCCGGCCCCCTGGAACACGAACGGGTTCGTGCTGTAGTGGGGCAGGAGGGTGATCGAGGTCGAGCTCCCCACGAGGTAGTCGAAGTTGATCGGCTCGCCGTTCGTGGACTCCTTGGCGAAGGCGTACGCGTAGCCACGGTCCATGTCCGGGTTGTGGTTACGCGTGAGGAAGCTGAACGTGTCGAAGGGGGTGAGCTCGATGTTCCGATTGAACTCGGTGCAGTCGTCGCCGTCGATGTAGACGACCTCGACCGTGACGCTGTCGAGCGCGCTCGTGTTCGTGATGGTGAAGATCTGGTGGATGCCGGGCTCGTTGTTGAACTCCGGGAACACCAGCAGGCTGCCCGCGCGGAGATCCGCATGGGCGAACGAGGACAGTCCGACGAGGAGGACGGCGCTGGCGAAGAGGTGGCGGGGACTCATGGTGGTGACGTGGCCGCGGGGGGCCGTTGGGGGGTGACCGGCCACGCTCTCCTCACACATCCGGGCCGGTTCAGGTCTCTGCCCAAGGCTCCCCCCGATTCTCGGGTCGGGCAAAAGCAAACTCCTAAAATGTGAAGCTGGAACGGCTCCAAGGGCCCTCAGGGGGGTCATGGGGGTCCCGCGGAGGCCCCGTTTGGCGCGCCGGCCGGGCCGGACTCTGAGAGCTGGACGCCGGGTGTCGGGCGCTCGGGACGGTCAGTCCGCCAGGAGCCGCTCGAGCGTCTTGACCAGGTAGGGCGGGGAGCTGGTGCCGGCGTAGCCCTCGAGGAAGCGTCCATCGGCGTCCGTGAACAGGACGAACGGCAGCATCATCGCGTCCTCCAGCTGGCCGGCGAGGTCGATGACCTCGGGCTCGGGCTCATCGCAGTCCGCGGCGAGGCCCACGAAGTTCGGGGCGATCAGCGGCGCGACGCGCGGGTGGGGCAGGGCACCCTCCACGAGGGTGCGGCACTGGCCTCAGAGTTCACGACCGAGCTCGATGAAGATCCGCTTGCCCTGGGCGCGGGCGGCGGCCTTCGCCTCGTCGAACGTCGTGTACCACTCGAGGGTGCCCTGATCGTCGAAGTGGGGGTGGCGATGTTCCGAGCTCATGGTCGACCGGTGCTGGGGTTGGAGTGCGAGGTCCGGGGTCGTCGGAGAGTCTGCCTCCGACGCGGGACCGCGCCTACTTCTTCGCGTAGGTCTTCTTGACCCACTTGGCCCAGGCTTCGTCGAGCTCGGCGGGGGTGAGCCCGAAGTGCTCGGCGAGCGCCTTGGTCTGACGCGCCTTGCGGGTCTCGACGGGCTCGGTGGAGATCCCGCTCGACGTCGGGCAGATCGCGGTCAAGAAGGCCGCGCTGTCGCCCTCGCATTCGTTCAGGAGGTAGTCGAGTCGCGACCAGGCGATCAGGTGATCGCGCTGATTCATGTCATCGTACTTCGACCACTCGAACATCTTCTCCGTGCTCGCGTAGAAGTCGTTCTTCACCAGATTGCTCACTCGCGGCTGCCACTCGGTCTTGTCGCGGTCCTTGCCGTAGATGTTCGTCCTACCGTCGTAGACCGGCCACCGGGGGTCGAAGCGCTTCTGGGAGAGGTGCACATAGCCGTAGGTGAGCCAGGCCGGCGCGCGGAACATGTTCCCGTTCCATCCATCGATGAAGTTCGCGCCGATGCTGGCGGTGATCATGCAGGTGAACATGGAGTCCAGCGGCATGTCCTTCTCGTCCTTCCAGTTCTCGGCGATGGCCTCGAAGTTGCCCGCTGTGATCATCCCCTCGCCGAACCAGCCGGTGCGATAGGAGTACTCGAGGTCCGAGTTCTCGTAGATCTTGATGTAGCGACCGAATTCGCTCTTCCGCTGGCAGACCAGCAAGAGGTACTTGTCCGGGAAGCCGAGGTTGGCGCCCTGCTTCGCGAAGGTCTCGGGGGTGACGCCCCAATCATCGAGGAACTGCTGGTACTGCTCCTCCGCGCGCTGGGCGAACAGGTGCAGTCGCAGCCACGGATCGATCTCGCGCTTGGGAGCCTTCAGCTTGCCGAGCTTGTCCGCGAGACGCCCGATCTCCTCCTTGAGGCGGGCGCGCTCCTCCTTGTCGTTCGGGATCCTGTAGGGGAGGAGGCTCGAGCCGATCCGGAAGTGCTCCGTCTCGACGAAGATCATCGGAACGCCGCCGCAGTTCTCCCGAACGACGCTGGAGTCGGAGGTCCCACGCCAGGGGATCAGCCCCACGCGCACGTAGCCGAGCTTCCGCTCGAGCTCGAGCTCGCCCTTCGTGTACGGGCAGACCTCTTCGAAGTCCTCGAAGTCCTCGTCGAGCTTCTCCTTCTTCTTCTGGCCGTAGGCGGCCTCGAGGGGCGCGAAGTGCAGGAGGAGCAGCAGGAGCGGCGCGAGCCGTGCGATGCGGGTGACGAGGCTAGCGGTCGTCATGGGGCGAGTGAGGAGGTGCCAGAGTCCTGTGGGATGAGAAGAGGGCGGCAGACACGTTTCGTGTCCGCCGCCCTCGAGACTGGTACGCGGCTGGCGCGTCAGGGAGCGATCAGCGGCCCGCCCCTGCGGGCTGCTCCTTCTCGCTCTCGGCCTTGGCGCGAGCCTCGGCCTTCTGGCGTCGCAGCTCGAGGCGGTAGGCCTTGTCGACCTCGCCACGCAGCTCCGCGAGCTCGCCTTCTTCCTTGGCCAGCTTCTTCACCAGCTTCGGAAGCTTCTTGGAGTCCGGGCCATCCTCTTCGAGGATCTTGTCCCGTTGCTCGCTGTACTGACGGACCCGCTGGTCAGCGGCGTCGAGCTTGTCGAGCAGGGAGTTGATCTTCTTCAGGGGCTTGTCCGGCTTGGAGTCGTACTCGACCTCGAGGAGGCCTTTCATCGACTTCCAGAGCTCGGTACGCGATGTCTGCGACTGCAGCGGCTGATGGTTGCTGCCGTCGACGGAGACCACGAACAGGTGCTCGGGCTTCTCTTCCACGAAGAGGTTGTGGAACGGATGATCCTCCTCCATGACGTCGACGGGCAGTTTCACGCAGTGGAACCAGGCCGACATGAGGAAGGTCTTCTCGTTGTCCACGCCGCCCTTGAGAAGAGCTTCGTCGGTGCCGTTGCAGACCTTGCACTCGCGCAGGACGAGCAGAGGCCGCGGGTCGTCACCGGCGATGAACGCAACGGCCTCCTCACGGGTCATGGCCTTGCGCTTGGCACGAGAGTAGGTGCCTTCGGCCTTCTTGCCCGCTTCCGGGTCGTAGACCGGATAGTCCCACTTCATCTTCAAGAAGTGGCGCGAACTCGGACCGCGAACGACCTCAGGGAGGCCAGCGGGGCCGGGAGTGGCAGGGCCATTCGGACCGGGTTGGCCCGAAGGCGCCGGACCAGACTTAGGCGTAGGGGTGGGACCCGCACCGGATCCACCAGAGGGGGGCGTTCATCACCCGGGGACGGCGCCGGCGGGGGCACCCATCATGGCGATAACGGCGAGGCTGAGGCCGGTGGCCCAGAGTTGCTTCGAGAGCATGCCTTCACTCCTGGAAGTCGGACTTGTCAGGTAGGGCCGTGGATTCGAGGTAGGGCGGCCCGCGAGACCTCCAGAGTACTCTGCCCGGTGATCCCGAGCGCCCCTCCCACGGTAAAGACCTGGCCCCAGGCCCTTCCCGGCGTCCCTCCGGGGTGCCCAGACCCGCAAGTGCTTGTTAGCTAAACGCTTGTGATCGCTCAAAGGCGGGACAGCCGACTCCTGGGGCGGCTTGAACGGCCCCCAGGGGGTCTACAGCGCCCAGGCTCGGGATCTGTGAAAGCCCCTCCACCTCCCTGTTCGCCCCCCTGTCCCGGCGTCATGCTGACGGGTCGCGCCGGATCGGCGCGCTCACCGTCTCCCTGGATCCGAGGACTCCCCCTGTGATCGAACTCCAAATCAACGGGCAGCGCCACGAGGTCGACGTCGACCCCGACATGCCGCTGCTCTGGGTGCTGCGCGACGTGCTCGACATGAAGGGCACCAAGTACGGCTGCGGCAAGGCCCTCTGCGGCTCGTGCACCATTCACCTCGACGGCCAGGCGACGCGCTGCTGCGTTCTGCCGGTCAGCTCGGTGCAAGGCATGGCGATCACGACGATCGAAGG
>Ga0316204_10006102_pt1 | contig 18932 bp, 21 predicted proteins | sample 6monrhotite_MG_2_FD_205661 | JGI IMG/M metagenome (GOLD analysis project Ga0316204, IMG submission 205661) | Microbial mat bacterial communities from mineral coupon in-situ incubated in ocean water Damariscotta River, Maine, United States -... | ecosystem: Environmental > Aquatic > Marine >...
AGTCTGGCAATGAGGAGTCTGGTTTTGGTACTCATGCGAGGATCCGCGAGTGGATGAAGAGCGTCTTGGAGTTACAGCAGCATGCCGGCAATTCCGTTGAGTTTCTTGAGAATGTAAAAATCGACTTGTTCCCTAGTGAAGTTTATGTATTTACGCCCAAGGGACAAATTAAGGTACTCAAACGTGGCTCCACGCCCGTTGATTTTGCCTACGCGGTGCATACCGATGTGGGGGGACGCTGTGTGGCGGCAAAGATTGATCGACGTTTAGCGCCGCTGCGCACCCCTTTGGCTAATGGCCAAACGGTCGAAATTGTCACTGCCCAAAATGCACGGCCAAATCCGGCGTGGTTGAATTATGTGGTTACGGGTAAGGCGCGATCCAATATTCGTCATTACCTGAAGAATTTGCAGCATGATGAAGCGGAGGCCTTAGGGCGTCGTTTGCTTGATAACGAATTGGCGTCGCGCAAGATGACGGTCGAGGATATTTCTCCGGCCATGATTGGAGCGGTTTTGGAAGAACTCAAGCTGGAGTCGATGGGGCGTTTATTGGCTGAAATTGGCTTAGGTAATCGAATGGCTGTCTTGGTTGCGCGTCGCCTTGTGCCTGAGAGGCGAATGCCGCAAGGTGGTTTCAAACAAGCATTAAGTCGAGTGGTGCCTGCTTGGTTACGCGGTGGTGATAAGGCATCGCTTAATAGTAAGCCTCTCCTGGTAAAAGGCACTGAGGGAATGGTGTTGAGCTTTGCCAAATGCTGTCGTCCCATTCCCGGCGACCCCATCATGGGGTTTGTCACCTCGGGTCGAGGTATTGTGATTCACGTCCAGTCATGTCGAAATGTTTCCGACTCGCGCAAGCTACCCGAGAAGTGGGTTGATGTTCAGTGGGAGCGCGATGTCAAAGGTGAGTTTTTGGTTGATCTGCACATCGATATGTTAAACCAACGTGGTGTACTTGCCACTGTCGCTGCCGCTATTGCAGAGATGGGGGCCAATATCGAAAATATTAATCTCGAAGAGCGCGATGGTCGTCATAGTGGCCTGACGGCTACGATTGAGGTCAATGGTCGCTCGCACCTAGCGAATATTATGCGCGGTGTACGTTCGATAGAAGCCGTGACCAAAATTAGCCGCAACCGCAGTTAACGCTCTTTCTGTACCCACTCGTTCAATCCCCCCTTTTAGCATCTTTCTTTGATCGTTGTTTTTTTGTCTTCGTGGTCGCGAATGATATCGCCCGATCAGCGCCTGTTTGTGATGTCTTTATGCATTGAGTTTTAGTACAAAGGTGAGAGCAATGGCTCGTTGACGCATAACTTGTATCTGTGGCGGCATTGTCTTGCGGACAAGGATTGTCTCGTCATTCGTGCTTGTCGACCACCGCTGGTCATTTGCCCTTAATTTTTGGGACAAAAAGTTATAGATTGTTAATGCTAGTACCGATAAGGGAAATAAGGTTGCGGCGCTTATGGCAGTGTTTGAATGTCGTCTGGCGAAGTGTTAGTCGCTACATAGCATGAGTTAAAAGAGAGTTGAGATATGGAATTCAAAGTTGATTTACGGTCTGCGATATATTCCCTGTCCGATACGTTGGATTTGGTCGGTGTGGATGAGCTATTCCACGGTAAGCGTGCAGCTTACATGGCGCTGGAGGTGGCGCGTCAGTTGGGTATGGATGAGGCTGAAATGCATGATCTGTTTCATGCGGCCTTATTGCACGATTGCGGTGTTTCTTCGACTCGAGTCCACCTCGCCTTGACCTCTCAGTTTGATTGGGTGGGTGCAAAAGAACATTGTGACCGCGGTTATTTGTTACTGCGACGCTGTGAGCCCTTGGCGCATTTGGCTGATGTAGTGCGTTTTCATCATACCTATTGGGATGAATTGGAGATGTACGATGTGCTCGACCCCAAGCTCAAGTTGCACGCCAACCTAATCTTTATGGTAGACCGAGTGGACGCCTTGAAAGATCAACGTTCTGGCGTTGATATTTTGGTGTCGAATAAAGAAATCTGTCAGATGATTGAAGGTCAGTCAGGCAAAATGTTTTCTCCTCACTTGGTCGATGCTTTTCTTGCCGTATCGGCTAAGGAAGATTTTTGGCTGGCCTTAGAGCCGGATAATTTAAGTCGTTATCTACAAAGCTGGTCAGCGGATGGCATGCGCCGCGATGCGAGTTTTAGTGAATTTAAGAGCATCGCCGAGATTTTTGCTAATGTGGTTGATACAAAAACAAAATATACCGAAGGGCACTCCTTAGGTGTAGCTCGTTTGGCACGTACCATGGGTGAGTTATCCGAATTAGATGATTACACCTGTGACATGTTGGAGGTAGCGGGTTTACTGCATGATGTCGGACGTCTGCGTGTTCCTGATGAAATTATGGAAAAGCCCAACCCTCTTGATCCTGAAGAATTCGCTTTGATGGAAAGATATAGTTTTGATGCCTACAACATCTTGGGCAAGGTAAAAGGACTGGAAGAGATAGCGCTATGGGCCGGTTATCATCATGAACGTGAGGATGATAAACAATACTCTGTTGCTCGTGACGAGGTCTTACCGCTTGAGGTGCAAATTCTTAACGTGGTGGATGTCTTCCAAGCAATGGCGCAAGACCGGGCTTATCGAGCCAAGCGTGCACCGGATGAAATTATTGCCGTGATGACTGAAATGGCGCAGGAGCAACGACTCAATGCGGATCTAGTCAAATTGATCAACGATCATCTCGATCAGTGCTGGATTGCTGCTGTTGGTGAGGAAGAGAAAGACGAACTCGCCTTCGTTTAGCCGCTTGTCAAAATAGGTTTAGGGGGGTGAACGCCATTAACCCGCCGGACGTTTTTTAAATGCAAAGGTACCTTTCTTTCGCTTATCGCGGGGAGGTGCCTTTTTTATGTTCACCGCTCAACCGCCCCCCCTCAATTATATTCATTCATTGAGCGGTTGTGATGATTCTCTCTGTTGCTGCTATGATGCGTTATCAAAAATTTTGTGACTCGGAGAACTGAAATGGCACGTGAAATTATTTCGACAGACAAAGCCCCTCAGGCTATTGGCACCTACTCTCAAGCGGTAAAAGTGGGTTCGACGGTTTACCTCTCAGGCCAAATTCCTTTAGTGCCTGACACCATGGAAATGGTCGACGGTAATATGGAAGCACAGATCCGCCAAGTGTTTGATAATTTAGCTGCCGTGGCTGAGGCTGCCGGAGGTAGTTTGGCAGATGTTGCCAAGTTGAATATTTTTCTAATCGATCTGGGCCACTTTGCCTTGGTAAATAAAGTGATGGCTGATTATTTTCAACAGCCTTATCCGGCGAGAGCGGCGATTGGTGTGGCTTCATTACCGCGCGATGCTGATATTGAAATGGACGGCGTGCTAGAGTTAACGTCTTAAAATCTAGGGTGTTTTACTTAGTGAGTTGATAGAGCCAGGCTATATGCCTGGTTTTTTTTGCCTTTAATTCAGTCTGGGTGGTAGGGTTGGCAAAACTAAAAGAAGGATGAGTCAGAATGAGCTTGGAAGAAAAGCGGGCACAGGCAAAAAAACTGATGGCCATTAGTCGCCTAAGCGAAGCAAAGGCCTTGTTTGAGGAAATTTGTAAGGAAGAGCGAACAGATGCGGATAGTTGGTTCTCTTTGGGCTTGGTCAATGGTGCGTTAAATCAATTACCCCATGCGATTCAATGCTTTAAAAATGTGCTTATGCTGGCACCGGAGTCAGCAGATGCTTATTTCAACCTAGGTAAAGCGTACCTAGTGAGCGGTTATTCCAAAGAGGCGGTGGCCTGTTATCGCAAAGCCTTGGAATTTAAGCCTGACTGGACGCCTTTGATGATTGAGTTGGGTAATATTTTATTACGCCGAGGTGAACTAACCGAAGGCCTGAAATGCCTGAAAAAGGCGCTTGAGGCCGAGCCTGAAAATATTGATGCCTTGTTCGGTGTTGCTTTTGCATTGCAACGGCTAGAGCGATTCGAAGAAGCGGCCACAGCGTACAGTGTGGTGTTATCCAAACAACTAATTCATGCCAAAGCACTACAGGAATTAACGCAAGTGCTGTTGACCCTGCAACGTTATGACGAGGTCATTGATTGGTGCCATAAAGTTCAGGCGGAGCAGCCCGAGAGTCCGGTGGCTTATACGATTGAGTCCCGTGTGTTGTTGATTAAGGGCGAATGGCAGCAGGCTTATGCGGTGCTAGAGCCGCTGATCAAGCAATATCCACATAGTTCGGCCGTGGCCTTGGCTTTCTTAGCACTATGTCAGCGCACAGGACAGGAGGCCGAGGCGGTTGCGATGGCGCATCGAGTCCTCAGTTCCGGCAGTGAAAAAGACCCCATCGTTATCGCAGATTTGAACTACGAAATAGCGCGCATTCTTGATCGCCAAGCGAATTATGAAGAAGCGTTTAAATTCGCGGTCGCGGCCAATAACGCAATCCCTGGGCCAAAGTTTGATGCCCCAGGTCATGATGCAGCGGTCATCCAGCCATCAATAGCTACTTTTTCTTCGGACTACTTTGCCTCTGCCAAACGGGCAAGTATTGCGACTGACTCCTTAATTTTTATTGTTGGTATGCCTCGCTCCGGCACCAGTTTGTTAGAACAAATATTAGACAGCCACAGTGAAGTGGCCGGGGCGGGGGAGTTGAGTTTGGTCAATATGCTTGCCCAACAGGTTTATGCGATGACGGGGGGTAAAGAGCCTTACCCTCATTGTGTGAAGAACTTGACTGGGGCGCAGTGTGATGAACTGGCGCAACAATACTTAGATTCGGTCGCATCCTTGTCTAAGAACGCTCGTTATGTGGCGGATAAAATGCCGCAGAATTTTATCCACCTTGGCTTGATTAATACCTTATTCCCCCAGGCTAAAATTATTCAATGTGTACGTGATCCAAGAGACATTGGTCTTTCTTGTTTTTTCCAAAACTTCAGGCATGAGCAGAGTTATAGCCGTAACTTGGTCTCACTCGGCCAGTACTTTCAGCAATATCAGCAGTTAATGACTCATTGGGAAAATACTATAGACAGTGCGATGGCGAAGATATTTTACGAAGAATTGGTCACCCAGCCGGAAGAGACATTGCAGTCTCTATGTGAGTTTTTAGATTTAGCATGGGAGCCTGAGTGTTTAAGGTTCTATGAAAATCCGCGCATCGTAGCAACCGCCAGTAACGAGCAAGTGCGGGAGGCGCTACACAGTGCGTCGGCGTATCGCTGGAAACACTATGAGCATCATCTTTCACCCCTAGTAAATGCCTTAGTTCAGTAACGAAAAAAGCCCAGCGAGAGGGGTTCGCTGGGCCTTGAGGGAGGTTGCACGTGTGGTTCCGTGCGGGTGTTACCAGGGTCTTTCTCTAGGAGGTGCATCTCATTCACTAAGTCTGACTGGGTGTGATTGTGATAGTTCAAAAAAAATTAAATAAAATAAAAAAAAGTGATTAATTGACATTGGATCAGTGAGGTCATTAATGTTCGGCTACTTGCAACATGTTCAATTAATGCGGGTATTCGGTCTCTTCTCAGCGGATATAGAACCGTCCCTTAGTCTCGACTAATTAAGCGAGGGGTGGAACTTTACTCTATTTATTGTCGTCAACGTTATGAGTGGCTTGCTCAGGGGCAATCTGCCTGATGGGTTTGCCAGCACGAGCACCGCATCAAATGTAGTCACTAAACGGGAGGAGCCGTGGTCGAGACTATTATTAATTTATTAGGTATGAGCTTTTCTGGGGAAGATTTTCCTTGGGGATTTGTTTTTTTAGCCGCTATTGTCGGCATACTAGTGGCGCTAGTCAGAATGTTAATCAACGATTAGGAGAGTACTGATGTACGGATTTAGCACGAAAGTAGCCTGCGGTTTTGACGCAGCGATTGAGCAGGTAACCGCGGAGTTACAAAAAGAGGGCTTTGGTGTATTAACTGACATTGATGTTCAGGCGACGATGAAAAAGAAGCTGGATCATGATCGTTTACCGTATCGTATCCTCGGTGCCTGTAATCCACCATTGGCCAAACAAGCGATTGAAGCTGATCCGGATATTGGTCTCTTGTTGCCCTGTAATGTGGTCGTTCGTGAGGAAGGAGATGGCTCGATTACAGTCGCGTTTATGGACCCCTCCGCAGTATTGCAGTTGGTGAAAAAAGACGGTGTGGAAGAATTAGCTAATAGCGTGCGAGAAAAATTAATGCGAGTACGTGATGCCTTGGTGTAACTGGTTTTTACTGCAGCGCCATTGATAACCAAGTGGCGCTGTTTATCGGGGCCACTTGCGGTGTCTTTTGCTGGAAAAACCTAGTCCGGTGAACTAAGGTCCGAAAGAGGGCCTAGTAGTTCTGCTGTATTAGCAAGAAATTATGGATAATTAAGGCTCCCGTAAAATGTAATTAGCGCTACTGGCGTTATTACAACAAATAATGACAATAAGGGAGTATTGATGCACAGATTGACTCGTTTTCCCCTCAGTAGCCTGAATTTGGCCAGTTGCTTTGGCTTGCTTTTGTTCGGTGTCTCTTTTTTTGCTCAAGCAACCGGTACGCCTTTGGCACTAACTCGTGGTGGGGAGTTGCTCAAACAAGCCCAAGACACGGGTGAGCGTAAATACTTGCGCCAAGCTCAAAAACAATTTCGTATCGCAGAGCAAAATACCGCATCACATCCCTTAGTTCATGCCCATATCGGTGCTGGTTTAGCCTTGCAGGCCGACGATGAAATCCAAAAGGGTGCGCGCCAGCGGCTATATCATCAAGCGCTGGTACGCTTAGATAATGCAATTGTCAGCCTCGTCGATTATGAGAGTGATATTATCGTGCTCATGAAAACCAAGTGGTTAGTTGCTGATACTTTGGTGAGATTGCCTAACCAATCGGGTCGTTTGGTGGACAGTCGTGAGTTGATTGATGAGCTGACAAGCCATAAGCTGTTTTCCGTGATGCCGGAGTCATTTCGTATGTCTGTTTATATGACGGGTGCAGTTTGCGCCGATAAGCTAGGCCATATGGCGGATTATCGCCGTTTTTTGGGCAAGATCGTTGCCACCGCCCCACGCACGCCCTTGGGTAAAGAAGCTCGGCTTCTGTTGAGTGGGTCTCACTAAGTTCTGCCATGCAGCAGCTTGCTCGTTTTTGTTTTACCATTCGTTAATGTAACGATGTTCTTGTGAGTCTCTTGTGTCTAAACCCAGTGTTCCTGCCGTATCTCAAAAACTGCCCCTGAAGTCGATAGCTTTTGCCGTGGTTGGTGGTGCGGCATTCTATCTGGCTCTGGTGGCCTATTCTGATTTCGACGCGGTACAAGCCGCCTTTGCTCGTTTGTCTTGGTCAACTTATATAGCGTTACTGATTATTTCATTAATGAGCTATAGCGCACGTTTTGTGCGTTGGCACTTATTTCTTAAAGTGCTGGATGCGCATGTCAGCTTGAAAGAGAGTGCATTGATATATTTTGCTGGTTTTGCTTTGACCATGACACCAGCCAAGGCGGGTGAAACCATTCGATCTTTGTATCTGAAAGCGAAAGGGGTGGCGTATTCCACTACCTTGGGGGCGTTCGTGTCTGAGCGATTATTGGATGTGCTGGCTGTTGGTGCCTTATCAACCCTATTGTTTCTTGCGCTGACGGACTATCAGCAAGTCGTTTGGCTGGGTGCAGGCGGTGTGCTGTTTATCCTGCTTGGCTTACGATTGGGCTTGGTTAGCTGGGTGTTGGCTTTATTGCCGGCCAAAAACATCGTGCTGCATTTGCGTGATTTTCACGATGTAATTCGAGACTTATTAGTGGGTCGCAGTTTGTTTTGGGCTTTTCCGCTGAGTCTGTTTGCCTGGCTGTGCCAAGGTGTTTCGTTGTGGTTGATTATGCAGGCTTTGGCTGTTGATCTAAGTTTGTGGGTTGTTATTGGTGTGTATTGCTTGAGTATTTTGGTGGGAGCGGCCTCATTTATTCCTGGCGGTTTAGGTACAACAGAAGCATCGATCGTGATTTTGTTGGGTTTGTTAGGGGTGGATAATAGCATCGCTGTTGCGGGTGCGATTTTGTGCCGCGTGGTGACACTGTGGCTGGCGGTATCGATCGGCGTAGTGAGCATGACCCGTTTGGCCCGTAGCCAGCGTTTATAATTGAATGCTTAGCTCTGCTGCGATGTGCTTTGCATCGAGTGTGAGGTGATGGTTAACGCGCCCGAGCATGGGCGCATTGATATGTTGCTCTAAGGTTTGAATATTTTCTAGCAAACAGCTTTGGTCGGGCTGAATGACGTTGGCCACCCAGCCTGCCAGTTTTAATCCTTTGTTTTCAATAGCCTCTGCGCTGAGCAAGGCGTGACTGAGACAGCCCAAGCGCATACCTACCACGAGAATGATGGGTAAATTCAGCATCAGGGCCAAGTCATCCAAATATTCTGTGTCGTTTAATGGCACTTTCCAGCCACCGGCACCCTCAACGACGACGCAGTCACTCTGAGCTTGAATTTTATTAAATTGTTGAAGCAGCAACGAGGTGTCGATTTTCGTCCCTGTTTGCTCAGCGGCAATATGCGGTGCGATAGGCGCTGCAAAGGCGTAAGGGTTGACTAGGTCGTAGTCGAGCTTGAGGGGGCTGGTTTGGCGTAGCTGTTGAGCGTCTTCGTTGCGCAGCCCTGCATCGGTTTGTTCGCAGCCCGCAGCGATGGGTTTCATGACGCCGACGCGGTGGCCTTGCTGCTTAAGTTGCTCGACAACACCGACACTGACCCAGGTTTTACCCACGTCAGTATCGGTGCCAGTGATGAAAAAACCTTTATTCATGGTGAGGTGTTTAGTCCTCGTCGAGGATTTTGATATGAGCAGGGGCGGGGTATTTTTCTAAGATTGATTTACCGAGTTTGCCTTGCGCGCCTTGGTGCATGGCATCCGATTCCATAATGATTAGCGCCAGTACCGAGACCATGGTGGGCAACATACCTACGCCGCCAATAAATGCGAGAACGGCCACTTTCATCATGCCAAGATAGGTGTAACCAATCCAGCCTAGTGCGCTGACGGTAATCAATAGGGCGAGTATGCCCATAAACACTTTGCTGCGTTGAGCGGCGATTTGCCAATGGCATTGTACAAACCAATCATCTTCATTTTTCGATTTATTGGCTCGCCAAAGAATATAGCCCAGGATCGAGGCGGACATAAGGGGCGTGGCCAAAAGCGGATAAGGCAGGGTTTTAACAATGCCGAGTGCGGCGACAAACCAGAGAATATGAATGGCGACTAAGTTGATCAGAAAAATTTCGTGCGGAAACTTGGCTTTTTTACATTGTGCTTCGTCGATATCAAACTGCATTATGATCTCCGAGTATTGTGCTTATGGCCATGGGGGGGAGGATAGATCTGCCAATAAGTGTGGGGATTTTATCACTTTTCGAGTGAAGGAAAACCCCCACTGACGGGACTCACTACTGCTCCTGTGCTTATTTTTTACGCAAGGAGGAGATAGGAACACGCACCGTACCGTCACTGTCTTGCTGTTGTGTGTCGGTGTTTTCACCTGCCCAGGCGTGGCCATAGATGACTTCATAGGTCACTGGCAGCGTGTTGTCCTCACGGCGAAACTGCTCATAGGCTGCGAGCATGTTGTTTAATCTAGTTTTGCCTGTCAGGCCATGATTGCGGCCAGCGGTGACGTTATGTGCGCCAATACCCTTGAGTTCCCGCATCAGTGTTTTGGCATCACCGTAGGTGAGGGTGATGTTTTCAGTGTCCATGACCGGATCACCTGTGCGAGCACGAATCAGCGCGTCGCCGATATCGTGCATGTCGATGAAGGCGTTAACGTGAACAGCATCGTCCACCGTGGCCCAGGCCTGGCGCAGCTCGGTCAGCGTGTCAGGGCCAAAGGTGGTGAACATTAATAAGCCACCAGGGCGTAAAACGCGCTGAAACTCAGCAAAGACGGCATCGAGATCTTGGCACCATTGGATGGTGACATTGGAAACAATCATGTCGATGCTGTTATCAGCAATGGGCAATTGTTCGGCATCCCCGCACACAAAGCGACGCTTGCCAAAGCGGCGAGTCCAGCCGGAGAGCTGGTCGCGGGCGTAGTTGACCATGCCTGGAGCCATGTCGAGCGAGATGATTTCGACGCCCTTGTAACGCTGGGCCAAGTCATTGTTCCAAGCGCCCGTGCCACAACCGACGTCGAGAATACGCTGAGGCTGGATTTTGATCATTTCTAGTCGCTCCAGCAGGCGATGGCCGATTTCTTTTTGCAATACAGCCAGCTCGTCATAATCGGGCGCGGCTTTGCTAAAGGCGTGGCGGACGAGGCGTTTGTCGATATTAAATTGGCTATTATCCATGTTTATTGATCCAGCAAAACGTCAAGTTCACTCAAAAAAACATTTTGGTGAGAGAGGAAAGGCGCGTGCCCAGCAGCGGGAATAATCTTGCAAATGGCCTGAGGCAACAAAGCATGCAGGGCGTGGCCTGCGGCAACGGGCACCAGCATGTCTCGATCACCCAAAATAATATTTACTGGGCATTGCAGCTGGCTAAGTTGTGGCCGCAAGTTGGCTGATCGTAATATTTCCAAGCCAAGTCGCAGAGCTTCGGGGTCGGCATGAGGGCGGCTGGCGACTTGTTTTTGTATCAGGCGCAGCAGGTCTCGCTCGTTGTCAGCCCCGCGTACCTGCAGTGCCAAAAAGCGCTTGAGGGTGATGGCGTAATCTTTGGCTAAATTATTGGCAAAGCTGGCCAAGGTGCCGCGCGGCATGGCCTCAGGCCAATCATCGCTTTGGCTAAATTGGGGCAAGCTGGCGACGAGGAGTAAGCGACGTATGGCGGGTGGCTGAAGCAAAGCCGCTTGGGTGGCGACCATACCGCCGAGCGACCAACCGAGCCAGATGGCGGGTTGCGGGACTTCATCTAATATCGCCCTGGCTAGGCGTTGTAAATCAAAACCACCGGGCAACATGGTGCTTTTGCCATGACCGGGTAGATCGACTACGGTGACGCGATGTGTTTTAGCTAGATGTTCGGCGATTTCGGACCAAATACCGCCGTGCATGCCCCAGCCGTGGATGAGGACGATATCGGGCCCATGGCCTTGTTGTTCGGTATAAATCACGCGAGGGTTTCCAGAGCGTCTAAAAGTTGGCGAACATGCAGCTCGGTGTGTTCGGCAGAAAAGCTAATGCGCAGCCGGGCCGTGCCATCGGGCACTGTTGGTGGGCGAATGGCGCTAATGAGGATGCCTCGGTTTTGCAGGGCCTGACTCATGGCCATCGCTTGGGCGCTATCACCAATTAACAAAGGTTGAATGGGGGTGTTGGTGTCCATCAAATCTAAGCCCAGTTGTTCCGCCCCTTGGCGAAATTGTCGAATCAAACTGTGTAGCCGCTCGCGTCGCCATTCGTCATGCTGTACCCGTTTCAGGCTGGCGCGTGTGGCTTCGGCCACTGCCGGTGGTAGGGCAGTGGTGTAAATATAGGTGCGGGCTTTTTGAATTAGATATTCGATTAGGTCTTCATTGCCCGCAATAAAGGCCCCAAAAGTGCCAAAGGCTTTGCCGAGTGTGCCCATGAGGATGGGGCAATCGGCGTTGCCAAGATTAAAATGGTTTAAGGTGCCGCGCCCTTGTTTGCCCAACACGCCTAGGCCGTGGGCATCGTCCATCATCAACCAAGCATTGTGTTTATTTGCGGTGGCCGCTAAGTCTGGTAGGGGGGCGATATCACCGTCCATACTAAAAACGCCATCGGTGACGATGAGTTGGTTGGGCGCTGTTGATTGACTGAGCTTGTTATCCAGCGCCGCAGTGTCGTTGTGGGGGTAGCGTTGTAGTCGTGCTTGAGAGAGTAGGGCACCATCCAGCAAGGAAGCATGATTGAGTCGATCTTCAAATACGCCATCGCCTCGGCCACAAAGGGCGGCGATCACGCCTAAATTGGCCATATAACCGGTGGAAAACAACAGTACTCTTTCTCGACCAAGAAAGTCCGCCAGCTCTTCTTCCAGCGCATGATGAGCGCTTGAGTGACCACTGACCAAATGCGATGCGCCACTGCCTGCGCCCCAACGCTGAGCACCTTGTTGCATCGCCTTGATGATGTCGGGGTGTTGGGCGAGGCCAAGATAATCGTTGCTGCAAAATGACAACATCTGTTGACCATCAATGCTGGCGTGAATGCCCGTGGCGCTATCGATAACTCGGCGACGACGGTAAAGTTGCTCTTTTTTGAGGCGAGCAAGTTCGGTGGGGATATTGGGCATAATCGTTTAAAGCTAGGCGCTGATAACTTCTCGCCTAGCTTTAATGAATGGCTTAGGCGCTAGCAACGGCAGGGGTGGTTGCTTGCACACGACGCTGCTGGGTATTGCCGCGAATGTCCAATCGTAGGTCTTGAATCATCTTGATATCGTCATTGACGCTGCGGCCTTGGGTGGTTAAATAATCACCAATCATTACGCCTGAAGCTCCGGCCATGAAAATCATCGACTGCATATCGCCTAAGAACTGACGACCACCCGCGATGCGAATTTCCGCCTTCGGCAACAGGTAACGGTAGGTCGCGATGCTACGTAGAATTTCGTAGGGCTTCATTGGTTCAACATTGGCCATTGGTGTGCCCATCGCAGGATTTAGGAAGTTCATTGGCACGGATTCAACATCAAGCTTGCGCAAGGTGTCGGCCAATTCAACGCGCTGATCCAAACTTTCGCCCATACCCAAAATGCCACCAGCACATACACGCAGACCGGCTTCGCGGGCATTATTAATGGTGTCGATGTTTTCCTGGAAGGTGTGACTCGTGCAGACTTGATCGAAAAAACTCTCGGCAGATTCTAAGTTGTGGTGATAATTTTCTAGGCCATTGGCTTTAAGTTGCTGGGCGCTTTCTTTGTCGAGTGCACCTAGGCTGGCACAGCGACCAATGTCCGAATCTTTGCCCATCGCGTCGAAATATTCTTTTAACTGATCGGATTCTTTGTCAGAACGAACGCCCCAACCTTTGGACACCACGCCAAAATCGCTGGCTCCCCACTCGCGCGCTTGCTGGGCTTGTTTGACCAGTTGCTCGGAGGAAATGTAGTCATAGGCGGGTGCGGCTGTCTTGTGATGACCACTTTGTGAGCAAAACGAGCAGTTCTCAGAGCAATTGCCCGAGCGCACATTGGAGATGGCGCAGACTTCAATCTCATTACCACGATTGGCTTTGCGAATACGATCCGCGCCGGCCATTAGCCAAGGTGTGTAGTCGTCATCGAGGGCAATCATCCAGCGACCTTCTTCGGCCGTTGTTTCGCCGCCACTGAGGACGCGTTGGGTGATTTCATCAATGCGATTATAAATAGTGTTATCCATAGTATCCTCAGAGCGGTGTGTTGATTTTTTTCAAGAGGCGAATAGTAACCGCAGGAGCAATCCTGTCAACCCAAGGAGGGGTGTATGGTTAACAACTGGTTAGAATTTGATCGTTATCTGGGGGCTTTGGCGGCATGCGCGGTGTGTGGTGGTCAAGCTCAAGGGCATTTGGATATTTGCTCCGGCTGTGAGGCGGAGTTGCCCGTTCACACTAGTGCTTGTCAGTGTTGTGCTGAACCGTTGCCTAAGATGGGCGTATGTGGTCAGTGTTTGCAGCAGTCTCCGGCGTTTGATTATGCTTGGGCGGCATTCACTTATGCGCCGCCGGTGGACACCTTGTTGCGAGGTCTAAAATTTCATCAACGTTTGTCGGTGGCTCGTTTGTTGGGGCAGATGATGGCGAAGCAGATTGAGCATGACCACACGTTGCCAGAGTTGATTTTACCCGTGCCTTTGCATCGTGCTCGTTTGCGCGAACGAGGCTTTAATCAGGCGCAGATGTTGGCGCAGGAAATAAGCAGTCATCTAAACATACCGATGGCCTTGGATGTTTGTCAGCGCAGTGTTTCTACCCAGGCTCAAGCTGGCATGGATAAAGCGGCTCGGAAACGTAATTTAACCGGTGCTTTCACCTTAAATCGGCCGGTAGGCGCTGAGCGTGTAGTGCTCGTCGACGATGTCATGACAACTGGGTCGACGCTTAATGTGCTTGCGTCTTTATTGAAGCGAGCGGGGGTGAAGGAGGTCGGTGTATGGGTCTGTGCCAGGGCGATTTTGGGCTGACTTTTTCAGGAAAACCAGAGTAATGAGGTCTATAGTAAAATCTGGACCCCATAATAGGCAATTGACTGGATTCACCTGGGGGGCGAGCGTGATAATATACCGCACTATGGAAGAGCGGATGTTTGTAGTTGTCCGTTGGAATGAATAAAAATTGTATAACGGAACTGGAGTCTTTATGAAATTACGTCTTGTCGCAGCGTCTGCATTATTGGGTTCATTTGTGTCAGCTCAGGCAGCGGCCGATAGTATTAGTGTGAGCTTAAGCAATGATACGGCTTATGCCGAATACGGCATGCCTCTGGAGTACAGTGCTTATGGTCGCACTGATCTGGAATTTGGTGTAATGAACACGGATAGCAGTGATTTGATGGGAACTGTTGGCATCTCCATGATTGGGGAAGTCGGTAGTCAGGCACCAGGCTTACAGTTTGGTTTGACTATCAAAGGTTATGCAATGTCGTTTGATGAGTCAGATATTGATGTTGCGGCGATTACTTTGGGCGTAAAAGCCTGGTTTGTTCCACCTCAAGCCAGTCGTATTGGTGTAATTGTTCATGGTAACTACGCCCCAGCGATTACCACGTATGCCGATGCTGAGACGCTTTGGGAAGCGGGTATTCGGGCAGAGTATGAAGTTTTACCAGGTGCCGCGATGTTTGTTGGTTATCGCCGAGTGAGCGCAACCCTCGAAAGTCAGCCTGCGGATAATGCTGATATTGATATGGATGAAGGTGGTCATATCGGTTTGCGTATGACGTTCTAACGATGAATTAAGAGGCTGCTCTAAGGCGCATGAATGTTTCTGGATACCCTGCAACCTACCCCTCGGTAGGAAATAACGCGCTGAAGCCCGATTTTGGGGTTCAGGGTGATGGGTATTCGGGTGCGCCTCCTCCGCCACCAGATGGCGGCGCTCACTCGCTCGGGAATGAACGTCAAAAAGCGCCCTCGGTGAAGGTGCTTGAAGGTGAGATTTTAGAAAAGCAGCAAGAGGAGCAGGAGCGAGCGGCGCGAGAACAACAGCAGCGCCATTATGAGCAAGTGCAGCGAGCTAAGTCCGGCTCATCGACCTATTATGCCGCACAAGCGATGGAGCAGTATGTGACCAATTCTGCTTTGTTGGGAACTGCTGCGCCTTATCCGAATCAACTGGATGTTTACGTCTAAATGAAACAAAAGTCGGCAATGAAAGCAGCTGATGAGGCTCGCCTGTTTAGATTGTTTCAACAGCGGTGGGCAGCATTAGGGACGATAAGTGCGAGCAATGACCAGTCAGAGCCTTATGTGTCGTGGGTTGCTTATATTGCTTTGCCTGATTTGTCTGGGCTTGTGATGCATTTAAGTCGTCTGGCACCGCATACGCGCAATGTGTTAGCTCATGGGCGGGCGTCGTTATCGGTGAGTGAGCAGGATAATGGTGCGGTTAATCCTCAGGAGTTGGCGCGAATGAGTCTGCGCGGTGCGGTGGTGGAGTTGGCCCGCGAGGATGCTAGTTACGGGGCGCTGAAAGCCGCTTATATCGCACGTTTTCCTGACTCAGAAATGTTGTTTGAATTTGCCGATTTTTCATTATTTGTACTGTCTCTCGATGAGTGTCGCTATGTTGAGGGCTTTGCCAGTACGCATCGCTTCAAACCTGAGCATTTGAGTGATATTGCGGCGAGGCTTACATCGCCTTAGTCTAGCTGTCGTGCAATTAAGGGGCTAAGCACCAAGGCTACGCCCAGGCCAAGCAAAGTCTCTGGCTCAATATTTATGCCTTCTAGATTAAGGCCTACGTTTGTTAACGCAAATAAGACTCCTATCGCGATCAATAACTTCATCATGTCAAGGCTCTCCGCTTGGCTTTTATTTATCGTGATTTCATCATCGCAGAGTCTTGGCGGAAAAACCGTGATCGTGTCGGCACAATGAGTGTGACCTTCTTCTCAGTATTGGATGTTTTGTTATGAAATTTCTCCACGTTGTTGTTGCTGCCATTGTTAATAATTGTAATGAGGTGTTTATTGCACTTCGCCCTGATGATAAACATCAAGGGGGATTGTGGGAGTTTCCAGGGGGAAAGGTTGAGCCCGGCGAGTCTGTAAAAGACGCGCTGGCTCGTGAGCTGCATGAAGAGTTGGGTATTGAGGTTCGCGTCTCTCGTCCCTTAATACAAATTCGGCATCATTACGCGGACAAAAGTGTCTGCTTGGATGTTTGGCGTGTGACTGAGTTTGATGGCTATGCTCATGGAAAAGAGGGACAGGCGGTGACTTGGTGGCCGATTAGGCATTTACGGCAAAAAGCCTTTCCTGCTGCCAACGAGGCGATTATTGATGCCTTGTTGTTAGCTGAGCGCTATTTGATTACGCCTGAGCCTGCTCAAGGGGCGGCTGCTTTTCTGCAGGATTTGGAGCGCGCCTTAAGGTCGAATATTCGCTTGGTACAATTTCGGGCTAAATCGCTGTCGGATGACGCTTATCGCGCCTTAGCTCAAGAGGTGGTTTTACGCTGCCATGAGGTGGGCGCGAAGGTATTGTTGAATGCTGAGCCGAGTTTGGCTAGGGAGTTGGGGGCGGACGGCGTGCATCTGAGCAGTGATCGACTCATGGCCTTGAGTGAGCGCCCGCTGGGTGCTGATTTCTTATGCGCAGCCTCATGTCATTGTGCTGAAGAGTTAGCTCAGGCGTTAAACTGTGGATTGAATTTTGCGGTCTTAGGTGCAGTACAAACTACCCATTCTCATCCGGGTCGACAGGCTTTGGGTTGGGGGCGTGCAGCCGAGCTAATCGAAGAGGCGGGTTTGCCTGTGTTTGCGTTGGGTGGGATGTCTGAGGCCGATATGGACCAAGCATGGTCATCTGGCGCTCAGGGGATTGCGGCGATTAGTGAGTTCTGGGGAGATTAGTATTTGGCGTTTTCGTCGTCATCTATTTGGAACTTAGCCTCTTCACCGGCTATGCGATGCTCTTCTCCAAACCATTCACCTAAATCAATTAATCTGCAACGTTCTGAGCAAAAGGGACGCCATTTAGAGTGATCACTCCACACCACGCTATTTTTGCAGGTGGGGCATTTAACACTTGTTGGGTTCATAGTGTGCAGCAGGTTAGGGTGAAAGGGATATTTTCTTTGCTTTGTTGCGGCCGCTCAAGGATGGAATGTTCCATGAATCGAATCGTAAAACGATGTTTGCCGCCACTGATTTCTGGAAAGAACGGTGAGTCGTCCGGTAGGTTGACGCGCAATAATTGGCAGCTATTACTGCTATCGAGGGAGCGTTGGTAAAATCCAGCCTCGGCAATTTCTTCACTTGCTTCTCCGCTATCTCGAATTAAACGCAGTACAAGCGTAGTTGCTTGATGAATGGGGTCGAAGGGTTCAAGCCATGCCTGCAAGTCTAATATACGTTTTTCTTCTGCTTGCGATAACCAGTAGTGATAAGTCGGTAAATCGAAGTCACAGCAACCGCCAGCAATCGCACTCCGTTGTCTAATGGCACTCAAAAACTCATTGTTACGTAAATCGAGGCTGTTGTTATGCATGGCGTAAAGGCGATCAATTAGGATATCCATTTCACCGAGTACTTCGTCGAGCCGGGAACGATCAACCTGTGGGTTTTCCGTTAAGCGATCGAGAAAGCTAGCTTGGCGCTCAAGTTCTTTCATTAACTCTGTTTTGATGTCTGAGCGGCTAAATACGTTAAGAATATCGAATAAGGCGTTAAGTGCTGCTCGGCTATCCCAGGACGAATGACGAAATGTATGGGCGCGGGCCTGCTCAAAGAGAAACTCCAGTCTCAAAAAAGATCGTGTTTTTTCGTTGAGAGGTTGCTCGTAAACCATTTGTCTTTGTTTCGTTAAAGGTTGACCACAGAGGTCCGAGTTAATTTTATGTTGGTGCTGAATCATTACGTTTCGTAGCGCTATAGAATGCGTGTTCGCCTAATCCTGGAGTTCTAAACCTTGCGATATAAACGCCTAGTTTACGCGATGCAAGGAAATGGGCAAATGCTCATCTATTCTTTTTTAAATTGTCGTTGATTAGAGACCTCGGTAGGTTTACTGGTAGCTATATCCATATATCGACGATGAAGAGCATTTACTTGATCTTTCAAGGCGTTAATGTCCGCGTTGTTACTTATAATGTCATCTGCGGCCTGACTCCTAGCTGCATCCGATGCTTGGCTGGCCATAATTGCATTGACTTGTTCGTCAGCGATTTTATCGCGCCGTGCTACGCGTTGTAGGCGAAGATTTTTGTTGGTTTCGACAACCAGAACGCGATCAACCTCATTTTGTTGCTTTGTTTCCAATAATAGCGGCATGGATAAAATACAGTAAGCACTGTTGCATTGACTTGCCTGACGATGCATTTGCGCGAGGATAGCGGGGTGCATAATAGCGTCTAACTGCGCCCGAGCGGTTGCTGATTGAAAAATAAGTTGCCTAAGTTGTTGGCGATTTAACTGGCCCCTAGCATCCAAGATGGTTGGACCAAATTGTTCGGCGATGCGAAGTAGGAGTTCTGAACCAGGCTCGACTAATTGGCGGGCAATAATATCGGCGTCAATGATGGGGACGCCAAGTGCTGAAAATAAATCGGTGACAGTTGTTTTTCCGCTGCCAATGCCACCTGTTAATCCGATGGTTAGCATTTAGCTGAGGCCGGAGACGCTTAGATAGGTTTGGGTTATTTGATCGCCCCAGATAAGAGTGATGAAACCCGCAGCGGCGAGATAAGGGCCAAAAGGGATAGGAATGTCTTTGTTGCGCCCAAATACGACTAACGCGATGCCCACTACTGCGCCGACCAGGGATGACATTAA
>Ga0316204_10006103_pt1 | contig 18930 bp, 11 predicted proteins | sample 6monrhotite_MG_2_FD_205661 | JGI IMG/M metagenome (GOLD analysis project Ga0316204, IMG submission 205661) | Microbial mat bacterial communities from mineral coupon in-situ incubated in ocean water Damariscotta River, Maine, United States -... | ecosystem: Environmental > Aquatic > Marine >...
GTCGAGCAGGCCGAGCGGGAGTGGCCCCTCGACCCCGGGATTCGCCGCGTCTTGCTCGGGCTCTGGAAGCACGGGTTCTGGACGACCTTCTCCTGCGAGGGACACGTCTACGACGGGCCCCAGGAGCCGGGCTGGAGCGCCGGTCCGCCCCGCGTCGGGATCGAGGCCCCCAACCCTTTCGCGGGCGAGGAGGGCCTCCACCCCTTGGATCTGCTCGGAACTACCGAAGAGCGCACGGCCGAGGAGGGGCGTGCGCTTCAGCTCTGGAAGCTCGGAAACCTCCGCCTCCTAGCGTCCATGGTTGACCTTCTGAGAGAGTTCTACGCCGACCGAGAGGTCGACTACGGGCTCTTGCTCCACGCAGGGAATCAGCAAGCCGGCTGGCTCTTTCGCCTGACCAGCGTCGGGGGCGAGGCGTTTCGGATCCGGCCTCGCGAGGAGCAAGAGCGCCTCCTGCCCCTCCTTCAGGCCGAGCTGAACGCCTTCGGCGAGTTTCTTCACACCCGGGAGCCGATCCCGCCGCCCAGCGTTGTCTAGACTTCGGCCATGAATCGACTCGGACCCTACGAGTCGGAGCGGAGCTCCCCGGGCTGCGACAGATTGCCGCTTACCCCCGATCTTTCCCGCTTCTTGGCACTTGGTAGGGTGCGACAGCAGAGGTCTGTGTGATTCCCACTCCCCGCTTGTTCCTGCCCCTGGCAGCCCTCCTCCTCGTGGCCTGCGACGGCCCCGTCGAGCAGAATCTTCCCATCACGGCCAGCCGGCAGGCGCCTCGCGCAGCCAAGCAGGCCCGGCCCCTGACGACGGCTCAACGCTTTGGTGGAGCACCCCTCGGGAAGGCTCCGAGCCAGGCCGTTCCTCCTGCCAAGGGCCTGAGCTTGGTCTGGACCGTCCCCCAAGGCTGGAAGGAGATCGCACCGACCAGCATGCGCTTGGCGAACCTCCAGGTCCCGCCGGACGCTCAGTGCTACGTCACGGCCCTCCCTGGGCGCGCGGGCGGAATCGAGGACAACCTCAACCGCTGGCGCAAGCAAATGGCCCTCGGACCGACCACCCGTGAGGAGCTGGCCAAGCTCCCCCGGCGTCAGATCCTGGGGGTCCAGGGGACCGAGGTCGTCCTAGACGGGACCTTCAGCGGCATGGGCGGCGCCCCCCAAGCCGGCAGCCGCATGCGAGGGGTGATCGCGACCTTCCAGGGGCACACGGTGTTCGTGAAGTTCGTCGGGCCCAAGGCGACCGTCGACGCCGCCAGCGCTGGCTTCGAAGCCTTCTGCCAGTCCCTGCGGCCAAAGGGTCAACGCGGGACGGCGCCTCCCCACGGCGGATCCAAGGGCCCGCCCCCGCCTGCTCCGACCACCTCGCCCTTCGCGAGCCTGACCTGGAGCGAACCGCAAGGTTGGAAGAAGGCGCCCTCGCCGAGCCGAATGCGCCTCGTGACCTTCGGAGTCGAGAGCCTCGCCGGCTCCGAGTGCTACCTGACGGTCCTCTCGGGGAAGGCCGGCGGAGAGGCCGCGAACCTCGAGCGCTGGCAAGAGCAGCTCGGGTTGGCGCCCCTCGGTGAGGCCGGCCTGGCCAAGCTGGAGCGGATCAAGGTCCTCGGACAGGACGTCGCCTTCTTCGAAGGCACGGGCACCTTCGGGAGCGGCGAAGGACCTAAGGCCAACACCTACCTCGCCGGCTGCCTCGTGACCGTCGAGGACCAGACCCTCTTCGTGAAGTTCGTCGTCCCCGGTGGCGGCGCGGGTGCCGGTCGAGCGGGCCTCCTGACCTTCCTCCAGAGCTTGAAGGTGAACAAGTGAGCGCCGAGAGCGAGACGCCCAAGACGGGCGAAGACGAGCCGACCCCCGAGACCCTCGAGGGGACCGAGGATCAGGCGTCGAAAGAGGACGCTCCGGCCGAGGACGCTCCCGCAGACGACGACGCTCCCGCAGACGACGCTCCCGCAGACGACGCTCCCGCAGACGACGCTCCCGCAGCCGACGCTCCCGCAGCCGACGCTCCCGCAGACGACGCTCCCGCAGACGACGCTCCCGCACCCGACGCTCCCGCAGACGACGCTTCCGCAGCCGACGCTCCCGCAGACGACGCTCCCGCAGACGACGCTCCCGCAGACAACGCTCCCGCACCCGACGCTCCCGCAGCCGACGCTCCCGCAGACGACGCCAAGAGCGCCAAGGCCAAGAAGACCAAGGAGCCCCTCGGTCCCTTTGGGCTCTTGGTCGCTTTCTTCGGCTCCTACGGGCTCTCGGTCACGATCCTGCTCTTCCTCTTCCTCCTGACCTACCTCGGCACCATCGAGCAGACCCAGAGCAGCCTCTACGAGGTTCAGAAGCGCTACTTCGAGTCGATCTTCCTCATCCACGAAGCCAACCTCTTCGGCTTCAAGCTCCCGGTCCCCCTGCCCGGAGTCAAGCTGCTCCTCACGCTCTTGACGATCAACCTCGTCACTGGCGGACTGATTCGGATCCGCAAGTCACGCCGCACCGGCGGGGTGATCGTGATCCACATTGGCATGCTGCTCTTGATCCTGGCCGGCTTCGTCAAGCTCCAGTTCGCTGACGACGGGCACCTGACCCTCTATGAGGGCACCGAGAGTACGGACTTCGTCAGCTACCACGAGTGGGAGGTCGCGATCTGGGAGGCGGACCAAACCGAAGACGTCCGCGAACTCTTGATCCCTGACAAGCAGATCACCCGGCTGAGCGGCGACAACAAGACGACCTTCAGCCACCCCGACCTGCCCTTCAAGCTCCTGATCAGCAACTACGTCCAGAACGCGATGGTCAAGCAGAAGGGGCCCATGTGGGAGGCCGCGAGCCCGGTCGTCGACGGCTACGCGATCCTGCGCCGCGACCCCGAGAAGGAGCACGAGGCCAACGCCGCGGCGATCTACTGCGAGGTCCAGGCCGAGGGCCAGAAGACCCCCGCCCTCCTCTGGGGCGGATTCTCGACCCTCCAGCCCCCGCCGCCCCTCGTGGTCACCGTGGCCGGCAAGCGCTGGGCAATCGACCTTCGCCGGCGCCGCTTCGCCATGCCCTTCAAGATCCGCCTCGACGACTTCGTCCACGAATATCACCCGGGGACGACGATGGCCAAGTTCTTCAAGAGCCACGTGACCAAGATCGAGGGCGGGACCTCGTCCAAGGTCTTGATCCAAATGAACGAGCCCCTGCGCCACAACGGCCTGGTGGTGTTCCAGTCCAGCTGGGGTCCGCCCAACGCGCCACCCGGCGCGAAGCTCTTCAGCGGGTTCTCGGTCGTGCGGAACCCCTCTGACCAGTGGCCGCTCTACGCCTGCATCGTGATCTCGATCGGGCTCCTGTGGGCCTTCGGTGAGAAGCTCCTGTCCTACGTCAAGTCCCAGGCTCCCAAGAGGAAGTCCGCATGAAGCGCACAGCGATCGTCTGTCTCCTCGCGCTCTCCGCCACGCTGACCAGCTGCACCAAGCCCTTTGAGCCAGCTCCCGGCGACGCCCGGACCTTCCAGTGGCCCAAGGAAGTCCTGAGCATGGCGGGCTCGCTCCCGCTCCAGGATCGCGGCCGCGTCAAGCCCCTCTCGACCTACGCCGGGTTCCAGCTCCTCAAGATCAACGGCAAGCGCAAGCTGCGCCGCAAGGTCGACGGCAAGAAGATCGAGAACCTGGGGCCCACGGCCTGGCTCCTCGACTGCATGTTCTTCCCCGAGCAGGCCAAGACCTACGACTGCTTCCGCGTCGACGACACTGACGTCCTGGTTCGGATCGGGCTCGCGCCCCGGACCAAGGACAACGGCAAGCCTGAGAAGCGCGGCAACTACTCCTTCGCCCACATGGAGCCGGGCCTCGCCAAGCTCTTCGAGCAAGCCCGCGCGGCTGGGCAGAAGTCTCAAGCCATGGGGGCCGACTCCCTGGAGAGCGTCGAGCGCCAGATCATGGAGCTCGCGAGCAAGGTCAACGAGTTCCACTCGCTCTTGCAGTCGCTTCACTTCGCGCGCGCCCACTATCACGTCCGCGAGTCGGGCGGCCTCAAGCTGATCTTCGGCGAGGGGGACAAGGAGGGACACCTCTCCGAGATCCTGGCCAAGGCCGACGGCATGTTCGAGGTCTTCCGCCAGCTCCGCTCGGACGCGGGGAACAAGGTCCCCGCAGAGCGCCGCAAGGCTGAGTTGGACGCCATAGGGCACCTCTTCCAGTCGACCCAGCAAGCCGCCGAAGGGAGCGCGCGGATCGCGTTGTTCCCACCCGCCAAGCCTGAAGACGAGAGCTGGATGAGCGTCGGCGACCTGTTCCGGGCCCGCTTCAACGCGGCGCTCAACGGGGGGGGCAATCAGCACGAAAAGCAGATCGCGGCCCTCGCGCTCCTCGAGCAGCTCGAGGCGACCAAGACCAAGCCGGCTGAGTTCGAAGCCGCGCTCAAGAGCTACCACGCTGACCTCAAGGGACAAGCGAGCACCCGCGGCGAGTGGTGGAAGATCCCCCTCGAGGTCCACTACTACAAGGCGGATTGGTTCTACCGGGCGCTCCTGATCTACATGGTCGGGTTCCTAGTCGTGGCCGCGACCTGGTTCTTCCCCAAGAACAAGCGCCTCTACGCGGCCGCCTGGGTCCTGATGAGCCTGGCCACGATCCTGGTCGTGGTCGGGATCACCGAGCGCTGCGTGATCCGCAGCCGACCCCCGGTCAGCACCCTCTACGAGACGATCCTCTTCATCACGGCGACCTCGGCCATGGTGGCCATGATCATCGAGTGGATCAATCGGCAGCGGGTCGCCCTGAGCGTGACCCCGATCCTGGGCGCCATGGGCATGTTCCTCGCCATGCGCTATGAGTTCCGCGAGGCGGTGACCTCAGGGGACACTATGGGCAGCCTGGTGGCGGTCCTCGACACGAACTTCTGGCTCTCGACTCACGTCACGACGGTCACCCTCGGCTACAGCGCCGGGCTCTTGGCCGCCGCCATAGCCCACCTCTGGCTGTTCACGAAGGCGATCGGCTTCGGCGATCGCGGCTTCCACCGAACCGTGGCGCGCATGACCTATGGGGTCCTCTGCTTCGGACTCCTGTTCTCGGTCGTGGGCACGATCCTGGGCGGGATCTGGGCCAACTACTCTTGGGGTCGCTTCTGGGGCTGGGACCCCAAGGAGAACGGCGCGCTCCTGATCGTGCTCTGGGAGCTAGCGATCCTCCACGCGCGCATGGGCGGCTATATCCGCGACCTCGGGCTCTGCGTCAGCGCAGTCCTCGGCGCCTGCGTGGTGGCGTTTAGCTGGTGGGGCGTAAACCTCCTCAACGTCGGACTCCACAGCTACGGCTTCACCGAGGGCGCCGACCTCCTCCTCAAGCTCTTCTACGGCGCGGAGATCTTGTTCGTGCTCGTGACGGCCGTCGCCATCACGGCCCGCGCGGCGGGCGGGCCTGAGAAGGCTGGTGAGGCTGCTGCGGCCTAGTCTGGCTTCGCTTGGTGGTGCTCGGCGGGGCTGCGGAGCTCTGGGTTTGAGTCGCAAAGAGCGCCGAAAGCCGCACAGTTCGCCAAGGGCGTGATTTCGCCCTTTCGAGCGCTCCAGAGTGGCGCCCTAGGCCCGTGCATGGGTTGGGGCTTGGGACGCGATCCCCTAGTGGTTGAGGACAGGCAGCTGGCCCGAGTAGATCGGGGCCACGAAATCCTCGGTAGAGAAGTAGAGCGTGTTGCTCTGGTCTGTGTAGAAGTAGCGGATGTGACCTGAACCGGGAATGGGCGCGGCCTTGACCCAGAAGTGTTGGGGGTCGGGGCGGCCCAGGGTGTAGCGATAGCCTTGCTTCGTGCCGCCCGCGAGGACCTCGTCGATCAAGTCCTCTCCCTTCGGCGTGTTGACGAGCTGCTGGAGGCTCGCTGCATATTGGAGCGTGTTGTCCTCGTCCTTGTCCCCCTCGCGGAACAAGGTCTGCGCGTTGCAGATCGCTCTCAGGCCACCGACCGCGGCCATTTCGTTACCTCACTTGCGGGCGTGCAGGAAGTTTGGCGCGATCGAGGCGGCCCCTCCCACGAGCAGAACTCCGAACACTAGGACCTTGCTGCGCATTCGCACGGCGACACCTCCTCGGCAAGTGAGGAGGTAGAGGTGCAAAGCGGGTGCCTGCTCTAAGCGGAGCCGCCGGCACGAAGGGTGAGTAGCCGGCTACCCGTGGCGGGACCTTCGTCCCCAACTCGCCCCCCGGGGCGGAGCCTTCTGCGCTAGTGACTCGCCGAGACGACTCCGCCACTTCCAACTCCGGAGCGCTAGGTCCTGTCAATCCGCTCTTCGCGATCTTGGCGGCTCTTCGCGTTCTTTGCGACTCAAAGAACGCGTTGCTTGGCCACCACCAGCCACGACTGACCCCGGGCACGGGAGCCTATTGCGAAACCGAGCCGAAGCGACCCGGCCTCGTCAGGCGGACCTTTCCCTCCCCTCCGTCTTCGACTCGCCAACACGATCCCGCCGCTTCCAACTCCGGAGCGCCCTCAAATCCCGCGAGACGACCTCTGTGACCTCCGTGGTTCTCCGTGTCCTCTGTGATTCAAAAGAGCGCAGCCCACAACCCGGTTCTCGGGGACGGGACCCGAGCACGGGCACGGGTCCTGCAACAGCCTCACGGGCAGGGGCACGGGGCAGGGGCACGGGGCAGGGGCACGTGCCCCGGAACGCCCCCTAGCCCAAGCTGTCGAGGAGCGAGCGGGGGTGCGTCTTGGGGTTGACCCCGTCCAAGACCTGCTCCAAGGTCCCCTCGGGACCGATCACGTAGGTGTTGCGCGCCGGGTATTCCGGGCGCTCCGCGCTGTAGGCGCCGTAGGCCTTGGCGATGGCTTGCTCGGTGTCGCAGAGCAGCGGGTAGGGGAAGTTGTATTTCTCCACGAAGGCCGCGTTGTCGGCGGGGGTGTCGTAGCTGACGCCCAGGATCTGGGCGCCCTTCTCCTGAAAGCGCTCGTAGAGGTCGCGGAACCCGCAGCCCTCACGTGAGCAGCCGGGCGTGTCGGCCTTGGGATAGAACCAGAGCACGAGGCGCTGGCCGGCGAACTCGCTCAGGGTCCGCTCGCTCCCGGTGTGGTCTTGGGCGCGGAAATCGGGGGCCGTGTCTCCAGCCTTCATGAGGTCCTCCTCGGGTTCGGGCGCGCATTGTTACAGGGGCTCCTCTCAGATGGGGCCCCCCGTGGGGTCGCCAGCCTTGAAGCGGGCCCCCAGGACCCGTAGGGTCCGAGCCCGATCCGCGCCAAAGGCGCGCAGATCGACTCCCTTGGAGATTCCATGAGTTCGATTCGAGCCCTCAGGGCAGCGCTCGCGGGGGTCCTGCTCGTGCTCCTGCTGGCGCCGGTCGCGCCACTTGCTGCCCAGGACGCGTCCCCTACGCCGACGCCGAGCGCGACACCGACTGCAACTCCTCCCGCGACCCCGGCTCCGAGCGTCAAGCCGCCCAAGCCCAAGTTCCAGAACGCCCGCGAGACCTACACCCGCTTCTTGCGCGCTGCGAGCCACGCCCTCGACGACCCCCAAGCCCTGGCCCTCGCGATTCGTTGCCTGGACTTGTCCGATATCGACGAGGAGGATCGCGACCTCTACGGCCGCGTCTACGTCTCGCAGCTGCGGACGCTCCTGGTCAAGGGAACCCACGCTCGCCTAGACCAGATCCCCAACGACCCGAGCGCCGCTCCCTTCGTGCTCTATCGCGACCCCGCCGGGAACGGCGAGGTCGTCTTGGAGCGGATCAAGGGAGAGTGGAAGTTCGCGGGTCGAAGCTTGGATCAGCTTCAGGCAATGCTCGCGGCCCAGGTCGAGCGCGCCCGCGCCGCTCCGCCGCCACCCAAGGCCAAGCCACGGCCGAAGCCCAAGACCTACGCTCACGCCAGCGACTGGCTCCGGGGCCATGTCCCCGCCAACATGAGGGGCAAGGCCTTCCTCCTCGAGTTCTGGCAGTGGGGTGCCCTCGGAGTCCTGGTCCTCTTCGGCCTCGTGATCCACGTCCTGGCCATCGCCGTGGTGTGCGCTGTGATCGTGCGCGCCCTCCGCGCCACGGGCGCCGCAGATCCCGACCCCGACAACGTCCGGACCGGCGTCCGGCCCTTCGGGCTCCTGGTCATGACTGGGTTCTGGTGGATCGCCATAGGTTGGCTCGGCCTCCACGTCGACGTCCTGCGCTGGGCCACGATCACGATCAAGAGCCTCTCGGCCCTGGCCGCCGTGTGGGGCTGCTATCGCCTCGTGGACGTGGTGTGCGACGCCCTCGAGCGCAAGGCCCTCAAGACCGAGAGCCGCTACGACGACCTCCTCGTCCCCCTGCTCCGCAAGTCCCTCAAGGTGTTCGTGGTCGCGTTCGGGGCCGTGTTCGTCGCTGACACGCTGCAGTTCTCGATCAAGAGCCTCCTGGCTGGCCTCGGCCTCGGCGGCCTGGCCTTTGCCCTCGCCGCCCAGGACACGGTCAAGAACTTCTTCGGCTCGATCACCGTCGTCCTCGACCGACCCTTTGAGGTCGGCGACTGGGTCCTGATCGACAAGGTCGAGGGCAGCGTGGAGGAGCTCGGGTTCCGCTCGACGCGAATCCGCACCTTCTACAACTCGGTGATCACCCTCCCCAACTCCAAGCTCCTGACGGCCGTCGTCGACAACATGGGCCGGCGGCAGTATCGTCGCTGGACGACGAAGCTCGGCGTCAGCTACCACACGAGCCCCGAGCAGCTCGAGGCCCTCTGCGAGGGCATTCGCGAGCTGATCCGCAGCCACCCCTACACCCGCAAGGACTACTTCCAGGTCTCGGTGACCGCCCTCGCAGGCTCCTCGATCGAGGTCATGATCTACGCCTTCTTCGAGACCCCCGACTGGGGTCGCGAACTGCGCGAGCGTCAGCGTCTGATCCTGGACATTCTCCGCCTCTGCCGCGCGATCGGTGTCGAGATCGCGTTCCCGACCCAGACCCTGCACCTCGTCAACACCGAGGACGCCTCCGCCTCCCTCCGCGCCGCCGACGACGCGATCCCGGTCAGCTCGACCGAGGCCGCCCAGAACACTGGCAAGATCGCGGCTCAGCGGATCTTGGCCCCCGAAGCTCGAAGCACCGCGCGCCTCGCGAACAAAGAGCGTCTCGAGGACCTCCGCAAGGCAGAGGTCGAAGCCAAAGAGAAGAGCGAGAGCGAGCGCCTCCGCGGCGAGATCGACGACGCCGGGGCCACAGGCGGCGAAGGCGAAGGCGGCGGCGAGGGGTAGCCGCGGACCGAGGTCGCGTTCTCTCGAGCGGACCTCAGCAAGCGCTGGCGCGTTCCTCTAGGACCTCGAGACTTCGAAGGGCGCGGCCCCTCGACACCTTCCCTGGACTCAGCGAGCGCGAAGCGCTGGCCTAACTCTGCGGGCGCTATACTCAGCCTCCTTCAACGGGAGACTCTGTGCCGCGCCTTCGCCTCCTCAATGGGCCCAACCTCGGCACCGTGCACGAGCTGCGCGGGGGCGAGGTCTTTGGGCGCGGCTCGGGCGCCGACCTCGTGCTCGCCGACACCAACGTCAGCCGCAAGCACTGCCGGATCGTGCGCGTCGACCCGTATTTCTTCCTGGTCGACCTCGGCAGCCAGAACGGGACCCTCGTCAACGGAGCCCGCGTCGAGAAGGCCCTCCTGCGCCACGGAGACGTCCTGCGCCTCGGCGACACGGACCTCCGCTACGAAGACGCTCGGGCTGAAGTCCGTCCCTACGACCTCGGCGAGACCGGCGAGAGCGAGGGTCCACCGAAGCTCGTGGGCGGGTTCGGGGTCGACCCACGCCCCCAGAGCGGCGCTCAGCGTTGGGACCAGGCTGGCGAGGTTCGGCCCCACGGCTCCGCCGTCGACCCCTTCAAGGGGGTCGACGTCCCTCCACCCGCAGACCCCTTCCAGCCGGCCGAGCCCGAGCCGGCTGGGGCCGCCGAAGTGTCCCAGGGAGACGGTGAGCCCTCTGAGCGGATCTTGGATCGGCTCGGCCGAGACCTGACGGCCCTGGCCAGGGCTGGCAAGCTCGATCCCCTCATCGGGCGCCGAGAGGAGCTCCGCCGCCTCGGCCGAATCCTCCTCCAGCGTCGCAAGCCGAGCGCGATCCTGGTGGGCGACCCAGGCGTCGGCAAGACCTGCTTGGTCGAGGGCCTCGCTCAGCAGATCGTGGCTGAAGACGGTCCGGTGCGCTTCCGGAGCGCCCGCGTCGTTGAGCTCGCGATCGGCGACCTCGTGGCTGGGACCAAATACCGCGGCGAAATGGAGGAGCGCGTCCAGCGCCTGATCCGCGAGCTGCAAGAAGAGGACGACCTGATCCTCTTCCTCGACGAGCTGCACCTCGTAATGGGCCTCGGCCGGACCGAGAACAGCAACGTCGACGTGGCGAACCTCCTCAAGCCTGTCTTGGCGCGGGCAGGCGTCCGCCTGATCGGCGCCACGACACCCGAAGAGTATGAGCGCTACGTGGCGCGGGACCGCGCCTTCGCGCGCCGCTTCGAGGTCGTCTGGATCGAGGAGCCGAGTCGCGACGAGACCTTGCAGATCCTGGCGCGCCTTCGCGGCGAGTTCGAAGAGCACCACCAGGTGACCATCGAGGACTCGGCCTTCGAGGCCAGCGTCGACCTCTCGCGGCGCTACCTGCCTGAGCGGCGGCTGCCCGACAAGGCCCTCGACCTCATCGACCAAGCCTGCGCCCGGAGCGTGCTCGGGACCTTCCGCCGCTCGGCCGACGACGCCTCCAAGACCTTCGAGATCGGCCGAGAGCAGATCGCTGACGTCGTGGCGGAGCGCTGTCGCGTTCCCCGCGACCGACTCCTGGCCGACGACGCCGCCCGCCTCGACGGCCTCGCCGACGCCCTCCGCGAGCGCGTGATCGGCCAAGAGAGCGTGATCGAGGCCCTCGTCGGCGCGCTCCGTTCTGCGCGAGCGGGCCTCCACGCCCCAGACCGCCCCCTGGCCTCCTTCCTCTTCGTCGGACCCAGCGGAGTCGGCAAGACCGAGCTCGCCAAAGCCCTCGCTGAATACCTCTTCGACGACGAGCAGCTCCTGCTGCGGATCGACATGAGCGAAATGATGGAGCGCCACAGCGTCTCCAAGCTGATCGGGGCCCCCCCGGGCTACGTCGGCCATGGTGAGGAGGGACAGCTGACCGGCCCGATCCGGCGCACTCCCTACGCCGTCGTGCTCCTCGACGAGGTCGAAAAGGCTCACCCCCAGATCCTCGACGTGCTCCTCCAACTCCTCGACGAGGGCCGGGTCACCGACGCCCTTGGCCGGCCCGCCAGCTACCGCGAAGCCATCGTGATCATGTCGAGCAACCTCGGCGCGGGGCCTGACGCCCAGGGTCGCGGCGGCCTCGGCTTTGGCTCGACGGGTCCGGGCTTCGGCGGCGGCGTCCAAGAGCGCTCAGCGATCCGAGCCGCCCTCGAAGAGCAGCTCCGCCCGGAGTTCCTCAACCGAATCGACAGGGTCCTGGAGTTCGCGCCCTTGGACCTCGCGACCCTCGAAGAGGTCGTGCAGCGAGAGGTCGAGCTCCTCCGCCAGCGCCTCGGCGGCCGAATCGAGGTCGAAGTCACCGAGGAGGCTCGGCGTGCCCTGGCAGAGCGCGGCTACGACCCGCGCTATGGCGCGCGCGAGCTGCGACGCGAGGTCGAGACGACCCTCTCTCAGCCCCTGGCCGAGGCCCTCGTCTCGGGCGACTTGCCGCAGGACGCCGTGGCCCGCCTGGTCTTCCGCTCCGGTGAGTTGCTACTGGAGTTCCCGATCCCAGGTCAAGACTCGAAGGGCGAGGCCCCGGAGAACTCGGAGCCTTCACCCAGCGACGACGAGTCCGGCGCTTCGTGAGTGAGCCTCGCGGCCCCCTGCCTCCCGGCGAGGTCGTCGCCGAGCGCTATCAACTCGAGCGCCTCATCGGGAGCGGCGGAATGGGCGCCGTCTACCTAGCCAAGGACTTCAAGTTCGGCGAAGAGGTCGCGCTCAAGATCGCCGCGGCTGCGGGCCGCGACGAGGACGTCCTCTTGGCGCGCTTCCGCCGCGAGGCCCGGATCGGCTATCGCCTCGGACGCCGAACTGGCTTCGTGCGAGCCATAGACTGGGGGCGTCACGGGCGCGTCCTGCTCTACCTCGCCCTCGACCTGATCCCCGCCGCGACCCCCCTCGACCTCGCGAGCGGCCAGCTCAGCGAGCGCCTGGACCGCCTCCGCCGAGCCGCAGAGCTAGCGGCCGCTGCCCACGAGGAGGGCGTGATCCACCGCGACCTCAAGCCCGACAACTTCCTCTGCGACGAGGAGGGCGGGATCCACCTCGCGGACTTTGGCCTCGCCAAGCTCGAGGGCGTCGAGGAGCTGAGCTCGACGGACCTGACTCAGGTCCAGCTCACGAGCACCCACGCCGCCATGGGGACCCCGCGCTACATGCCCCTCGAGCAGTTCGAGGACGCCAAGCGCGTCGATCGCCGCGCCGACGTCTACGCCTTCGGCGTCATGCTCTACGAGGCTCTGACTGGAGGGGTCCCCTTTCCGGGAACGATCCACGAGGTCATCTCCGCTCAACAGGGCGTCCTCGCAGGACGTCGTGAAGCTCCCCGCCCCAGCGAGCGCGAGCCGGGGACCCCCAGCGAGCTCGACGACCTCTGCGCGCGGGCCTTGGCCCTCGACCCCCAAGACCGGCTCCCGAACCTCGAGCCGCTGATCGAGGCGCTCCGGCCCGCCGAGGCCCCTCAGCGCCGCAGCAAGCGACCCGCCAAGGCTCGCCGCTCAGGTCCCGCTCAGCCGACCGACCTCCCGGGCGGAATCGTTCGGGCCCCAGAGCCCGGGGAATACGTCAATCAGCGGGACGGCACGCGCCTGCTTTGGCTCCCTCCGGGGGAACAGCGCTTGGGAAGCCGGGGGCCCGACGCCAACCCTGACGAGTCTCCTCGCTTCCGCGCCAAGTTGACTCGCGGGCTCTTCGTCGCCAAGCAGCTCGTCACGTGGAGACAGTTTCGCGCGTTCGCCTCGGCGACGGGGTGGGCGCTCCCCAGCCCTTGGATCGAGCTCCCAGACCGACCCGCTTGGCAAGCCAGCGACGAGCACCCAGTGTTCCACGTGACCTGGCAAGAGGCCTGCGCCTACGCCCAGTGGGCGGGCCTCCGCCTCCTGACCGAGGCCGAGTGGGAGTACGCCGCTCGCGGTGGTGACGAGCGGACCTACCCCTGGGGTGACCAGAACCCCGGCCCCGAGCACGCTAACCTCGAGGGTCACCCCCGGGCCGAAGGCTCTCCAACCCCCGTCGGGGCCTTCCCGGCTGGCGCCAGCCCGGCGGGCTGCGAGGACCTCTGCGGGAACCTCTGGGAGTGGGTCCTAGACTGGTATGGCCGCTACTCCCGCTGGGTCAAGGAAGACCCACCGGGACCCTTGGAGGGCTCGTTCAAGGTCATCCGCGGTGGCTCCTACAGCACTCCCGCTGTTCATGGCAGGACCACGACGCGCCGCATGTGCTCGCCCTTGCTGCGGGTCGCGAACGTCGGATTCCGCGTCGGGCTCTAGCCGAGGATCAGAGCTTCTCGTGACACCAGCCCGGGAGCCAGGCTGGTCTGGAATCGGGCTAGTTCTTCTTGGCGAGGTAGGGCATCAGGACCGAGGGGTCCTTCTTGATGTTCTCGAGCCCGATTCGAAGCGCGAACTTGAGGAGGGTGTCTTGCCCGAAGGGGCACACCTCGAGCACGTCAGCGATGCGCTGCTTGTCCTCTGCGGTGATCGGAACTTGAACCGTCCCAATGTGCTGGCCTGCCATATCCCATCCTTCTCGAACTGGAGTCTAGCGAATGGTCTGCGCTCGTTCAGAATTTGTTCCCGCTTGGAAACTTAGCGACCCCGCGAGCCCCCTAGCGGGCGCCCGTCCAGCCCTGATAGGGCGAGATCGCTGCCCATGGATCCTCCTCGAACCCGCGCAGCCCCACTGGTTCGAGGTCTACGACCACGATCTGGCGCCTCTTTTGCTCCTCCGTCAGGGCCGCGATCTTCCAGCCGTCGAGGTCCACGGCCAGCACCGTGGCGCCGGGTGGACAGAGCAGAGTCGTTCGGATTTGGCTGAAACTGTCACCAAGGGGAATCCAGAGTTTCGCCTCTTGCCCGACGCTCAGCACGAGACCTCCAGGCAGGAAGCGGCAAGCCAAGATCCCGCCTTCGCGGTGCCCCTCCCACGAAGTCAGCTTCTCCCCAGTCTCGCGGTCCCAGAGGTAGAGCTCCCCTTGACCCGTGCCTCCCAACACGAGCTTGCGCTCCTGCCCACGCCAGAGGCCGACCACGCCGTCGACGGCAGTCAGGCCCTCGGCCTCGCGATTCGCGGCGTTGGGGACCTGCCGTCCGACCCACTTGCTGAAGCGGTCTCCCTCAATGCTGGGGGGATCTCCCAGCGCAGGGACGAAGCTCCGAGCCCTAGCCCCGGAGTCCCCGAGGGGGTAGGAGGTGCCCTGGTGATAGTAGACCCTCTCCGGCGCGCGCTTCTCTCCCTTGTCCGACCAGGACGCGATCGTCCCGTCCATGCCTGAGGTCAGGAGCCCCTCGGGTGTCCACCTGATGTCGCTCTGGGAGTTCAAGTGCCAGGTCAAGGTCGCCAACACGTCCAGGGAGTCGCTGTCCCGCAGGACCGCTCGACCTGGCTGAGCCCCGTTCCTTACGTAGAAGCCCTGGAAGAGCTGTGCTCCGTCGTCTGAATAGCGCACGAGTCCGATCTGCTCGAGGGGTCGTCCGAGACGATCTCGAGCGACCTCGTGCTCGATGGGTAATCGCTGGACGCGTCCGCTCAGGAGGTCCCAGACCTCGAGGCGGCCGCGCTCTGGGGTCCCCCTGTAGAGGCTCTCCCAAGGACGAATTCCGACCGCGAGCTGGCCTCCTCCCGGGCGGAAGGCCAGGCTTCGGACCGCCGGCCGCAAGTTAGGCCCCCCTCGCGGGTGCCCTGGATCCGGCGTTCGGTCGTCCTTGAGGCCGATCTTGAGCTCTCGCTCCAACTCAGCCGCGCTGTCCACGATCAGGATCGCCTCCCCGCCGCCGCGTCGCTTGCCGACATATGCGATCTGACCCTGATCCGAGAGGGCGATCAGAGGAGTCTCGGTGCGGGTGACCAAGTTTCGCTCGTAGTCCACCGAGACTCCGCGGCGCGCTGGCAGCGCCCAGCGCCCGAGGTGTCCTGCCTGCGACACATAGAGCTCGCTGCCCTTGTAGTTGAACTCCAGCCCGCTCACGTCCCCGCGCAGCGCTCCGAAGCTCGCGAGGCGGTCGAAGCGATCCCCATAGACGATCACTCGTCCGTCGCTGTAGGCGACCGCGAGACGTGGCTCAGGCTGAAGAGTCAGAGCGGCCCGGCGCACCGCACCGCGCGTATAGCGCAGCATGACCTCGGGCTCATAGCCTTGGGCCAGCGTCGTGCGCTTGGTCGTGCCTCCGCCGGTTCCGCTAAAGAGCGTCGTCGCCCGAGGCGGAGCTCCGAAGTGGCCTGGGGGGAGAAAGACGAGCGACTCGACCGCGCCGAGGGGCTCGTCCGTGTGGAGGTGCATCGACTGCTGAGGCTTGAGGGACTTGAGGTCCCAGAGGTGAATCGTGCCGTCGTCGTATCCGAGCACGAGGGCGGTAGGCTGCCCGGGCAGGAGAGCTCCTGTGCCCACAGCGGCCCGATTCGTGCCAGGTCGCGCCTCCGAGTCCAGCTCGTGGAGTCGGCGCCCGGTCAGAGGGTCCATGATCCAGGCTGCCGCCCCATTGGCGGTCTGAGTCGAGATCACCAAGCCTCGGGGGGTCGGGAGGCAGAGCGTGGCGGCGATCGATTCGTCCTCCTTCGACTTATACTCCCAGCGCAGCTTCTGCCCTGGCCAATCCAGGGCCCGAATCGTGAATCCACTCGGGGTCCCGACGGCGTAGACCAACAAGCCCTCCTTGGGGAGGAAGGCGCAAAACTCAGGATTGGCAGTGGGGTGGGCCCTCGTAAGGGCGACGCGCTCGAGGGAGTCCTGATGCCAGACCCGAATCGCTTTCTTCGAGACGACGGCCAGCTCCCGGCCCAGCGTCGCACAGCGCAGATCGCCCTCTCCGATCCGGAGTTCACCCAGGAAGCGTGTGTCGGCTGCGGCCTGACGAGCGCAGATCTCGCTCGCCCGGGCCAGGTTGGGGTCGAGGTCGCCGACTTCGATCCGCGCCTTGGCGAAGCTCCGGATCGCGATCTGAGGTCGCTCGAGACTTAGCTCATGGATCCCCTGGTAGAGCCGCGAAAGCGCCCTCGCGCGCTGCGCCTCCGCAACGGCCTTGGCCTCCTCCCGCGCGGCCCTCGTCGCCTCCGCGACGGCGACCTTCTTGGCCGTGACGGCTGCGTCGAGGGCGGTCTTCTCCTTCCTCTGGGCGTCGAGAGCCTTCTTCGCCTCGACCTGCGCCTTCTTCTCGGCGCGGACTGCACTGCGTCGCAGTCCCTCGGCGACGATCGCGGCCGCCGTGCTGCAGAACAAGACGAGCACGCCCACGACTAGCAAGACACCAGTCGCCCGCTGGTTTCGGCGGGCCCTACGTTGGAGACGTCCCAGGAGTCCAACCGGGCGGGCGAGGATCGCCTGACCCTGCCGGAAGCGCGCCAGCTCTTGGGCCAGCTCCTTGGCGGTTCCGTAGCGCTCCTCAGGCTCCTTCTCCAGGCACTTGAGGCAGATCGTGACGAGGTCCACGTGGAGATCGGGGCGGAGCTTCTTGGGGGAGACGACGTCCTCGTTGAGGACCTTGAACACGACCTGCATCGCGGTCTGGCCGTCGAAGGGCGGCTGCCCCGTCAGGGCCTGGTAGAGGGTCGCGCCCAGGGCGTAGACGTCGGCGCGGCGGTCCACGCGTTCGAAGTCACCGTCCGCCTGCTCGGGCGGCATGTAGGCCGGGGTGCCCATGATCTGACCCGTCTGGGTCAGGCCCTTCTCCTTGTTGTCGACGTGCTTCGCGAGGCCGAAGTCCGTCAGGAGGGCCTTCCCTTCACCGTCGAGGAGGATGTTGTGGGGCTTGACGTCGCGGTGCAGGATTGCGCGGGTGTGCGCGTAGTTGAGCGCGTCCGCCATCTCCTCAATGATCCGCGCCGCCTCGTCCTGATCGAGGGGCCCCTCTTCGTCGATGGCGTCTTTGAGGCTCCTACCTTCGACGAGGTCCATAGCCAAGAAGGGCCGCCCTAGGTCCTCGCCGACCTCGAGGATCGCCACGATGTGAGGGTGGTTGAGACGAGCCGCGGCCTGAGCCTCGATCTGAAAGCGATCTGCTTCGTCGCTGTCCGCCGCGTGCGCGAGCTGGACCTTGAGCGCCACGCGACGATCGAGCTTGGTGTGGCGGGCTATGTAGACGACGCCCATTCCGCCGCGGGCCAGCTCTCGCTCGACCTGGTAGGGGCCGATCATGTCGTTCTCGCTCGGCGGCACGTAGCGGCCCGAGGGCGAGATCAAGGCCGCGGTCGCTGTCGGCGGCGGACCTTGAACCGTGACGCCGTCCATGGGGAACCCAGGTTGATCTCCGCTCCACGACGAGGGCGGAGGCCCGGGGCCCCAGGATCCAGGGGTCTGGACAGGGAGGGTCGCCCCCGAGTTCGCCTGGACTGGATAGCTCGGCTGCGGAATGGGGACGTTGACGGGGAGGGTCGCCCCGGAGTTTGGCTGGGGGTAGCCAGGCTGTGGCGGGTAGCCCGGCTGTCCCTGCGGCGGATAGCCCGGCTGCGGCGGGTAGCCCGGCTGCGGCGGATAGCCCGGCTGCGGCGGGTAGCCCGGCTGCCCCTGCGGCGGGTGGCTGGGTCGCGCTGGGCCGGGGCCGGGAGGGCGAGGAGGTTGACCCGGCGGAGGTCCGGGAGGGGGGGGCTGCATGCAATCATGCTAAGCAGCGCGCTCGCCCCCTGCATTGGCTTGTGCCTGACCCCGTGAGTTTTGCTGATGCCCGACGAGACCTCCGCCCCGACCATCCTCCCGGCCCTCGCAGAGCGAGTCGGGCGCCTGTCTCCTGCCGACACGAGCGAAGCCAGCTCCCAGGCGCGAATCCTGGAGCTGATCTCCACAGCCAGCGCGCCCTTCTATCGCGGCCACTACATGCCTGGGCACCTGACCGCGAGCGCGGTCGTGGTCGACCCTAGCCGGACTCGCGCCCTCCTGATCTTTCACGAGAAGCTTCAGCTCTGGCTCCAACCTGGAGGGCACTTCGAGCCCGGCGAGGAGGACCCGCTCGTGGCCGCGACTCGCGAAGCCCAGGAGGAGACCGGCCTGGCCTGCGAACCCGGCCTCCCCGAGCCCCTCTTCGACCTAGACGTGCACACGATCCCGGCCCGAGCCGCCAAGGGAGATCGCCCCGCCGAACCGGCCCACGACCACTTCGACCTCCGCTTCCTCCTCGTAGCGTCCTCCGAGGACGCGATCGCAGGAGACGGCGTGACCGCCGTCCGCTGGATCGAGCTCAGCGAAGCGCAGGGCCTGGACCTAGACCCCGGACTGCGGAGGGCCCTGGCAAAGGTGAAGCCCCTTTAATGGGGGGCTGCGCGCCTTTATTGGGGGGCTGCGCCCCCCAAACCCCCATCTTTTGGCGGGTTGGCTTGGCGGGGGCAGTTCGGGCCAGAGCCCGGGCCTGCCTGCGTAGGTTTGGTTGCGCTTGGTGTCCTGAGAAGACCTCCGGCCCGAGCACCCCGAACTTGGGCTTCGCCCCGTTGCCGCGGGCTGCGCGGCTGCGTTTTCCAAACCCCGTCTCTTGGCGGCTTGGCGGGGGCAGTTCGGGCCAGAGCCCGGACCTGCCTGCGTGAGTTTGGTTGCGCTTGGTGTCCCTAGCAGACCTCCGGTCCGAGCAGCCCGAACTTGGGCTTCGCCCCTTTGTTGGGGGGGGGGGGCCCCCCAAACCCCATCTTTTGGCTTGTTGGCTTGGCGGGGGCAGTTCGGGCCAGAGCCCGGGCCTGCCTGCGTAGGTTTGGTTGCGCTTGGTGTCCTGAGAAGACCTCCGGCCCGAGCACCCCGAACTTGGGCTTCGCCCCTTTGTTG
>Ga0316204_10006104_pt1 | contig 18928 bp, 15 predicted proteins | sample 6monrhotite_MG_2_FD_205661 | JGI IMG/M metagenome (GOLD analysis project Ga0316204, IMG submission 205661) | Microbial mat bacterial communities from mineral coupon in-situ incubated in ocean water Damariscotta River, Maine, United States -... | ecosystem: Environmental > Aquatic > Marine >...
CGTCGACGAGCTTGTTCTTGATATCAGGAACCGTATTCACCAGGCCATCAATGTAGCGACCCGACGCACCATAGAACCCCGGTGTTGCCGCCGTAATGCCAACCACATAGTCAACGTTCAGCGCCGTTGCACAGTCAACCAGCGCCGAAACAAGCTCGGGCGTAGCGCGCGAGGCATACGGGATTAACTTGCCTCTGAAGCGCGCAGCTGTCGGCGTCGCATTCACAAGAATCTCAAACGCATGCTCCTCAATCTTTGTGACAATGTCGTCGGCCGCAGGATGGTCGTAGTACATGCCACCGTTATCCAGACCCAAAGCATGCGTCGAGATCGCCATCGTGCCGGGCTCAACGGTATCCTGTACACCCGCCGAGGTACCAATACGAATAAACTTGAGCGGCGTCGCATCGGCACGTCGTTCGCTGCTGTCGAAGTCGAACGCATGTACGGCGTACGCCTCTACCAGTGCGATCTCGACATTATCAACGCCGATACCGGTTCCGATCACCGACATCGGTACGCCGGCGTAGCTGCCAGTGAAGGTTACGTACTCGCGATTGCGCACCTCACAGCGGATGTCATCAAAACGTTCAGATACACGCACGGCACGCGCCGGATCGCCAACCAGGAAGACATTCTCTGCCAGCTCACCCTGGGCGAGTCCAAGGTGTAATACCTTGCCATCGTTGACGACGATCTCAGAAGCCATAAACCTTTTCACCCGGGGAGCTGGATATGCGTTAATTGCATTTATTATACGTAGTCGGGACGCAGATTTGTCCACGCAAAGAATACTCATCGTCGGCGGCGCCTCGCTGGACACCCTCGAAGGCAGCGCTGATCTCGTTCCTGGAGGCGCTGGCATGTATACCGCGATGTCGGCGCACCGCAGCGGCGCCGAGGTCACACTGTACGCGCCCCGCCCCGTGCCGATGCCCGCTGAACTGCTTGCTGTGAACGACAGTCTGACCTGGCTGGGCCCGGCAATTGCACAGGCGGATCTGGCGCATTTTGAAATTCATTATGACGACGGCCGGGCGATCTATGTGCAGGCACAGTTCGGCACTGAAGATTCGCTATCGACCGATGAGTTGCCGCTCGATCTTTCTGACTTCGCCTGCGTACATATTATTCCGCTTGGCGACATTCGCCACCAACTCAAGATTCTGCGAATTTGTCGTGAACGCGGCGCGAGAAATATTTCTGCCGGTACCGCGCTCGATCTGATAAACGCGCAACCGGAAGTTGCTAACGACGTTCTTTGCGAAGCCGACATTTTGTTTATGAACGAAGAAGAGTCGATACGCCTGTTCGGTTCCATGTCGACCGTGCATGCGCGGCCCGATCAATTGATTTTCGTCACGCAAGGCAAGCATGGCGCCAGCGTAGTTCAGGGCAGGACAATTACGGCGCTTCCTCCAACGCCAGCGACCGCCATCGACCCCACCGGGGCCGGCGACACCTTTTGTGGCGCTACCCTGGTCGGTATCACCGGCGGTCGACACCCTGTTGTCGCTGCTCAGCTAGCCATACCGTTGGCCGCAGAGATGATCGAACATATAGGGCCGGCGGCCCTGCTGCAGAATACGCCACCGCCCCCTGCCCCGCGCGACACTCGTGTGCAGATCAACGCAGCGCAGATTCAGCAAGTCGCAGCATTGATCCAGTCGTCGCCGGATATTGCAGCATTTCCCTTTACCGGCCCTGATCTACCTGCCGCTGGTCACCCGGCGGCACTCGACTTCTTTTTTGCATCGACGCTGCAACAATTCGGCTTCTGGAGTCATGCAGACGGGCGCTATGCAGGACCACTGGTCGCACATCTGGACGGTGCAGAACGCAAGGGCGCGTTTTACCTGTTCCGTGCCTATTGCCGATGGCTGCAGAAGGACCCTGAAATGCTTGCGCCCGCCGCCCAGGCAAAGCTCAACAAGGCGGACCTGCTTACCGTATTGCGTGACGACAAAGGCGACGACCCGGTGCCAGCCATTGATCTGCATTTAGCACTCGCACGCGACTATGGGCGCGACATGCTGGCACTCGGCCACACGCCGCACACACTTCTCGGCAAAGTGAATTCAGCGGCCGAACCGATGCACGCTCTGCTTGCTGAGCTGGATCGTATCGGCGGCTACAAGGAAGACCCCTTACGCAAGAAAGCCGCATTGCTCGCGATCATATTGCAGCAAAGGCCTGAGGCGTTCCTGCGCGCCGATCGTCTGGACGCTCCGCCGATTGTCGACTACCACGTTATGCGTTCGTGCCTGCGGATAGGGCTGATCGATGTGCTCGATGCGGAACTGCAAGCTCGACTGGAAGGACGGATGCTGTTGTCCGAGGCAGACGAATGGGCGGTGCGTAGAGCCGCGTTCGCCGCCGTCGAACTGCTGGTCGCAACCTCGGGGAAAAGTATGGGCGCCGTTGACTGGTTCCTGTTTCAGGCGCGTCAACGCTGCCCGGAAATGAGCGACCCGGTGTGTGCAGAATGTCCGGTCGACCCGGTCTGCCTGCACCGCAAAAAACTATTTCAGCCCGTACGCCGCACCAGCTTTTACTGAATCAAAGAAAGGCGTATTTCAGCGCGAAGATCGCGGCGATGACATAGGCCGCGATCGAACAATCACGTGCATTGCCGCTAACAATCTTGATCAGTATGTAGCAAATGAAGCCAAGACCAATGCCGTCGGCGATTGAAAATGACAACGGCATCGCGACCGCAGTAACGACCGCTGGCGCGCTTTCGGTAATGTCGTGCCAATCAATATCAGCAAGGCTGCGCGCCATGATGCAGGCAACGAATAACAATGCGGCTGCAGTGGCATACGCCGGAACGCTCTGCGCGAGCGGTGCAAAAAACAGGCAGCCAAGAAACAGCAGGCCGCAGACGACCGCAGTAAGCCCGGTGCGGCCGCCGGCCTCAACGCCTGCAGCGCTTTCAATATAACTTGTCGTTGAGGACGTTCCGGCAACGGCACCAACGATCGTGGCAGACGAGTCGGACAACAAGGCACGCTTGAGACGTGGCAGCTTACCGTCCTCGCTAAGCAAATTGGCGCGCGTTGCAACGCCAACCAAGGTGCCGGCCGTGTCGAACACATCGACGATCAACATCGACAGTATCACTGTAACCATCGACCACTGCATCGCGGCCACGATATCCAGTTGCAGCAAAACCGGCGCTGGCGAAGGCGGCATCGCAACGAAACCGTTGAACTCGACGTTGCCCGATATCCAGCCAACCAGGGCGGCGCCAAGAATGCCGATAATAACGGCACCGCGAACCTTGCGGGCCGACAGCGCGGCGATAACCACGAAGGCTGCGATGCATACCATTGGTTCGAACGCAGTCAGCTCGCCCAGCCCTACCAGGGTCGCCGGATGATCCACCACGATGCCGGCGTTCTTGAGCGCGATAAAGCCAAGAAACAAACCAATACCAGAGGCCATGCCCAGCTTCAGATTGCGCGGGATCGCGTTGATGAGCCATTCCCGCACCGGCAACACGCTGAGCGCAACGAAGATTACGCCCGATATGAAAACGGCACCGAGTGCCGTCTGCCAGTTGTATCCCATCCCCAGCACAACGCCAAAGGTAAAGAACGCGTTCTGCGCCATGCCCGGTGCTTGTGCGATCGGGTAATTCGCATACAGGCCCATAACAATGGTGCCGAATGCAGCTGCGATACAGGTCGCAACAAACACTGCGCCAAAATCCATGCCTGCCTGCGACAGGATGGAAGGGTTAACAACAGTGATATAAGCCATTGCGAGAAATGTCGTCAGTCCCGACATTGACTCTACGCGCACGCTGGTGCCGTGCTCGTCCAGCTTAAAGAACTTAATAAGCGTGCTCATTCAGCTGTAGCTTGCGGAATGCTGTCCTGATATTTGTCCCAACCCGCAAGCAGAGCCTGGACCACGGTATTGCCGACCACGAATGCCGCCTCGATCGATGGTCTGCCACCGTCCGGATACGGTTGCTCATGACTCCAGGACGCAGTCTGATCGTCCGGCGGCATCGTGAAATTACTCGCTGTGCGCAATACCAGTACACGCTCCATATCGACACGACCATCGCGAGACAGTCGTGTTAAAGCTGTTAGCGTGCCACTGTCCTCCATACCGGAGGTCATGAAATTGGCGTCCTCGCCTCGATACAGTTTTATCCAGTCGTTCGCCCATTGATTCATGAGCTTTCCGTGCCAGTAGGTGCTGGAACTCATGCTGTCACCGATTGTGACAAAGGGCGGCAGCTGCGCCTGCGGATAGTTTTGGTATTGCGCGCGGTACGCTTTCATTCCGGGGCCGTCTTCGATCTCAATGTCACGCGTAATCGAATGCGCCCAATTCACCAGCTGTGGATTCAGCGTGTAGGCGATCGTGTCGACGGTCCATCCACCCAAGAGGTCATCCGGATTTGTAGTGGGCCCGTCGCCACCCAGCGGAATCATGCCGTAAGGCCAGTCATCCGGAATTTCGCGTCCGTCGATTTCGTACAGCAGATCGCCGTCCACCACATGATTTGCCCAGGCAGCGGATCCTAGCGACAGGTCGGCGGGATCGGCACCGGCGATACCCGCTATCAGCCAGTAGCTCTCTGTCAGGTCAAATCGATCATCGAGCCCCAGCGCCATAGTAGAGGCAGTCGCGTTCGGAATACCGCCGCCGAGCAGAATCGCCATAACACCGTCATTATTCATGTAGAGCACATCCTGGCCCATGACGAACTCGTGTTCGATGTCGAGGCCGAGGCGTTCGACCCAGAGCTGCAATTCACCGGCCTCATCGCCGCGCGACTCGCCGCGCTCAAACATGGCCACAACAACAACCTTCACCTTGATCGGCGCATTTGGCTCGTCGCCGCTTGGCGTGTCGAAGGATGTGCAGGCCTGCAGCAGCAATGTCCAGCCTAACAACAGGCCAGTGACAATAGCGTAGCGAAATTGGGGGTGACGCATGACGGGCTCTCCTTATTATTTGTGTCAGAATACGGCATGCTGAAAATTAATAGAAGTTTCATCCCTACTTTGGTGCTAATCGCCGTGACTGGCTGCACCGCTAACGACAACGGCGACGAGCAGCAATCCGACCAGATCGATCTGATCGTTATCGGACAGTCCATCGTCACTATGGACGCCAAAGACACAATTATTGAAGATGGTGCTGTCGCCATACACGAGGGTGTCATAGTCGCCATTGGCGGGCGTGAGGAAATCACTGGCGATTACAACGCGCGCAAGACGCTAGCCGGTGACGATCGCGTCGTCCTCCCAGGTCTCATCAATGGCCACTCACACGCCGCCATGACCTTGTTACGCGGCGTCGCGGACGACCTGGCGCTGATGGACTGGCTCAACAACTATATTTTTCCGGCTGAAGTTGAGTTCGTCGACGCCGAGTTTGTGCGTATCGGCACTGAGCTCGCCTGTTGGGAGATGATTCGCGGCGGCACAACAACATTTGTCGATATGTACTACTACGGTGACGTGGTAGCAGATGTTGTCGATCGATGCGGTATGCGCGCGATGGTCTCCGCAACTGTTATCGATCAACGCAGTCCGGATGCCGAAAGCGCTGTCGACTCGATTCAAAAAGGCAGCGAGTTTATTCGGCGCTGGAAAGGCAAGAACAGTCGCATCACGCCCATCTTCGGGCCGCATGCCAATTACACCTTGAATGCAGAACAGCTGCGCGCGACGCGCGCGGCAGCCATCGAACTTGGCGTCCCGATCAGTATTCATATGGCCGAATCGCCGTTTGAACTGCAGCACTCGAAAGATACCTTCGGCATGACCAGCATTGAGATGTTTGAATCCATCGGTTTTTTTGATGGACCAACAATTGCTGCCCACGTTGTTTGGCCGACACCTGCCGAAATTCCCATTCTTGCCGCTCGCCAGGTCGGGGTGATTCACAATCCAACCTCGAACATGAAGATCGCCTCAGGCATTTCGCCAGTTGTGGACATGCTGAAAGCCGGCGTTCATGTAGGCATCGGCACCGACGGGGCCGCCAGTAACAACGACCTCGATTTGTGGGAAGAGATGCGTCTCGCCGCGTTTTTGCAGAAAGTAGAGCAAATGAATCCGGAAGTTATGCCGGCCAGCACCGTTCTCAGAATGGCGACCAGCGGTGGCGCTACCGCTATCGGCTTGGGCAAGGAAATTGGCTCGCTGGAGGTTGGTAAACGAGCCGATCTGATTCAGGTCGGCTTCGATGATGTGCATCATATACCGAACTTCGATGTGGTTTCGCATTTGGTGTACGTAAGCGATGAGCAAGATGTAGAAACCGTTATTGTCGATGGCAAGGTACTCATGCAGGACGGTAATATGCTAACTCTGGACACGGATAAAATCGCTCGGGAAGCCCGCGCCCTGGCTGCCAAAATTCAGGCGTCGCTGGCGGCGCGAAATCGCTAGTAACGGGAGATCAGAAATGCTTCGAGATATTTTGGCAGGCATTGCAGGCGTAGTGATCGCAGTTTTGATCGTGTTTCTGGCCGACGAATTGAGTCATATGATGTACCCAATGCCTGCGAATATGGATCCACGTGACACTGAGGGTTTGGGTGGCTATATCGCAACATTACCCATTGGCGCGTTTCTCATGGTCTTGGGCGGTTGGGTAATAGCAACTTTCGTCGGCTCGGTAGTGGCCGATCGCATCGGCACAGCAAAGACCTGGATTTATCCGACCATCGTGGGCGGTTTCATTTTCGCTGCGACCACAGCAAACCTCATCCTGATTCCGCATCCGCACTGGTTCACGGCTGTCTCGCTGGCTGCGATACTTGTGAGTGCGTGGCTGGCGTGGCGTGTTGCCGAAGCCCTAAAGGCTTCAAGAGTCGCCAGATAAGAAGCTCGTCCCGTAGTCCATCGGCGCGAGCTTGAAGAAACCGGCCAACGACTGCCCAATATCGGCGAACGATTCGCGCTTGCCAAGCGGGCCAGCCGCAATGCCTGCGCCGTAAACCAGAACCGGGATGTGCTCGCGTGTGTGATCAGAGCCGGGCCAGGTTGGATCACAGCCGTGGTCAGCACAGATAACCAGTATGTCGTCATCCTGCATTTGCTCGAGTAGCTCGGGCAGACGCTGATCGAAATACTCGAGGGCAGCAGCATAGCCGGGAACGTCGCGACGATGACCGTACAACATGTCGAAGTCGACAAAATTCGTAAATACGATCGACCGATCACCCGCGTCCTGTAACGCCGCAAGCGTTGCGTCGAACAGCGCGGCATTTCCAGTCGCCTTTATTTTTTTGGTGATGCCCTGATGGGCATAGATATCCGAGATCTTACCGACGCTGATGACTTCGCCGCCGGCGGCTGCGAGTTTGTCCAGTAAGGTGTCGGCATGCGGTGGCGTGGTCAGGTCACGGCGATTGCCGGTGCGCACAAAGGATGCCGCGTCGTCGCCAATGAACGGTCGCGCGATGATGCGGCCGATGTTGTATTCATCAACCAGTTCACGGGCTATGTCGCACAGCTCGTAGAGACGCTCGAGGCCGAACGACTCCTCGTGGCAGGCGATCTGAAAGACACTGTCCGCCGAAGTGTAGACGATGGGCTTGCCGGTCCTGACATGCTCTTCGCCCAGCTCGGCAATGATGACAGTGCCCGAAGAATGACAGTTGCCCAGAACGCCCGGCAGCTTGCCTCGTTCAATGAGTTTCTCAAGTAGTTCGGGCGGAAAGGTATTTTCCTTCGCGGTGAAATAACCCCAGTCGAATAACACAGGGACACCCGCGATCTCCCAATGACCGCTCGGCGTATCTTTGCCGCTGGAAAGTTCTTCTGCGAATCCGTAAGCACCGACAATTTCAACGGACTCGTCCGCACCGGCAGCGAACCGACCCGTGCTGTCACGACCCGCATGAAACAAACCTAGCTTTGCGAGATTCGGAAGGTGTAATTCGCCGGCCTCAGACTCGGCCCGAAACTGCGCGATATGCCCGAAAGTATCGGCACCCTCGTCGCCAAACTTGCCCGCGTCAGCGGTGGCACCGATGCCGAAAGAATCCAGTACTGCAATGATTGCTCTGCCCATGGCGATACTCTAGCAGAAGCTAATGCTCCAGGTTTGCTAGTGCGCGCCCTCTTCTGGCTTCGCCGCACCATGGTGCACTTCCTGCGGCACGAAGGTGCTCTCACCGTAGTTCTCAAGCCGGGTTTCTTCGATGTACAAGCCTTCCAGAGACATCAGCCAGATCAGCACCAGAATGGCGACCGGCGGGCCCAGAATGGCTAGTTTCAGCGCCAGTCTTTCCCATCCCATGTGCATAAAGATCCAGACAATTCCACTGGCCTTCAGCATCATAAACGTCAGGATTAGAAAGGTTCTGAGTGCGCCGTGATCCATGAAGTCCGTAGCGTAGGAAAACCCGCTCAAGATGAATAAAGCGCCCCACATGATGTAGTAGATCTTTAGAGGGTGCTGTTGTCCTTCTGCACTAGCCATGCATACGACTCCTGACGTTTCTTACCAGAGATAGAAAAATGCGAAAATGAAGACCCAGACGAGATCAACGAAATGCCAGTAAAGACCAGCGATCTCGACGATTTCATAATTGGCGCCGCGCTTCTCGTAGAAGCCGTTTCTGACCCGAAACGCGATGACCAATAAGTAGATCACGCCCGCCGTAACGTGCATTCCGTGAAAGCCGGTAATCATGAAGAAGCTCGAGCCAAACTGCGCCGCGCCGAACGGGTTCTCCCACGGTCTGACACCTTCCATGATCAACTTGGTCCACTCGAATGCCTGCATGCTGACGAAGGTTGCGCCGAGTGCAGCAGTAGCAACCATCAACCAGAAGGTTGCTTTGCGATTCTTGCGATACCCCATGTTTACAGCCAGCGCCATGGTTCCGGACGACGTAATCAGTACGAAGGTCATGATGGCAATGAGTAGCAGCGGCACATCGTGGCCAAACGCCTGCAAAGCGAAGACTTCACTCGGGTTCGGCCACGGATCGGTGGTTGCAATACGCACGGACATGTAAGCCACAAGGAAACAGCTGAAGATAAATGTGTCACTGAGCAGGAAGATCCACATCATCGCCTTGCCCCAGGGCACGCCGAAGACCTGCTTGTCTCTGGAGAAGTCGTTGACGACGCCCGCTTTGCCGTCAGGCTCTACCGCTGCTTCACTGTCCATAACCGCTTCTGACATAAATATCCCCAAATCCTTCCAAGGTTCTATCCCAAGTAATTAGGTCGACAACATCAACCCAAATAGCACGAGCCAGACCACTAACAAGAAATGCCAATAAACTGTGCAAAGCTGAATGCTCTCTTCAGCATTATCGTGACCCGAAAAAACGCGCACTGTGGCTCTTGCCCAGACGTACATTCCACCCAGGATGTGCATTGCATGCAGGCCCGTCAGTAGATAAAAGAATGCATCCGCCGGATTAGTCGTAATGTAATGGCCAGACGCATTCAGCTGTTGCCATGCCATATATTGGCCAACAAGAAATGCAGTCGTCAGCAAGCCGGTTACTAACAGGCCTGGCTTGAGCCGCTGTGCGTTGCCTGCGCTTGCCGCATTGCGCGTCCATTGAAAGGCAATACTCGCGAGAACCAGTATTGCAGTATTCGTCCACAGCAATTGTGGCTCGGTCAACGGTATCCAGTCGCCGAGTTCCATGCGCAATGAGTACGCGCTGACAACCAAAGCGAAGAACGATGTAATAACCGCCAGCAGGGTCACCAAGGCCACGACTTTCGGACGGGCATTGAACGGTGCCTGATAGCTGGCCTCAGTAACTCCCTCAGCCACCCATGGCTGAACATTGACCGTTTGTTTGACTAGCCAGGTGATCAGGCTGGCGAGAATAATCGCCAGAAAGATGAGACCGATTTCCACTAGTGCTCGCCTCCGTGATCACGTCCGGCAGGAGCAACATCGGCAGAAACGTTTTGCGGAATAAAGTCATCTTCGTAGCCTGGCACGCTGTAGTCATACGCCCAGCGATGGCACTCAGGCAGATCGTGACCCCAGTTGCCGTGCTTCGGTGGTGTGTCCGGTGTCTGCCATTCAAGCGACGCCGCACCCCATGGGTTCGGGTCGGCTTTCTTGCCGTTGCGCAGACTTATGAACACATTCACGAAGAACAATATCTGTGTCGCGGCAACAAACAATGCTGACACCGTAATAGCAGCATTCAGGTCCTGCGCCGAGTCTGGCAGGAAGTCGGTATTGCCCATTGCGAAGTAACGACGCGGCACGCCTGCAAATCCGAGGTAGTGCATTGGCAGATAGATCGCGTAGGTGCCAAGGAAGGTCATCCAGAAATGCCACTTGCCGAGTGTCTCGTTGTACATCTTGCCGGTGATTTTCGGGAACCAGTGATAAATCGCGCCGAAGACGACGAGAATTGGGGACACTCCCATCACCATGTGGAAGTGCGCAACCACGAAATACGTATCCGACAACGGCAAGTCGATGGTGACGTTACCCAGGAACAAACCTGTCAGCCCGCCATGAATAAAGGTAAAGATGAAGCCAATTGCAAACAGCATCGGTGTGCGAAGATGAATATTGCCTTCCCACAGGGTGAGTACCCAGTTGTAGACTTTGATGGCCGTGGGCACCGCTATAATCAGCGTCGTCGTTGCAAAGAAGAAACCGAAGTAGGGATTCATGCCGCTGACGTACATGTGATGCGCCCAGACGACAAAACTAAGTCCGCCAATCGCAATGATCGCCCAAACCATCATGCGATAACCGAAGATGTTCTTGCGTGCGTGCGTGCTTAGCAAATCAGACACGATACCGAACGCCGGCAAGGCTACGATGTAAACCTCGGGGTGACCGAAGAACCAGAACAGGTGCTGAAACAGGATCGGACTACCACCGGTATAGCCGGGGTCCGCTCCCATTGAGCTAATTGCCGGCATAAAGAAACTGGTCATGATGGTCTTGTCGAGCAACATCATGATCGCGCTGACAAGCAAGGCCGGGAATGCGAGCAGGCCAAGCACCGTCGCCATGAAGATGCCCCAAATGGACAGCGGCATACGCATCAGCGTCATGCCCTTGCAGCGCGCCTGCAGCACCGTCGTTACATAGTTCAGGCCGCCCATCGTGAAGGCAACAATAAAGACACCCAGCGATGCCAGCATCAGAATGATACCCAGGTCGATGCCCGGCGTACCCTGCATGATTGCCTGTGGTGGATACAGCGTCCAGCCGGCACCCGTTGCACCACCCGGTACAAAAAAGCTCGCGATCAGAATCAATACGGATAACAGGTAGACCCAGTAACTCAACATGTTCAGGTACGGGAACACCATGTCTCTTGAACCGATCATTAACGGGATCAAATAGTTACCGAAGCCACCAAGGAACAACGCGGTCAGCAGATAGATCACCATGATCATGCCGTGCATGGTGATGAACTGATAATAATTTTCCGGGTTTATGAAGGAAAACGTATCCGGAAAGCCGAGCTGCAGTCGCATCATCGCGGAAAGTCCCAGTGCGATCAGACCGACAAAAATAGCCGTACAGCCGTACTGGATTGCAATGACCTTGTGGTCCTGGCTCCAGACGTACTTGGTAATGAACGTTTGCGGATCGTGATGTTCTTCGTCGTGATCGCGATCAGCTATTGCAACGTATGCCATCTGGTATTCCTCGTTATAGCGTATTGATGTAAGCGATGAGGTCGTCCACGTCCTGCTCACCGTATAGCGTTCTGGCCATCAGACTCATTTGAAAGCCATAGAAGTCGGTTGGGTGCTGGCCGCGAATTTCCTGCTGGAAATTCTCGAGCTGGCGCTTGAGATACCAGTCCGACATGCCAGCCATACGCGGCGCATTCATCGCGCGTACGCCCTGTGCAGAATCTGCATGGCAATAGGAGCAAATGTTGTACAGCTTTTCACCGTTGGCAACGTCGCCTTCGATGGTTGCCAGAGCCGGGTTGTCGGGAAACGTCTGAATATGCGCAATAACATTATCAATCGCTGCTGCATTTCCAAGCGTGGCCGCCATCGGTGCCATTTGCTTACCGTAGACATCATCTTCGTGCGCGCCGCGAGCACCGCTTTGATAGTTGAGCAATTGTTTGCGCAAATACCATTCGCTTTGACCCGCCAGCTTCGGTGCATTTAGCGCCTGCAAGCCCTCACCTTTCTGGCCGTGGCAAGCCGCACAAACTGCATATTGCGCAGCCCCGATCGCGGCATTACCCGCAACCTTCGCGCTGTTCTGTGACCAGGTCGGCTGCTGCGCCAACCAGGCTTCGTAATCCTCTTGTTCTTCAACGATTACGGCGCCGCGCATGGTGTGATGAGCTATGCCACAAAGTTCTTCGCAGAGCACTTCGAAACGACCCGTAACGGTTGGCGTTAACCACAGGAAAGTATCGGTGCCCGGAACGAGGTCCATCTTGACGCGAAACTGCGTGACCGTGAAGTTGTGCAGCACGTCCTTGGAGCGCAGCAGGAATTTAACCGGCTTGTCGACCGGCAAGTGCGCTTCCGGGTCGTAGACAAGCACGTCATCCTGACCGTTGGGGTCATCGGGGTCGATACCAAAAGGATTGTCATCACTGATGCGCTCGGCATCGACTTCACCGAATTTGCCGTCTTCGCCTGGATAGCGGTAGGTCCAGTGCCACTGCTGCCCAACCGCCTCAACGACGTGCGCTTCGTCGGGAACGTCGACGAACTTTGCCCAGACAAACAGTCCGGGCGTGAGCATCGCTGCGACACCAATGCCTGTGAGTAGCGTCAGCCAGCTTTCGAGCTTTTTGTTTTCTGGCTCATAGGTCGCTCTGGCGCCCTTCTTGTAGCGGAACTTGATGACGCAATACGCCATGAATAGATTTACCGCGACAAACACAAGGCCGGTGACATAAAAGGTAATGTCCATCGTCACATCGACCATCGCCCAATTGGAGGCCAACGGTGTAAACCACCAGGGACTGATTATGTGAAAAATGATGGAGCCGACGACGAGTAGGATCAAGACAACAGCGAAAGGCATACTTCATGCATCCTTTTATTGTTCGAGCAACATTGTCGGGACAGTGGCGAGACCGCTGTCTATATTATTAGTGTTTTCGCCTCCGAGGATAGTCGAATAAGCGCCCAATTTCCACAGGCACGCACGCTAGGCAGGGTTCTGCCGCTCTGAATTCAGTTGCAGCTGATACCTACATTATCTCGTCGATGTCGTCTCGAACGGTCTGCTCGGCCTTTTTAAGATCAGACTGGATGTCGACCAGCTCCTGCTCGAGCGTCTGTGTCAGGACCGCAGGCTGCGGCTTCCAGTCAAACTTTGGCACCGAAAACGTCTGCTGCGGCGGCTCCGTGATAGCGGTCTCAAGCTCTGGTTTCGACAGGTTGACGACAGCAATAATGGCAAGCGTAGCGGCAACGCCCGTCAAGCTGCTGGCCCACCAGAATAATGCCGATTGCCTGCCCTTCACAGACGCTGCATTGTCCTGCACAGCGCCTCGCAAAGAGGCTTCAATTCGATTCTCAAGCTCTGGCGTGATCAGAACCTTGATTTGATCGGCGTCTTCACGCAGTTGTTTCGCTAGTTTATCCATACGCTTGACTCACTTTCTTTGCCGGCATGCCATTCAGATCAGCATCGAGCTGTCTTCGCGCACGCAGTAGATTCACTTTGGTCCAGGAAACCGATCGCTCCAGAATTGCCGCAATATCGTTCACTGACATGTCCTCCACGTAACGCAGCCACATGGCCGTATAAACCTCATCGCTCAGAATGCGCTTCGCACTCAGCCACAGGTTTTGCCGCTCACTCGCGGCGATACATTGCTCCAGTGGGCCGCCTTCCTCGTCGCTGAGGTCACCAAGCTCCACCTTGCTAGCCGGTTCTGTGGCGCGTATTCGCGACAGATTATTAATCGCAATACGGTATAGCCAGGTACTAAAGCGCCACTTCGAGTCATAGCTACTAATGAACCGATACGCGTTAATCAATGTGTCCTGTAGCGCATCTTCTGCATCTGCATAGCTCGGACTTTTGCTCACAAGAAATCGCAGCAGGCCCTCCCGATAGAGGGAGACAAGCTCTGTGTACGCTCTAATCGAGCCTCGCTTTGCGGCGGCAATTAATGCCGTCTCACTGCTCACGCCAGACCTACCCCCTGCGCTGCTACTAGTTGATGACTCTTATCAAGACTTCGGGATTCAACTCCACCTTGACGGTCAGCGTCGCACCATCAACATCAACAGTCGTGTCGTTGAGAAATTTTGTCAGCTCGGGATCCATGTCCTCGTTGAACGCCTGCAGGCTAATCAAACCGCGCACAATGCTGGCCAGCGAATTGGCCATTTGTGCTTCGCTAGCGAGCAGTTGCGCTTCAACTGCGAGCAATCCCTTACGATCGGAGACCAGCAGCGCGAGCTGTTCAGTATTGCGCAGCATATTCGAATCCCAACCCAGATCATCACCAAGCTCTTTGGTCTGCATGCCCGCTTGCAAAAAGCTGTTCTCGCCGCGCAATACGACAAGCGCGCCGCCATTGTTGTAGTCGCCCGGGACCCGGCCCTTACTCGCGAAGACCTGCTGCATCTGCTCTTCTGTGGAGGTAACGATCAATTTGTTCTTGATCGCCACACTCAGGAATGCGCCGTTTTCGAATGAATTGCGGTCAGGATCGTCGCTATCGCCCTCGAATTGGAAGTAGTCGTTACCCTCATGTGTGAGCGTATTGAAGTCACTCGCAGCGGCACCTATCGCTACAACCCGGTCCAGCGTTTGTTGACTGAATTCTCCGTCGATAACGACCAGCATGCCCTTGTCCGGCGCGGCCATGGCAGTAATCATGTTGGCCTCTTTATCGGCATCGAAGCCGATCTCTTCGCGAAGCTCGTCAAACAGCTCCTCTTCCAGCCACGCGTACAACTGCTTGCCAACGTCACTTGAGCGCATTTCAACAAGGTCGATATGGGCATACCAGCGCGTAGCCGGCAGGTCGCCATCGCTGAGATCTGCAACAACGCTGGCCGGTAGACCAACGCATAGAATGATTAGAAAAAGTCGCACTAGGTGCATGGTGCTGTCCTCAAAAGTGGATCCAATACCTGCTTATAGTGCTGCTGACTCGCTTTGGTTACAGCGCCTGTCAAATTAGTTCTCGCCAGACTCCGCCTTATAGGTCAGATGACTGACGAGCACAGTGACCAGAGCGCCTGCGAAAAAGCCCGGTATTGCCTCGTACAAGTCATAGCTGTGCTGCTTGAGCAGCGACACCCAAATCACGCTGGTCAGGAAGCCAGCTGTCATGCCCGCGGCAACGCCGGCACCTGTGGTCTTCTTATAATAGAGCAGGCTCAAAATAACCGGCCCGAACGCTGCGCCCAAACCCGACCATGCAAACAGGACCAGCCAGAAAACGAGCTGCTCCATCTTGAACGCGAGTGCCACCCCCAGGATTCCGATCAGCAGGGTCGCGACCTTGCCGTATATCGCCAGTTGATGATCTGTTTTGTTACTGCCGAAGATTTTTTGCATCGTATCGCGCACCACCGCCGATGATGCGAGTAGCAACAGCGAGTCTGCAGTCGACATGATCGCTGACAGGACGATGACCAGCAGCACGCCCGTAATCAGTGGCGGGAAAAACGCGGTCGACAAGACCGGGAAAATGGTTTCGGGATCTTCGAGCCCCGGAAATAACGCCCTGCCTGCTATACCAGCGGTTACCGCGCCGACACCGAAACAGGTCATGACCAATATCGAAACCCAACGCGCTTTCTTCAGCTCATTGTCGTCGCGGCATGACATGTAACGCACCAATAACTGCGGCACACCCAGGAACGGCAAGCCGATACCAAGAAAACTGATCACGGCAATCCAGCCTGCAATGCCGTCATTCGTAAAAGAGAAAAAGTCGAGCAGCGCCGGATCCTGCGCCATGATGTTTGAGCTGATAGCGCCCCAACCACCGCCAGCGTATATCGCCACCAGCGGCACAACGATCAGCCCGAGCAACATGAGTACACCCTGCAAAACATCGGTGTAGGAAACAGCTTTGTAGCCGCCGACAAAAGTGTAGGCAATGATGATCGCTGCACCGACGTATATGCCGGAATCGTATGCAAAGTCGGTAAAACTGCTGACCGCCTTGCCCGTCGCAATCATTTGCGCCGCGATGTAGACGGTCACCATGCTGAGAATGATGACAACGGCGATACCACGAATTAGATGCCAGCTGTCCTTGAAGCGCGCCGCCAGTACATCGGGCACAGTGATCGATTCGGTCGCGTCGCTCATGCGCTTTAGTCGCTGCGAAACGTAAATCCACGAAAGCGCCACACCCGTCACTTCACCGACAACGACCCAATAGGCTTTCGCGCCCACCATATAGCCCATACCGGTTAGGCCAAGTAACAACCAGCCACTCTCGCCAGTCGCGTTGGTGCTAAATGCCACCACCCAATACGGCAGCTTCTTGCCCGCCAGATAGTAGCCCGCGAGCGTATTCGACTCACTGCTGCTCCACAGGGCCAGCCCGGCCAGCAGGGCCAGGTAGCACAAGACGACGATGATGATCGGATCCATGGATCTATTCCCCAGTTGTGCTCGGCACGCCGATAGGTCCGCCAGGCGGCGCAGTGACCGGCACTATCGTATCGACGCTTGCCGGATCGGCACGCATGCGTTCAATTTGCAGGCGTGCCAAGACATGATGTGGCTGGTCGCGCGCCTCGTCCGCCAGCTCTGTTGCCAGCCAGTCGTCAAGTCGATCCAGCGTCGCCAGTGCGGTAGCGCGGACACTCGAATCAACAGCAGGATTCACAGCCAGTTGCATCAATTTCGCTAGCAGGATGTCGCCCGTCAGCGCCTGCATGGCGGCGTCATCGGTCTCGTCGAGCCAGGCGAGTTCAAGCAGACGCTCGGTAACGTCTGCAAACCCGGGATTGCCGCTACGCGACATGCGTGCTGCGCGCACCGGATTCAACAACACATCCAGGGTCATGGAAACCGCACTGCGTGCCGGCGCAAGCTCGTCAAATACAGCACCAGTGCTGCCAGCGAAAGTTTCTCGCGACTTCGGGTGTCCTGGTGGTCGCGGCGGAATGCTGGCCAGAAGTTCAGGTGGCAATCGCAGCACCGTTGGCTCCAGTGTTGCTAACAGCGCGTCCAGCGCTTCGCGTTGTCGGTCCGCTGCAACCGCGGTGATGCTGCTTTGACCATCACCACGCAACGCATAGTCAAAATAGCTGCCGCCAAGCAGCTTACCGACTGCCTGAATCTGGAAGCGATGCAGCAAATACATGGGTACCAGCACCTCTTCCAACTTCGCGAGCGGTTGCCCTTCGCGAATATTTGCCTCGGACATGCCGGCCAACGCGTGCGCGCGCAAGCGCATCAGATGCTGCAGCTCTAGAATCGCATCGGCGCCATTGTCCCACAGGTTTCCGTCCGGATGTGCTGCTGCAATTGAGCGAGAGTCCGAGTCAGACACATATTTGTAGCCCAGCTTGATAGTCTCATCCATGATCGCCTGTCGCGCGGCAGCCACGTCAACGTCGTCGGCAAAGTCCTGATAGGCGAACAGCACGGTACGCTTGTCCCAGGAGCCGATTTTGTCATCATAGGCTTTGGAAAAATCCAGCTCGCCGTCCTCGTCAAATGTCACCATCGGAAACGGATAGTCCATCACCGATGCGCGCTCCTGAGTGCTGGCAGCGAAATTGTGCTCGAAGCCGATCGTGTGACCAACCTCGTGCGCTGACAGCTGCCGAATACGCGCCAGCGATACTTCGAGCATCTCATCAGGAATATTCTCGTCGTCGTAAGGGGCCAACATGCCCTCAACAATCAGGTAGTCCTGACGCACGCGCAGCGAGCCAAGGGAAACGTGGCCTTTTAGAATCTCCCCGGTCCGCGGGTCCACCACCGAATCGCCATATGACCAGCCGCGCGTCGAACGGTGTACCCATTGAATAACGTTGTAACGCACATCCATCGGATCAGCGTCAGCAGGCAATAATTCGACCTGAAATGCATCTTTGTAGCCCGCTTCTACAAATGCCTGGTCCCACCAGCGCGCGCCCTCAAGTAGCGCTGAACGCACCGGCTCGGGTGCGCCTCGGTCCAGGTAGTAGATGATCGGTTCTACCGCTTCGCTGACTTCCGCCTCCGGGTTCACCTTCTGCAGACGATGACGACGACCGAAATTGACCATCAACGGGGTGCCAATCTCTGTCGCGTAATCTGCGAAACCCTCACCGTTGTAGCTCAGCCCTATGACACCTGATCTTGGCTCGTATGGAAGCGGCTCGTAGTTGTCATCAGGAAGGCGAATAAATGAATGATGCATATGCACTGTTAGCGCCGAATTGTCGGGTGACACAGTCGGCAGGTACCGCCCGGTCGCCTTGCCAAGCAGCGTTACGACTGCTTCAATTTCGGTATTGTCAGGAAAGGCCTTGGTGCGCGGCAAATAAATGGCGGATCGCGACGCGTCTACCGCAAACTGACCTTCGTTGGTTGCGGTAAGCCTGTCCGCGACGCCATGAGCATCGCGTAAAAAGAAGTCAGTTGCATCGACAACCACAGCATCACCATCACTGGCAATGACTTCGAAGCCCCAGATTACGGATCTGGCGAAGGATTCTTCGACCGCCTGACGTTCGTCGGCATCATTGCTGCGCGCGCGGTAAGCCAGATTGTGCTCGAACAGCAGGACTTTCGGTCCGCTACGTTCGAACGAGACCATTTTCGCAGACCCCAGCTGGCCGCGGTCAAGACCAAGGTCGTTTGACCCTACGCCGCGTGGCAGCGAAGACTGATACAGAAATGGCTGGTCCAGTTCCTTGATGCGAATCAAAAGCCGGCCGCCCGCTTCGTCCCAGTACAGGTCCACAAAACCTGTATACGCCGCATAGGCATCGAACTCGGAGCCTGAGCTATCGCTGTCGGCACTTGTGCC
>Ga0316204_10006105_pt1 | contig 18928 bp, 14 predicted proteins | sample 6monrhotite_MG_2_FD_205661 | JGI IMG/M metagenome (GOLD analysis project Ga0316204, IMG submission 205661) | Microbial mat bacterial communities from mineral coupon in-situ incubated in ocean water Damariscotta River, Maine, United States -... | ecosystem: Environmental > Aquatic > Marine >...
AAACTTACATTAATTCTGGATCGTAAATTTAAAAACACATTTAAACCAGTTAAGGAAGCTCAAGCCTAGAATAACTATTATGAACAATCTTGAAGACTGGAAATTACACTATTTAGAATACTGTAAAATTCAGCGTAATCTTGCAGATTTAACCCTCAAGGCATATCAACGAGATTTAGACCTATTTATTAGCTTTCACAAAAAAAACCACAATAACACCATGGTTAATGAAATTACTGATAGACACATCAGTGATTTCTTAATTGATCAATTCAGTAATAATATTAGTGCCAAGTCATTGGCCAGATACCGCAGTTCAATAAATAATTTATTTAATTATATCCTTAACAATAAAGGCATTGAGTCTAATCCAGTTGAATTGGTTAACACGCCTAAAATTCGTAATAAATTACCAGAGGTTTTAGATGTTGACACTTTAAACCGTTTATTGGATATTCCATTAGAATCAGATATTGCCATCAGAGATAAATCTATCATTGAATTGTTTTATTCTTCAGGTCTACGTTTAAGTGAGTTATCGAATATAAAATGGCATGAAATTGATTTTCAACAATCACTGGTCACTGTTTTAGGAAAAGGCAACAAACAAAGAGTTGTTCCTGTTGGAAATAAGGCGTTAGATGCCCTCAAAGAATGGATGCCATTATCGAAAATTTGGGATACTGATCGATCGGGTTATGTGTTTATTTCAAATCGAGGTAGTCAGTTAAAACAACGCAGCATTCAAGCCAGGATAAAGCATTGGGCCATGCATATGGGGCTTTGGGAGCGTGTTTATCCGCATTTACTGCGACACTCATTTGCATCACATGTTTTAGAATCCAGTGGTAATTTAAGAGCCGTTCAAGAAATGTTAGGACATGCCGATATTTCTACTACTCAAATATACACACACCTTAATTTTCAGCATCTGGCAAAAGTATATGACAAGACCCATCCCAGAGCCAAAAAAAAACGATAATACCTAGTGTTAAAGTTTTTATTTCATCTGCTGATATTTTTTGGGAGTCACACCATATTTTTTCTTAAAACAAGTGCCAAAGTAGGAAACTGAACTAAACCCACAAGCATCACTACAGATATTGACTTGGTGACCTTGTTTTAATTTTATTGCAGCTTGTTCCAATCTATAATCTCGTAACATATCCATTGGATTTTCATTAATAAGGGCTTTCATCTTTCGCTGTAGTTGTCGTTCGCTGACAGCCATTTTTGCAGCCAAATCGGCTTTTTGAAAATACTCATTGGTATAATAAGTGGCTATTACATCTTTAAATTTTTCGATAAATTTCATGTCTTGATCTGATAATTCCAAGGAGTCTAAAGAATCATTGCTTTTAATGGCTTGATTAGTCTTGGACTGCAACATTTTTCTTATCATTAAAATATTGTCTAATTGCACATTTAATTCTGTTGCATCAAAAGGTTTGGTAACATAAATGTCAATGTTCTCACGCCATCCTTTTATGCGGCTCTCTTTGGTGTTTAATGCAGTTAATAAAATAATAGGAATATGTGATGTGCGGCCATCATGGCGTAAGATTCTGGTCACTTGATATCCATCCATTTCTGGCATCATGACATCACAAATTATAATATCAGGCACTTCATTTAAAGCCAAGGCTATTCCATCTCGCCCACGGTCTGCAAATAGACAGTTGAATCTGTTCTTCAATACATTGCCTATATGTGCTTGCATGTCTAAGTTATCTTCTATGATTAATACCGTTATTTTGTGTTTTTCTTGGACATTTACGATTGGAGCCTTCTGTTCAATTGATAATTCATTCTCAGTATTACCAACCAATTGGTCCACCATAACTTGTGACATATCTTCAGTGGCTTGAATATCTGACATTGGAAAGCTCACAATAAATTCTGAACCTTTGCCCCATTGGCTATTTACAAAAACATGACCATTGTTGGCTTCAGTAATCTCTTTAACAACAGAAAGACCAATGCCAGTTCCTTGTATAGATTTGTGTGTATCCAAACGCACAAATCGTTTAAAAACTTTGTCTAAATCTTTTGACTCAATTCCGGTACCATTGTCTTTCACGCTAATTAAAACCTGGTTTTCTTTCAGCTCAGAACTAATGCTCACCTGACCACCAGAATTGGTGAATTTTAGTGCGTTGGAAATCAAATTTCCTATGACAATTTCTAAACAATCAGCTGTTGCATAGACATTTGCTTGAAAATCATTTTTAATGTTGATCTCAATATTTTTATCATTTGCCAGTGGCTTGAATGATTCAAATAACATGGTTAATGTTGGTTGAACCGCTTGTGACTCTCGAATGATTTCTTTGTCTACTTCAGCTTGTGATAATTTTAATATTTGACCCACCATGAGCATTAATCGCTTTGCATTTCTTTGTATCATGTTGAGTTTATCTGATTGATCAGAAAACCGATTATCTTCAGCCAGTTGATCAACAGGTCCCATAATCAGTGCTAATGGTGTTTTAAACTCATGTGTTATGTTGGCAAAAACTTCATTCTTATGGTCCAGTAACGATTCCACCATTTTTTTCTGAAGGTTCACTTCATGTGTTCTTTCTTTAACGGTGACTTCTAATTGCTGAGCACGTTTTCGACTGGCTATGGTTTTGTAGCGAATAAAAGCCCAAATTGAGAAAACCACAATGACAAAATAGGCAAAAAATGCCAAAGGAGAAAACCAGGGTGCTGGATGAATAATTATTTTGAGAGATTTGTGTTTTTCTGACCATTTTCCATCTTTATTAGAGGCTTTCACTTGAAAGGTATAATCACCAGGACTCAGATTTGTATAAGTGGCTTGTCTATTGCCAGCATCAACAAAGGTCCACTCATCCTTAAACCCAACTAAACGATAGGCGTATTGGTTTCTATTAGAATCCGCATAATCCAATGCTGCATATTCAAACCCTACTATGTAATCTTTATAACTGAGTTCAATTTCATGCATCTCATTAATGGGTTGTGTTAACAGAAACCCACTGTCTTGTTTTTGGTTGACTTGAACTTTATTATTCATCAATGATAAGTCTAAGATGACAATTTGAGCTGTAAACTCTGCTAAAGAAATATCATCCGGGTTAAAATGAATCAGTCCGTTTATGCCACCAAATAATAATGTTGAATCGTTTTTATCTGATGCACTGGCGTAAAAATAATCATTATAGATCCCATCGTTCCAACTAAATAAATGTGTGAAATTTTCATTTATATCATGTTTTAATAAGCCATGATTTGTTGCCATCCAAAGTTGATTTTCATAGTCAACAATGCCATTAATGCTTATTTCACTTTGATAGATTGGTTCGGGTTTTTCATTATCATTGACTTTATACAGGCCTTTATTCTTTATTCCAAAATAGTAAGTATTATTGATTTCATTAACAGAAGTGATGTGCTTATCATTGAGTTGAGAATTAATTGAATCAAGTGGTTCCAATTGTTTTTCAGTATTAATGGTTACAAAACCAATTGATGTGGCAAAAATAAAATTCCCATCGATATTTTTATTAAACCCATTAAATAGAATTGGATCAGTTATGGAATTTTTAAATTTCAGTTTTTCTGTGCTGTTATTGGCAATATCGTATTCAAATAATCCTGTATAGGTGCCGAATAATAGCCTGTCTTTATTGTCTAAATCTGTGATAAAACTGACGTTTTTAGGTGCATCAAAATCATAAGCACGATGAAGTGATTGGGTGGTTTTGTTAAAAACATAGATAGATGTGACTCCGAGTAACCAAATTTCATTGCCACGATCTAACATTGAGATGATGTCAGTAGGAGACTCATCTAAATTTTGGAAATTAATTACCTGACATTGATTCTTATTGTATTTTATAAAACCATTAATGGCGGCAATCCACATTGTGTTCTCTTCATCCAACATCCCTGCATAAATTGCATTCGATTCAGCACAATCAATTTGGCCTTGTGAATTGTTGGTATACCCAAAATTCAATGAATCTAGAGAGGTAAAATTAACACCTTTAGAAAAAGTACCCACCCACAAAACACCATCGTTTGAAACATAAGTAGATGATATGTTGTTTTCCGATAATGAGTTTTGAAGATTTTTATTGTGTGAAAAATTTGTCAGTGAACTATTTTTGTTGTTAATTTTATAAACACCTTCACCAATGGTTGATATCCAAATGTTATTATTGTGTTCTGAAATATCAAAAATTCTACTGTTGGTCTGACTTAATGGGCTGACTATAAACTCCCTATCAATTAAATCAAAGTTCACTAAACCATTATTGCTTGCGATCCATAATTTTTCGTCGCTGCTTATGTGTAAATCGCGTATTCTTGTATTTATGTTGTCTAGTCGGTATTGGGAGAGATTATCATCCTTTCTGTTGTAAACACTAAACCCATCATCTGTTGCGAGCACTAAATAATTATCATTTAAATCCAATGAAGATATCGGTTTAGTTGCAAAATATTTTAAGGATTGCTGAATTATTGAGTGGCTGTCATTTGAAGATGAGATGTACTTTAACCCTTGATCAGTTGCCAGATACAATTGACTGCTGCTGACTTCTTTTATGTCATAGACAGAAATTGATTTGTTGTTTTCTAAACTTAGATTAAATTTATCCCAACTGCCATTGTTATACTTATATAATCCATGATTATTCAAGCACATCCATAAGTTGTTTTTGCTGTCTAAAAAGAGTTTATTAACTTTGAAATCATACTCATTATCATTAATAACTGATTTAGACAAATCATAACCGTCAAATGAAAACAGCCCGTTTGTTGTGCCAAACCACATGATTCCAGTACTGTCCTGAATGATGGTTTTAACATTTTTACTACTGAGTTGTTTGAATTGTTCTAAATGATTAAAAACAGCAACTTCAGCCTTTATTGCATAAGAACAAAGAAACATGCAAACAGTAAAGATGAGTTTTTGCAAGGACATAAATTAATAATCAGTCGTAAAGTATAATAGGAATTATAATGCCTTTTGAAGGCAAATACTATTTAGCATAATTTATAATTCCTATTGTTTGATATTGAAATCTGTCACCGATTATCAACCACCAGGAAGAGTCCAAGGCTTACCTCGAAAACATCTTGGCAATGAAGGATGAGTATCATGAGGATCAAGTGGAGTACTGTGTACCTCATAAGTTGAAAAAGCATTAAAACATGTCACAATATAGTCCCTTGTATCAAAAAAAGATATCGCATCAGTTGTGCCTATTAAAACATCATGTAAATAACAGTCAACGACTAATTTTCCTTTTTTTGGTTCTGTAGCATGTGCATTTTCAGTATTTAAAATTGCACATATACCTGTTACTATCATAATTGTTATCACTAATTTCTTCATATTGTTCTCTTAGTCATTAAAATCTGTGTCCATTATTGCTAATAAGTCCTGTCATCAAAAAACAGAATATTCAAATCTTCAAACCTGCTATATATCAACCGCCAGGAATAAATCTTTTCTTACCCTGAAAACAATGAGGCAATGAAGGGTGGGTATCGGTAGGATCCAATGGTATTCTGTCCTCATCTTCATGTAAATCAGCAAATGCATTGAAACAAGTAAGTGAATTATCCTCTACATCAACAGCTGATATCAAATTCGTATGGCCAACTGGTTTTTCATGTAAAAAACAATCAACAACCAAATGTCCTCTTTTGGCGTATGCTTTTTCAGTTACAAAAATTGCGCCGATACTTATCATTATCAAAAATGTAATCATTAATTTTTTCATTTAAATCTCTTAATAGTTAAAATATGTGCACACTATAGCGGTAAGATTTAAAATCTACAACAATGTGTCCTAAAAATCATATATCATGTCTTAATTTTTATAATTTATGAACACTTTGATGAAAATTTAGTAGTTCATACATTCAAAATTATTAATGTAAAAAATTCAAAACCCTATTCATCATACTGACTACAGTAAATTGGGATATTGTGTCCTTATTTTGCTCATCCTGAAATAGCTTCTGGATATAAAATACCACTAATAATTTTATTAATATGTGGATGAATATATTAAATACTAAAAACACCAAAAATAATTCAAAATTAAACTTATTTAAATTTAACAAGATTATGGCCATGTATCCATTTAAATGTACCGTTACTTTTGAACAATGGTTAGAAACAAACAATCTTTTATACGAAGATTTTGTGCAATTTTTTAACACAAACCAACAATCAACTCATATAACAGATCATAATCCATGGATAGATTACTTACTAAACAAATATGTTTCTGGGTTGAAAACTCCTAAACATATAAACAAACCATTGGGTGTGGTTATTGACTTTATCATTGAAAAAGCCACTTTTGATTTAAAACACAAAATATTAAAAGTTAAAAACAATCATAAATTATATATTAAACCAATAACTTTTAAAAATATTTTTATTCAGGAATTAAGCCAATCATTGTCATCTATTATTTTACCGTTTATGAATCTTGAGTTCAGTATTGCTTGTGATTCAAATGAAATAATGGGGAATACTTCAAGTGAGCAATACAATAATTACCTAAATCAGTTAACAAATAAAGACTACATCATATCAATCTATAATGAATACCCTTATTTATTTAATAAGTTAATTCTCAGTGCAAAAGAAAAAACATCAGATTTGTCCTTGTTTTACAGTAGATTATCTAATGATTATTACAGCTTATGTCAACGATATGGGAACATTGGTGTTTTTAGTGGCTTTTATCATGTTAAAACTGATGCCGATAATATAATTAGCAACAATAAAATTTGTCAATTTGATAATGTAAGCTTACTTTTTAGTCAAAAAACTGAAGACATTGCTATAAGCTCGAATAAATTATTATTAGAAGATACAAGTTACAATTGGGAAAAATATACTGAGGATGACACTTGTTAAGCAGAGTCCAGCCCAAAAAAAAGATAACTTAATTTTTTATTTTAAATCTTGATATTTCTTTGGAGTTACTCCATATTTTTTCTTAAAACAACTGCCAAAATAGGAAACAGAACTAAACCCACAGGCATCGCTACAAATACTCACTTGGTGCCCTTGTTTTAATTTTATTGCCGCTTGCTCCAAACGGTAATCTCGCAGCATGTCCATTGGGTTTTCATCAATCAAGGCTTTCATTTTACGTTGTAGTTGTCTTTCACTGACAGCCATTTTAGCTGCCAAATCGGCTTTTTGGAAATATTCATTGGAATAGTAGTTGCCAATAACATCCTTGAATTTTTCGATGAACTTCTTATCTTGTTCGGATAATTCTAAAGCATCTAATGGGTCATTTGATAGAATTGCGTTATTGGTTTTTCGTTGCAACATTTTACGAATGGTTAAAATGTTATCTAATTGCACATTCAACTCTGTTGCATTAAAGGGCTTGGTGATATAAATATCTATGTTTTCACGCCAACCTTTTATGCGACTTTCGGTGGTATTGAGCGCTGTTAATAACACGATAGGAATATGTGAAGTTCGACCATCATGGCGCAAGATACGAGTCACTTGATAACCATCCATTTCTGGCATCATTACATCACAAATTATAATGTCAGGCATTTCTTCTAATGCCAGTGCAATGCCCTTTCTTCCTCTGTCAGCAAACAATGTGTTGAATCTATTTTTTAACACATTGCCTATGTGGGCTTGCATGTCTAGGTTATCTTCAATGATTAACACGGTAATTCTATTTTCTGAGTGTTGCTGATTGATGGTTTGATCATTGTGTTCAGTCGTCAATTCATTTTCGGTATTACTCACCAATTGATCGACCATAACCTGTGACAGTTCTTCATTGGCTGCAATGTCAGATAGAGGGAAAGTAACAATAAATTCAGAACCCTTGCCCCATTCACTGTTAACAATGACTTGGCCATTATTGGCCTCTGTTATTTCTTTAACCACTGACAGACCAATGCCTGTTCCTTGTATACTCTTATGCGTATCTAAGCGCACAAAACGTTTAAAGACTTTGTCTATGTCTTTCTTATCTATGCCGGTGCCTGAATCTTTTACACTGATTGAGATTTGATTGTCATTCAATTCAGTACCAATCACAATCTTACTGCCCTTATTGCTAAACTTTAAAGCATTTGACAACAAGTTCCCAACCACAATTTCTAAACATTCAGCAGTGGCATAGACATTGGCTTCGTTATCATTATTTAATGTAATCTCTATGCCCTTGTCATGAGCCAAGGGTTTAAAAGATTCATGCAGCATAGTCAAAATTGGTTGTACTGCTTGAGATTCGCGAATGACTTCTTTATCAATTTCAGCTTGAGATAGCTTTAATATTTGACCGACCATTAACATTAACCTTTTTGCATTTCTCTGAATCATATTGAGCTTATCAGAATGATGCGTCAAATCTTCTTCATCAACCAACTGTTCAGTTGGTCCCAATATTAATGATAATGGGGTTTTGAACTCATGGGTGATATTGGCAAATACTTCATTCTTATGATCCAGTAATGATTCGACCATTTTCTTCTGTAGGCTGACTTCTTGGGTTCTTTCTTTCACGGTTATTTCTAAGTGTTGTGCGCGTTTGCGACTGGCCATTGTTTTGTATCTTATAAATGCCCATATAGATAGAATCAGCACAACAAAATAGATAAAAAATGCCCAAGGTGATAACCATGGTGCTGGATGGACAATGATTTTTAGTTCTTTGGGATTTTTTGACCAAGCCCCGTCTTTATTAGACGCTTTCACTTGAAATGTATAATCACCAGGACTTAAATTAGTAAAAGTGGCTTTTCGTTCTGTGGCATCTACATAAACCCAATCATCATACAAACCCTTTAATCGATAGGCATATTGGTTTCTCATACTGTCTGCATAGTCCAATGCGGCGAATTCAAAACCAATGATATAGTCTTTATAACCAAGTTCAATTTCACTGGTTTCATTAATCGATTTATCCAGTGCGAAGCCGCTGTCACTCAATTGACTTGGAATAAATTTTTTATTCATCAAATAAAAATTTGTCAACATAATTTCAGCATTAAAATCTTTAAGAACAATACTTTTTGGATCAAATTTAATCAACCCATTTTTCCCACCAAAATACAAATAATCTTTGTCCTTAAATGTAGCGTTACCATATAAGTGCTCATTGTATGTACCATCTTTTTCTGAATACGAATGGCTATTGTTATTAATGGTATTGATACTTTTTAGTCCATTGTTAGTAGCTAACCATAAATCATCATTGGCCAATAAAATACCATTTATCTCAATTTTGTCTTCAATTAAGACCTCTGTCATAGTGGTTTCATTGACTTTAAACAAACCCACTTTATCTACTCCAATATAAAAATCCTTATCTTTTTTAAGGACTGAAGTTATATCTTTTGAATTCAATTGGTCATTCAACCACTTCAAGTCTTTTAATTCATTGTTAGCATAAGACATTAATCCTATTGTTGTGGCAATATATATTGTGTCATTCTCAATAAAATAACTATTGTATCGAATCGGTTCAGTTTTGTTATTTATCGGTTTGATTAATTCAATTTTTTGAATGGCTGGGGTGTACTTGAACAATCCCGAATATGTCCCAATGATAAAACTTTGTTGGTTTGGAATATGTGATAAGAAGATGGGAAAACTAGAACTGTGAAGATCCAAATCTTCAAACTCTAATGTTTTAGTTATCTTATCATATGTGATTAAATGAATGCCAGTTAGCATCCAAATTTTATTATCGAATTCAACAAAGCTCATAACCCCTTCATTATCATCTGGATTAATGTCTTTAAAATTTATAAATTCACATTCACTAGAATTAGAATATTTGACAAAACCATTATTAGTTCCCAACCATACAGTGTCATCATTATATTTATAACCACTTAATATAATGTTTTCTGGCATACAAAATATACTGCTTGATTGATTTGTTTCATATCCAAACTTTAAAGATTCTAAATTCAAAGTACTTATTCCTTTTGTAAATCCTCCTATCCACAGGACCTCCTCTTGGGAAACAAATAAACTAACAATGGCATTTTCTTTTATAGATCCACTATTGTTTTTATCGTGTAAATAATGGGTAACATTATCGTTGATTGAATCAATAGTTAAAATTCCATTGCCTGCAGTGGTTAGTATTATATTATTGTTGTGCTCTATGATTCTAAACACTCTATAGTTATTATTATCTAATGGCAAATCAACAAAACGGTTATTTTTCAAATTAAACTTTTTAATTCCATGTGTGTTGCCAATCCATAATTGTTCATTTTTATCAATGTGGAAATCATGTATTGTAGAATCATCTTCCAATTCAACGTAGAGTATTTTCAAATCATCTAAGCTTAAGATACTGAACATGTCTTGATGTGCAATAATTATAGTCTCATTAAATATTTCAACTGCGGTAATACTTTTAGATTTAAAGACGTCAAAGAAATCGTTTATTTTTGAGGATAAATCCAAATCTTGAGATATGTATTTCAGGCCTTTATTTGTAGCCACCCAAAAATTACCAGAGCTGTCTTCATTGATATCATAAACAGATAGCTCTTGTTCAGGAATCAAAAAATCAAACTTTAAGTATTTATTGTTAATTATTTTATATAAGCCAAATTTTTTCAAACCAGCCCATAAATTGCCTTTGCTATCTAGATAAATGATATTAACATTGATGTCTCTATCATCAGAATCAAATTTTATCTTATTTAAATCATACCCATCAAAAGAATACAGTCCCAATGAAGTTCCGAACCACATTAAACCATTATTGTCTTGGACAATATTTTTAATCATCTGGCCACTGAGATTTGATTTTTCTGATGAATGTTGAAACACAGGAACACTACTAAAAACAGAATTTGTAATGTGAATTATTACAAAAAAAAGTAATACTTTGTGGTATTGTTTGAATCTTTTCATGGTGAGATTATTGATTCGAATATTGAAATAAAATCGGAATTATAAGATGCTAATAGGTTTTATAATATCTCAATTATAAGATTTATATCGCTTAAAACCCCATTGTAACTTTAATTATGTACAGATACAATGGAGTTGGTTTTTATCTATTTTTTAATGTTTTTAATTTCCACCTTCGTTTCCAATAATATCTTCTTTTTTACCTTTCCAGCATTCTGGACTATATTGGTTGTTACTAGCTGGAACAGGGTGGGCTTCACCTTCTGCAGATATTGATTCAGGATTACCGCCGTGTTTATTGAAACACAGTTGTCCTAATACAGCTTCATCATTTGAGGCTGACCTCACAACACCGACGCTTACATCATGCTGGTAACATACATTAAATTGGCCAGCACTGGCGCTTGACACTGATAATATAGTAATTAGAATTAATGATTTTTTCATGTTTTTCTCTTAGAAAATAATCTATTAAATAATTTATCCTACATATACCTTTATTTTCAGTATATTAAATTAAAATCTATTTATTGTCCGCCTGGGCGTTCATTTCCAATAAAGTCTTCTTTATAACCTTTCCAACATTCAGGGCTGTTTATGTTATGATCTTTGACTCGTTCACGATTTTTTGCTGAGGTTGTTTCACTAAATTTAGTGAAACACATTGAACCCAATACACTTTCATTTGTGGATTGTGAGAAAACAATGCCAACAACAGCATCATGGTGCATACAATGGTTTAAATTATAAACTAAAGTTGCGTTTGAATTCATGGTAAAAATTAGTAAGCTTAAAATAAGTGTTTTTTTCATGGTTTTTTCTCCGTTGTATTTTTAATCATCTATCATTTTATAACTGAATGTGGTTCCGTTATTTTTTAGTAGACTATTTTATATTTATGGTATTAATTTCCGCCTTCACTGCCACCTAAATTTTCTTTTTTACCACGCCAACATTCTGGGCTGTTTATGTTATGGGCTTTTGATATTTCTCTTAATTGTGCTTCAGGCTTGGTATAATTAGCTGCATGACATAACGTTCTTAGTACAGCAGGATCATTACTTGGTGAATTAACGCGTCCCGCAAATTCATCGTGTTGCCAACAAGTGACTAAATTGCCATTTAATGCATAAGCCTTTGTACTAATTGTTGCAGACAATATTATTAGTAATAATAATTTTTTCATGTTTTTTCTCAAAGTTGTTAAAATCCGAGCTCACTATAACGATATGCATAGTCCTCCACAACCGAATGTCCTAATTTTCATATAACATGTCTTGTTTTTTATAGTTAATCTAGGATTTAGCGCATTTCAAGACTTTGCATTGATTGAGTTGAGTCTTAATCTTTATATAGATTTAATATTGCTTTAACAATGGGAGCGTCTGCTTCAGGCAATTCTAATGAACTCAGTTTTGATTTGTGAACCCATTTTAAAGGCTGTTGCTCGTTGGCATTAATCTGAGGATTATTGGCTTTGTGATACCACACATCTAGACTCAGTGTGAATGAATCATAAACATGTTTAGTTGTGATCAATGGTGTTGCGGTGGTTAATTCAAAATCAATTTCTTCTTTGATTTCACGCTTAAGGGCTTTGAATTGGGATTCACCTTCTTCTACTTTACCGCCTGGAAATTCCCACATTCCACCCAAGTGTTTATGATCAGCACGTTTGGCAACAAGAATTTCACCTTGGTGGTTTTCTAGCACCAAGGCCACAACATTTAACGGTTTTGACATGTCAAAATACTATGTGATTTTTCCGTGACACTGTTTGTATTTTTTACCTGACCCACAAGGACAAGATTCATTACGGCCCACTTTTTTACCATCGCGTACAAATGTTTCCACTTGTTTAGGCACAGCTTCCTTCTGTTTTGGTTGAGTAGGATTGTTGGCTTTATCGTGTTGGTATTCTAAGTTTTGTTGTTCGTGTTGTTCCATCTCATTGACATCATCGTTATTGATTTTAACCCTAGCGATAATTTTAATGACTTCAGCTTTAATCCTTTCTAACATGGTAGTGAACATTTCAAATGATTCTTTTTTGTATTCTTGAATCGGTTGTTTTTGTGCGTAACCACGCAGACCAATGCCTTGACGCAAATGATCCATTCCTAATAAATGTTCTTTCCACAATTGGTCTAAAACATTTAAATACACGGCTTTTTCAAAATGGCGCATGGTTTCAGAACCGGTCATGGCTTCCTTTTCACGATAAAATCTTTCTACATTTTTATGAATTTTGTCTACTAATTGATGTTCATGCATGTCTTCATCATTGGTCAACCAACGTTGAATGTTTATATCAATTCCATAATCTGATTTTAGTGCAATTTCTAAATTTTGAATCTGCCATTGTTCTTCAATTGTTTCAATTGGAATATAAGAACGAATAACGTCTTCAAAAACTTCTTCACGGATTGCTGAAGCAAAATCTTTGATTTCCTCAGACTCTAATAAATCAATGCGTTGTTGATAAATCACCAATCTTTGGTCATTGGCTACATCATCGTATTCCAATAAGCTTTTTCTTATATCAAAGTTATGTGATTCAACTTTTCTTTGTGCGCTTTCAATGGTTCTAGATATCCATTTGTGTTCTATAGATTCGTCTTCTGCCATACCGAATTTACGCATGGTGTTTGCAATGTTTCCACCAAAAATTCGCATCAAGTTATCTTCTAAAGATATATAAAAACGTGATGAACCAGGGTCACCTTGACGACCTGCACGTCCACGTAATTGGTTATCAATTCGTCTCGATTCGTGTCTTTCAGTACCGATTATCCTTAATCCACCATTGTTTAGTACACCTTCATGTACAGATTGCCAATTGTCTCTGGCTTGCTGTTTTTTATCTTCTGAAATTTCCTCACCTAAATTGGCCAATTCAATTTCTAAATTTCCACCCAATACAATGTCAGTACCACGACCAGCCATATTGGTTGCTATCGTAATAGACCCAGGTTTACCTGCTGTTGCAACAATCAAAGCTTCTTTTTCATGTTGTTTTGCATTTAAAACATTGTGAGGAATTTTTTGCTGCTTTAGTTGTTTTGATATTAATTCTGACACTTCAATAGAAGCTGTACCAACTAAAACAGGTTGTTTTCGTGCATAACTGTCTTTTATGTCTTCAACAATCGCGTTGAATTTTCCTTCCATGGTCAGAAACACCAAATCACCTTGATCATCTCTTACCATTGGTTTATGAGTAGGCACAACAACTACTTCTAATCCATATATGGTGTGAAACTCGTAGGCTTCTGTATCTGCAGTACCAGTCATACCTGATAATGTTGGATATAACCTGAAATAGTTTTGGAATGTCACCGAAGCCATTGTTTGGTTTTCTTTCTGAACGGTTACATTTTCTTTGGCTTCAACTGCTTGATGAAGCCCTTCACCCCAACGTCTGCCAGATAATGTTCTACCAGTAAATTCATCAACAATGACTATTTCACCATTATCAACAATATAATCTACATCTTTTTGGTATAAATTCTGAGCCCTTAAAGCAGCATTAATGTGGTGCATTAATTGTAAATGCTTTGAATCATACAATGATTCACCTTCCTTAATTAGACCATCTTGAACACATAGCTTTTCGACATTTTCCATGCCTTGTTCAGTTAGATGGATTTGTTTACTTTTTTCATCGATGGTGAAATCACCATCCGGCTCTTTAGATGCTTCGTCCTTTGCTTGAGCTATCATAGCCTTCATACCAACTTCTACATCAGCAGACTTTGTTTCTGAAGCTTTCAAAGATGGTGTTATGCGATTGATGCGGTGATACAATTCTGGAGAATCATCTGTCTGTCCAGAAATTATTAATGGTGTTCGTGCTTCATCAATTAATATTGAATCAACTTCATCTATGATGGCAAAATTGGGTTCTCTTTGTACTTTTTCATCAAGAGTAAATGCCATGTTGTCCCTTAAATAATCAAACCCGTATTCATTATTTGTTCCATAAGTAATATCTGCGGCATAAGCGGCTCGCTTCTCTTCTTGATTCATATCAGGCACTACAACACCAACTGACATACCTAAGAAGTTGTACAAAGGCTCCATCCATTTTGCATCACGACTGGCCAGGTAATCATTAACAGTAACAATGTGTACGCCTTTACCAGTAAGGGCGTTAAGGTAAGCAGGCAATGTACCAACCAATGTTTTACCTTCACCAGTTCGCATTTCTGATATTTTACCATTATGCAACACCATACCACCTATCATTTGTTGTCGGTAATGGCGCATTTCCATAACCCTTACCGAGGCTTCCCTCACAATTGCAAATGCATCGATTAATATGTTGTCAAGAGATTCACCTCCTGCAAGTCGGTCTTTTAATATTTGAGTTTGATTCTGTAGATCACCATCTCGCATTTCTTGGTATTTTGGTTCTAGTGCATCAATTTGATCAACTGTCTTATAAAGTTGTTTTATGTGTCTTTGATTTCGGCTACCAAACAGTTTTGTAAAAAGTGAATTTAAAATCATGATGATTGTTTCTCGCGGGCCATTGTGACCATTATTTTTAGGTATTTATTGATAGTGTAATTGGTTACAATTTTTTCAATTTCAAGTTCCAGCTATTATTTTTTAGCTATAAATGGCCATGGATTGACTTTGTGGCCTTTTTTTAAAACTTCAAAATGTAAATGTTCAGATGTGGCTCTTCCCGTTTTACCCATGACACCTATGGCTTGGGCTTTTTTAATTTTTTCACCAATTTTTACATTGAGTTTGCTTAAGTGAGCGTATCTGGTGACATATCCTGAGCCGTGATCAATTTCAATCATTTTTCCATAATTGCCACGGTTACCTGACCAAATAACAACTCCTTCTGCTACAGCTTGTATGATTGATCCATGTTTTCCAGAATAATCAAGCCCTGAATGAAACGCTTGTTTACCAGTAAAAGGGTCAACTCTACCACCATAACTTGATGAAATCCAACCTTTACGGATTGGTTTTCCTGATGGTTTAATTTGCTGATCTAAGTTTTTTTCATTGAGTAATTCACTCAGTAAGTTCAATTGCTCTTCTTGCTGTTGAAAGTTTGCCTTTATTGAATACAGACTAGAGTATAAATCCTGAGGTGTGTTTTCCTTTTCTATTAAATCTAAGCCGGCGCCACCAATGCCTGGTTCTTTACTAAAATCAAATTCCGCTTCTTCCATTTTAGCGACTTCTGTTAATCTGTTGCCTAAAGCATTTAACCTAAGGCTCTGTGCAAATAATCCACCTATTTGCTTGGCCAAAGAATCCAGGTCTCTGTTTACATCTGTTTTAAATTTATTGACATCATTGACTTTTTTATCAACCATGAGCTGTATCTTTTGTAATTCTAAATCTACTTTTCTATCGTTGTTAAACAAAAGATAACCAGTTCCCACACCCAATAACATAATGGCTATTACAGAGAAAGCCAATACAGTTATTATTTTTTTACGGATTTTCTCATCAGACAAGTGATAACTACTCGTTCCTGATTTTGTTTGATTTAAAACTATTATATTTTTCATTTATTTTACTTGCCTTTTTGCTTGTCTGTGTCGACAATATTACCATGCGTAATAAATCTGGTCTCACCCCAATCAGTCACTGCTTTAATTCAGAAGAGTCTCTTCCTCGATTATTAAAGAAAGCGGCTTATTTACGAGAATTAAATCGAAAATTTCAAACCAAACTGCCTTTGCAGTTAAGAGGCCTGTGTGCCATTGCCAATCTTAGAGAAGGATTATTGGTGTTAATCTGTAAATCCCAATTAGAAGCCAGCAAAGTACGCATGCATAGCCGAACGATTTTACAGATGTTTAACCAAAATTTCAAAATAACTGTTAATAAAATAAAGATTATTATTGATTCACAGCAGAATTAACTCAATTTTAACAAACCCTTACGATAAAAAAAACCACTTTTGAAATGCATACAAAAGTGGTTTTTAATTATAATACAAAAGCACTACTCAGCGCTTAGTATAATTGAAAGAATTAATCGATAGAGAAATTCATCAATTCAACTGGTACATTACCAAAACCATTGACAACGATAATACCATGCATATCTGGAAAACCTATGTCCGCAACACTTGTTGGAGCATTAATCCCACAATCTGCAGCTGACAAGTAGAAATCCCTGTTTTGAACTGAATCATTAGATCCAATGAAAAATGCATGACCAGCATCTTGGCCATCTGGTGTATTAATTTCTACAACCAAATCATCAGTAGCCGCATCTAAATTAGCAGCAATAGGGAAGTTTGCTACTCCACCTAATAAATCAGATACAGTTGTAATTGATTCTGTTACCAATGTTAAAGCTGCACCTGGTAAATCATCACCATTAGCAATTCTATGAACTCTAATGATAATTGGTTGAGTTCCACCTGTTCCAGATGTAGCATTTTCAATTCCGATATCAATAGATGTGATGTTAATTTCACCCAAACCAACTAAATCGAAACTTCTCCAATAAGAGTTGTCTGCATGTAAACCACTAGCACTACATGCCACAGATCCTGGAGATACAGTAGCCACATCAGAAGGATCTGATACTAGTACAGTTTCACCACCAAATATAAAACCTGTATCGATATCAACAGTTCCTGCATTTGGATCTGGAGAAAATGTTTGCGCGTTTAGAAGTGTTGATAGCAACAATCCTGAAATTATAGTTGTTTTTTTCATTTTTAAGCCCTTGATAATATTAAATTAGAACCGAACAATATCAGAATTCTTTCTGTTTGCAAGCTTTTTTTTAAATATTGTCATTATTATGACTTGATATTATCAAGATTCAAATAAATTTAACTATTGTGCTGCACAATTTTTTATCACAACAAGATTGTTTGATATCTTTTCTAGAGCCTGATCTAAATCTGCAATAATATCGTCCACATCCTCTAACCCTACTGATAACCTCAATAAAGCAGGCTCAATTAAATGTTCTGACAGCTCCTCCTCAGTATATGTAGAATGAGTCATAGATGCTGGGTGTTGTATCAATGTTTCTGTGTCACCTAAACTCACCGCACAGAGAATTAGCTTCAAATGATCAACAAATTTTTCTCCCTCTTTCTTTCCCCCTTTCAATTCAAAGGCAATCATTCCACCAGGTTGTGACATTTGTTTAGTAGCCAATTCAAATTGAGGGGATTTTTTCAACCCTGGGTAATGCACAACCTTAACCATGTGATGAGAATCAAGGTATTTGGCTACTATTATGGCATTGCTACAATGCCTGTCCATCCTTACATGCAAAGTCTTTAAGCCCCTCAATATCAACGCAATGTCCATTGCTGAAATGACCGAACCTGTCATGTCCTTTAATCCAAAATAACGTATTTGTTCAATGGTTGCAGCATCTGAAACAACTAAACCTGCAATTAAGTCTCCGTGACCTCCCAAGTATTTTGTTGCTGAATGAACGACAATATCAGCTCCCAGTTCAATAGGGCGCTGTAAATAAGGCGTAGAATATGTATTATCAATCATTAGTTTGGCTTCATATTTTCGACAAATAGTGACCAATGCTCGAATATCTATAATTCGCATATTGGGATTAGCCGGTGACTCTGCGTAAACAATCTTTGTTTTTTCTGACAAGACGGATAATAAATTTTCAGGATTTGTCAAATCACAATAAACCACTTTAACGCCAAATTTTTTCAATCCGTGTTCTAAAAAACTAAAAGTACAGCCATATAATGTCGCATCAACTATAACCTCATCTCCCGGAGCAACCAAAGACCAAAACGTAGATGTAATGGCACCCATCCCAGATGCCGTTGCTAAAGCCGCCTCAGCTCCTTCAAGATTGGCCATTCTTTGTTCTAATAAAGCTTGGGTCGGAGTTCCAAGTCGGCTATATATATAATGACTGTTTTCTCCTTCAAAAGCTTGCGAACCTTGTTGAACGCTTTCAAATGCAAAAGTAGACGTCATGTAAATCGGAGGATTTAAAGCCCCATGAAATTGTTTTGGATCATAA
>Ga0316204_10006106_pt1 | contig 18927 bp, 5 predicted proteins | sample 6monrhotite_MG_2_FD_205661 | JGI IMG/M metagenome (GOLD analysis project Ga0316204, IMG submission 205661) | Microbial mat bacterial communities from mineral coupon in-situ incubated in ocean water Damariscotta River, Maine, United States -... | ecosystem: Environmental > Aquatic > Marine >...
CAAAAATGCGACGTAATCTTCATCATCCCAGTAAATGGTTTGATTATCTCGGCCTCGATTCATCACATGATGAAACGCGCCTTTATATTCGATTCTTGGAGGTCTTGGCATGGTGATGTATCATACTCGACTTGCTATATATTGTAAAATGAGCCTGACCCGTATTCTCTTATTGTAAAATGAGCCTGACCCGTATTCTCTATTCAAGTGCTGGTAATGTTTCATTGTGCAATTCCTTGGTAGTGGGTTTAATGATCGTCAAATCAATTATAGCCACTTTTAAATTTAACTAGGAATTGCACTTATTATATGAATTCGCGGTTTGGAACTAATCCACAAGCGTTCTAAGCTCAGCCAATACCCCTCGAATTAAGTCAACACGATAATCGTTTTCTAAACTAATTTTCGCCTTCGATAAAATAGAGTTTAACTCATCTTTCGGATAACAACCCGACATTTCATTTAAATTTTGCATTGTAGTATCAATTAGGTCTTTCACCAATTTGTTGGTCTCAGCGTCATTTAAATGCTCATCCAAATGCAAGTCGATGCAACCGGGTCCATCAAACGAAATAGAATCGATCCAATCCTCGAACAACTTAACTATAGGTTCTGATCTAGCAACCGGTTTTTGCTCTATAAGCAAAAAACAGGCTACGGCCAAATCCAAATCGTGGACTCTTATGCTTTTATCTTTAAACTCAATAATTGAATGGGCCATATAACAACCTTTACTCAACATAAATAATAGGCTTCTTGGTTTTTAGACCATTTTGAACCTGTATTTTTAATATAGATATCTGCTCTTTCGTCAAACCCAAAGTATCCACGACAACAGCCTTAGATGCTGTCGAATTATTAGCTTCCTTAATGACGGATTTGCCTAGCCCTTCGACTCTCTTAGGAGTGATATCAATAGGTGAGCCATCATTAGCTCTGAGTGGACCTTTCAGATCGAATGGTCCTAATTTTGGATCGATAAAGTCTGTTGCTCCATCCGTACTTCTTAGTACAGTACGCCCAGTTGCCTGCTCAAAACGTGCTGCGCCTATACCTTCTCTAACAAGCATTTGACCGCGATCGGGATCCAAAGACAATTCAAGTGTACGTTTCCTAAATTCAAGCGAATTACTTAAACGTGCAATTTCGTCAGCCTTGTTTGGAACAAGACTAATTCTTGGCCCACCGAGGCTACCCGCTTGCTTATTAAACGAGTTAACCTCAACAAAATCAAATTTTAAACTACCACTTAACTTATTGAGCTTGAGAAACTTAGTTAAAGGTGCACCCTCTAAAGCTAAACCAAAACCCGCGGCTAAACGATCACCAAAAGGGGCTTGAGAATCAAATGCAGTAGAAATACCGTCTATAGTTTGACCCACTGCCCAAACAGCTGCCCCTAAAAGATAACCAGGCACATCAAGACTACCACTATCCCACAAGGCACCAAGCCCCGTCTCCCCAACTTGGGTTAAAAAGCCAGTATTAGCAATTTCAGATTCTAACCGAGCGGCAGCAAATACACCAGCACCATTCAAGACTTCTCCAGCTTCAACACCATTCCTGAGGTTGGAAGCTTGGAAAGCTTGTGACACGTCATAGTTTCCAATGATATCAGAAACATAATCATTAAATGCATCTACCCCTTGATCACCAACTATAAATAGTGAGTCCGTCGGTGTGTCCCCATCTGATGCACTTCTAATTAAGCTTGCAAGTGCATTAACTTCATCGGCAGAAAGGTCAAAATTGGAACTTCCAAAACCACCGAATGCTGCACTATTCAATATAGGCTTTTCTCCCAATCCAAAAGTGCGAGCAAAGGTTTCTAGGTTACCTCTTGCATTAAACCCAGCCCCCTTAGCATTACTCTCCAATATTTTTCTTATATCGTTCGAGTTTAAATGCAACCCTGCGAAGCTTCCAGCACTATCCAAAGATAAAGTTAGACTGTTACTTTCACTGTCACTAGGGTTTCCCGATTGAGGTACTGGGCTTGGCTTTTGAACTGCCGAGTCTTCAACAACATTATCAGGGGATGGTGCTAGCGGTTGATTAAGCTCATCATCTAACAATCCTCCAAATTTTTCTTCGAAAAAATCTTGTGCTGTTTGTTCCGGTGTTTTGAAAGGACTTGGACCGAACGCATCAAGGTTAATACCCGAGTCTTCTAATCGCTTTCTTTCGTCTGCAATTGCGGCTTGCTCGTTCTGTTCTTTCGTTAGGGAGAATTTAGCAACAACGGCATTCCCTAGTGCACTCCCAAACGCATTACCAACAACACTTTCATTATTCCAACTACCCTCATTGAAAAATCCTTTGGTAACCGCATATCTCAACCCAGATGCTAAAATATTGGTCCCCACCTGAGCACCAAAACTATTGCTAGTGGTAAGAGCATTGATTGCATTCGGCTCGCCAGTATTAACATTACTCAACAACGCACCACTGGCAGCATTAGCCGCAACATTAGCCCATCTAAACCCTGAATCATTAATACCCGCAATTTTATTAGCCGCAGCTCCTGCGATTACGCCGCTGGCTCCGACCCATGCTCTTTGAGTGGCTGTGAGTGTTTTAGCGTTGCCCGCCGCTATATTACCGGCTTGAAGACCTGAACTAATCCCCGCAGTTGCTGCAGCAGTAAGTCCATTAGCAACAGCCGCTCTTAAACTAAAACTATCCACTATTCCAAGTTCTTTGCCGACTACTTGTCCTGCTGCACTGCCAGCAACACCACCTACAAAAGCCCCCCCCACTGCCGCAGCGGTCTCAGCTGCATAGGCCGCATAAATAGCTTCTGACGCCGCAGCTCCAGCATAGTAAGCAACGATAACGATCACCGCGACCATAATAATTTGCTCAACGACTTTACAAGCAACTTCCGCAGGATCTGGCGCAATGGCAATTGGGTTATTGTCACCGATAATATCGCCTGGGTTGTAAGGCCTAAAGTTATCGGCGTTATTAGTATTACTAAGATTTTCTGGAATGTTTAAACTAATACCTTGAGTCAGTTGAGAATCATCACTGATGCCATTAGCCATTGCTAACTGATACCAAAGACTGCTATCCCCGTAGACACTTTTAGCAATAGACTTTAATGTGTCACCCGATTTAACCACATAACGACTAGCACCAACATTCTCTAACTGCTTATCAAAGCCCTGTTGGTTGTAATCAAAATCCGCGCCGTTGATGTCACCCAGATCCGCGATTCCTTGACCGTTTATATAGTAAAACGCCTGACTCGGTCCATTAAAGCCGCCAGGAGAAGCCCAATGCACTTCGTTAATAATTTGGCCTTGTCTATTGGTCTCAAACTTCCGCAGTAGGGTTGAATTAGGATCGTCTTCTTGCTGTTGTTTAATCCTGTCTAAGTTGCCAAAACGATCATAATAATACTGTGTTACTCCGCTGTCCGTTGGGTTTCTTGAGTCAGTTGCGGTAAGCGTTGATTGTTTGAAAGATTCGAACTGCGCGTAGGTAATATCGTAATCAATATGGTATAACGGCGAAACGCTATCGTCTTCAGTGAACACATCAAGCTTATAGCTTTCTACATTACCGTACGCATTAGCTACTCGATCGGCAAGTTGGGAACTTAAGTATTCGTCTCCATCATCATTGTAGGCGTAATTTTTCTGTGAAATAACTTGCCCTGAATCATTGTATTCACTGCTTGCTCGAGACTCTTTTTCTACTTCAAGCGACAAACTAGCCAGTAAGTCTAGATCGGTTGTATCATGAGTTCCATTAACGCTATATATCGATTCAGATGTGTAATCTATTTGCTCAGTTAGTTGACCCCAATCATCAACTTCCTTGTTCTGGGTGACTTGCCAATCTCCATGACCAACACTATTTTGACCATCCGTACTAGTAAATATGTTCCGTTCCCTGACTTGATTAATTCGGCCCAAATCATCGTAGCTAAATTCCTTATTAGCGTGAACATCTACAGTAACGGTTGTAGGATTAAGTCCATCATTGACTACAAACTGCTTATTACCTTCACTGATTCTCGTCTGAACTCTTTGCCCTAACGCGTTGTAAATCGCCTCCTCTTGCGCTTCGATAAGCCCGCCATTAAGCGTTCCCTTAACAGTTAGTAACCTGTCTTCTTTGTCATAAGTATGCCACGTTGAACTTGATTGAGTACCTGATTCTCCGCGAACGTCGTAATCAACAATAACGGCTCTCTTATTACCTCTCTCATCATAGTGATTAATTAAAGAAGAGATTCCATTTCCAAAATCATTAGTGGGGGAATGGACTTCAATGACTCGACCTAAATCGTCATATCTAGTTTGCACGATTTGGATATCAGTATCTGTAGTAACATAGTTATCAAAAAAGTATCCATCGAAATAGCGGTGGTTGCCTTCATAAACCTGTCTACTATTAATGTCATATCTGAAACTATCCGTATTAGTAGTGTGGTTATCCTCTAATACTCCGTTTACTTCTACTTGGATTGTCGTATTGTCATTTATCGCTTTTAGTAGACCGTTTTCGAAGTACTCATAGGTTCTGGTTTCAACACCACTAGCATTTTTTTCAGTTTTAAGTTGACCGAAATCATCGTACAAATAAGTTGTAGTATAAAAGCTTAGGTTGGTTGACTCCTCTAGGCGTCCGAATTCATCGAAAACCTTTGTCAACATTCTAGTATTATCAAATTTTTCTTTTATCTGATTGCCGTGAATATCATAGTCAAATTCAACCGAAACCGACAAACCACTTCCGCCTAAACCACCAACATCCAGTTCTTGAACATTAATTTCTCTAGTTCTCAAAATATTGCCAAAAGAATTATAGGTATAACTCAAAATAGCCGTACCAGTAAATTCATTATCTCCCCGATACTCAACGACCCGCTGCCCTAAGGAATTGTAGAGATAACTATTTATTATGACTTCTTCAAGATCCGTTGGATTGTCTAAACCACTTTTGTATTCTTGAAGCCCAGCTGTTGAATCCTGCCTCACGATGCCAACCTTAGTTGTTTGTCCGTTTGCATCGAAATGAGTTGTTCTAATGAAACCTAACACGTCCTTGATAGCAACTTGTCTACCCAAACTATCATAGGCATATTCTGTTATATGACCATCCCTGTTAATACTCGCAGTCATTTCTGCCGCGGAATTATATTCGTATTGTGTCTGAAAACCGCTTTCATTCTCGTCAGCTAGTTTTAAGCCTCTTTCATCATAATAAATTTTAGTACTCTTGTTCGTATCAAAGAACGCTCCCGTTTCATCATAGTGTCTACTTTCGGCTTGAACTTCTTCCACTAACAAATTTCTGTAATTATATTTATATTCGGTAACTACTCCATTAACATCTTGTTCAACAATATTTCCCCACCGGTCATAAGCTTGAGTTACTATGGGTGCAACTAGGTTGCTGGAAGTATCCACTATACTATTTTGGTAAGCCGTGAATGCAACTCCCTGCTGAAAAGTCGTATTACCCAATGAATCATAATCAATATAGGTGTGCCTATCATCCTCAGTAATACTCTCGTCTCCTAACAAACTAATGTGCGTTGCTCTTCCAGCGAGATCATATTCAAAGTTTTTATAAATACCAGCATCCTGATTGGTACGCACCAGCAACCCATTATTGTTATATTCGTTAATGGTATGATATGTTGTGTCCACGATACTAGAATCGCCCGGGTTTTCTCCTTCTCGTTCCGATCGCTTCCAAAGTGTGCTTAGCTCACCAAACGCGTTATAGGTTTGATAAGTCGTTATATGGGTCCAACGATTAGAATTAAGCTCTGTGCCGTTAAGCTCGACAATGGAAGTGGACTCAGTTTGGAGACCATTTTTATCATATTCATATGTGGTAGGTTCGGTACCAGCTGACACATCAAAACTAGCAGCATTCCATCGACTTACAACTTGCCCTTTTTCATTGAACTCTCTGTAAGTTTCATGACCTAACGGGTTCGTCGTTCTGACTACATTCCCGTGAAAATCAACTAAATTTTTTGTTTCCGTTGATTGACTGACAACTCCATTAATAACACCATTTTGGATGGTGGATATAACTTCCCCATGTGCATTGTATTTCATTGTAGTCGTTGTTTGACTGTTAACTTGGCTCGTTAGTGCACCTGAAGAATCTCGAAGAAATGGATCTAACTGACCAGATTCAGCAACCAAACGTGAAGAACCCGCGACCTCAGTTACACGACCTAATTTATCATAACTGGTTGTGGAAATAGCGCCACTTCCATCGATATGACTCACTTCCCGCCCAATGGCGTCATAAATAACTTGTTCGGTTACATCACTCTTCTGGTGGATGTAATTTCCTCCGCTGTCTTTTTGGCCCACAGAAACTTGTTCATAAATAATGTGGGTTTGTCGGTTCAGGAGATCATAAAGATAACTGGTGGTCCTATCGTCATCACTAAGGGTACCTAATGTGTAGCTTTGCTCATCCCAATTGTTAATCCTTCCAGCATATTCTATTTTTTTCTCTAAATTACCAAAATTGTCATACTCAAATTCAGTTAAATACCCTTCAGCATCGACAGTCGCAGTTAACTGTGCCAAGTTGTTATAGTACGAATAACTATCGGCCCATTCTGTATCATTTATTTTTATACTTTCTTTGATCTGTTGACCAAATGCATTGTATGAGTAGCGTGTTTCAGGATTGCTTGTATAATTGCTTTCAGTGGCAACGTCATACCCAGTAACGGCATTCAAAATTACTTTTTCCTTCAAACCAGCGGCGTTATATTCTGTTCTTATAACGCGGTCTAAGTCTGAATTTTCGACTAATTTATCGAGAACATCTTGGCTTGAAAGACTAACGCCGACCGCTTTGAAATCATCGAGACCTAGAATAGCTTCACTAAATCTTGTTAGTTTTGCAATTAGACCTTGACTGTTAAATTCGTACCCAGTTACATAACCTTCGGCATCAATTTCGAACTCGATTTGTCCGTTGTCATTGTATGTTTTAAAACTATAACTACCTCGTTCATCAATATTAACTATTGCTAGGCCTAAGTAGTTGTATAACGTTGTGTTTGAAGTGTTTTTTCCGGTAAAGATAACTCGATCCAACTCTGAGTCGTAAACACCTTGATCATTGTGAATGATCGTCTCTTGATTTCCTAACTTGTCGTAGACATACTGGGTAGTTCTTGCTTGGTCGTTTCCAGAGGATTCCCCTACAGCCTCAGTCATCGAGGTCAACCTACCCCACGCATCATATTGGAACAGTTTGATAAGAGAATGTAATCCCAACAATGTTCCGTCAGAATTGAAGATTTCTACTTCTGGTGAAGTTTCTTTCACGAGCTGATTTAGGCTGTCGTATTCGTAATGCCAAGTTGCACCATTCTTATTTGTAAAAGCGGTTCTGTTTCCGAAAGCGTCATAGACGTGAATTTCTTGGCTCTCCAGTGCATCCGTAGTTGATACAAGTTGTCCCAAGTTATCGTAGGAGAAAGTTGTCTTCCTAAAATCTGATTCTTCTGTTACTAGAAACTGAGTAATAGAATCAATAGATAATTCAACAGAATTAGTCAGTGGTATTTGATAGTTTTTAGTTTGTACAATATTCCCAAGATGGTCGAAAGTATTTTCTGAGACTTGATTTAGTTCGTTGATTGTAAATCGAACTTGTCCCAATTTGTTATAGATGTATTTTGAGGTATTGCTCTCGATGCCTGTCGAGATGAAATCCTTCAAACTCTCAAGTGTGGCACTTTCTACTGCAGTGTAACGCGTTACATACCGACTAGATTCAGTTAGGTTACCTAAATGATCATAGCCATTTTCAGTAATATAACCATCACCATCGATGATAAATCGTACTTGCCCTACGTCATCGTATACATACTTGGTGGCGATATTTTGTATGTTTTTGTCAAGAGTAATATTATCAATATAAACATCATCACCAGCAGCTCCATCTCCGGATGTGCCCGCATCAAATTGTAAATGAACATCTCCCCAAATAGAATCACTAGCTACGACGGTATTTTGCCAACCAGACTCTCTATTAGTCCCTTTTTCATATATGTAGATTGTCGACGAATCAGGTGTAGATTCAAATTCTATAACATAAGTTGTATTTGCGAGCGCTTGTCCTAATGTAGTAGAGACATTGATGTCAAAATTTTCTACATGAGACGCAATAAAGCTTCCACCACTTATTCCAACATTATGTCGAATTAAATCGCCGTTAGCATAGCTTCCTCCGTTTTGCATGCCTACAAAAGAAGAGGTTCTCGAAATACTGTCCCCTGTGGTAAGTTCGAAACTATTGGTAAACCTATCTCCTAGACGTTGGTCAATCTTACTTTCAAAATATGGTTTATCTCCACCTAAAGTAAGAGTGCTTCCAAGTACCAATTGCTCCTCTGCGTGGTATACAAATGGAGAATTAGTATCGCTGAACTGAAAATTCTCAAAAGTGTCATCTGAGAAGTTCTCTTCTATGTTGTTTAACGCTTTTTCAATAGAGGTGATATTCCAATCATTATTTTCAATAAGTATTGACTTGTTATAATTTTTAGTCTCAATGATATTGTTGTTCGCATCATAGATATTTTCTAGAACATAACCTTCCGCATCTACCGAATAGCGTACTCTTCCTAAGGAATCGAACGCATTGTATGAAGATATGGAAAAGGGTTCAGTTGTCAATACATAACCAAAATTATCTACTGTAATTTTATTAGTTGGGATCGAATCAAAAGTTAGTGTTCGTGGAGACGTATGATTGAAAGCCACCTCCTCCCAGCTCTGATTTAATATGGAATGAGTTAACTCATATCCATCCGCTCTACTTTGTCCTTTCTCAAAAATATAGACTGAAATGGAATTCTCAGCTAATTCGAATTGAGTAACATAAGTCTTATTTTCTTCAACCGTTCCGATATTCGCTACAAACTGCGGTTGTTGAAGGGGATCACTAGTAGCAAATAAACGCGCTTGGTTTCCTTCAAAACGAATCGAAAGTTCGTAAGAGTGGCCCGAGCCGGATGCGTCTAAGCTAGATCTAAAGTAGTTACTCGAATCACTGATATTTTCAATAGTAATTTCTGATTGAAAAAGCCCACCTACTTTATACTCTTCAGTACCACTGTTTAAGAATAGTTGTTCTCTATCTGAAGGAGATGAAGAAGCCTCTAAGTTAAATACTAACTTTCCTCCGGTGAGCTCCATAGCTCCTTCCGGTCGATATTGACTTCCAATAAGATGATAAAAACCATCTAAATCTTGAATATCTTCACTGTCAAAGTCTAGTAGCCACTGTGTCTGCAATGCATTTATTACATCCACTTCATTTAGCACGCCTTCTGAAGATATTTGTTGTGAGTACCTTTTAACCTCTACGACCTGTCCAAATGCATCGAAGATATTCTCGCTCACATAACCCTCAGCATCGATCACAAAACGAACCTGACTTAGTGAGTCATAAATGTATTTTGTCGAGGAAGTGGTGTTAGCGCTCGGATTAAGAATTTGAATATTATCTAAGTAAGTTATGGCGCCTTCTTGTGCCTGGGGGTAGGACGAGGCGCTAAACTCTAATCGATAGGTATTCCAAACACTGGTATCAACCTCAACACTATCCACGAAACCGTCGGCTCTAGACAATCCAAGTTCGTAGATGTAAATAGTAGAAGATGACTCACTAGTTTCATACTCTACTACATAGGTAGTTTCTGGATCTACCGTCCCAATATTGCGCAGAACCGCACCATTAGGCAAATTGCTAGCATAAACAACACCCTGGTAAACTAGCAAATCATGAAAATAGTAGTCGTTATTAGCATAACTACCATCGCTTCTTATTCCAGCTTCGAAGAAACCATCATTAATATTTAAATCAGTTGTAATTTCAAACCGTGATACCGCTTTGTCCGAGAATTCAAATGTACTATTACTAGATAAAATTGGTGTCTCTAACTCGCTTGGAGCGATTCTAAACGCCATCCGGTCTCCATCTTTGTATACAGCGGGATGATTCGCGTCTCCACTAAGAGTAAAATCTTCATACAAAGAAGGCCCCGAGGAAAAATCTTCACTAAAGTTTGAGCTTTGATCATCTTGTAAATTAGCAACAAATAGTTCTAATTCATTTTCAGTGGGTAACGAAGTTTGAGGAATAAATTTTTGGTTGTACTGTTTTGTTTCAATCAGATTTCCTAGAGCATCGTACACATTCTCAGAGACGAAGCCGGCAGGATTAACTTGGAATCTAATTTGGCCAACGCTGTTATAGATAAACAAGTCAGAATTAGGCTGAGCATTGGTTGCATCCCCCATATTAACCTGAGCACCATCATCATAAATGGAAACATTTAATGTGTATTCAGCGGCAGTGTCCATGGTTGACAAGGAAGTGCCAAAAGTTTCAAACTCACCACCCACTTGCTTTCGCTGATATTGAACAACCCCATCTTCCATTAAGATTCTAAAAGTGTCTGTAGAACTTACATTGCTAATCTCACCATAACCACCTAGGTCACCAAACTCATAGACCCACATATCTGAGCCGGAAAGATAGAATGAGAAATCGTAATTATCGATGGCATTAACTGAACCTTCTTTATTTAAGCCAACGATAATATCTGAACCGCCCGCGTTGCCAATAGTAGGAACCGTAAATTCAATCGCACCGTTACCATCGACAAAAGTTTTAACTGTATTGGTGTGAGCACTGTAGTTATCATTACCATCAACTCGAGTCACTACATTATCGACAACAGTTAACGCAGCAGGAATGTTTTCCCAATCTAAAGCATCAGAAAGTGCTAATAATAGGCTGGCCTGATCATAATCAACATTAATATCAACAGACGCATAATAACGATTTGATTTAACAACCTGACCATTGGCGTCATAAATATTTTCAGTAACATAACCTTCTGGGTCGACAGAGAATTTAAGCTGGCCTAGGGTGTCATAAATAAATTGAGATTCGACGTGCTCAGCATTGCGCCAATCTAAAGTTGCCGTTAATGCGGTCAAAATTTCAACGCTGGTATATTCGGTTAGTCCAGAGACAGGATCTGCAAAGTTAACTACTCGAGTAACACGCCCATTATCATCATAAATATTGTGAGAAACATAACCTTCCCCATCTACGGTAAACTCCACTCGACCTAAAGAGTCATAACTGTAGTGAGTAGAAATGAAACTGTCAGTCGCCGCAGCTAAGTCAGTTTCTATTAGTGAAGTATCAAGCCCACCAGACAAATTAATCGCATCAATTAAACCACTACCACGAATTCTGAAGTTATTGACATCGACTAACGAATTTCCAGGTTCAGCTGCGGCTAAGTCAGCGACCAAATCACGCTGAATGGTATGCCAGTTACCATCCATATTATCTGCAGAGATAAAATGAGTAATACTAGTGCCGTCAATAATTGGCGAACCCGAACCAAGTGCATACTTAATAAATCGTTGACCATTTGCAGTATCAACATCAATCGCAATAGTAAAAGTTTCAGAATACTTAACATCAAATGAAAGAATGGATTGACTAGTGTTGTTCCAATTATTTCCATTTGCTTGAGTTAACTCATAACCGTTGGCAGTTCCTGCACCTGACAGTTGAATCACATTAGTTTGTTTATCAGCATCAAAAACAGAAGTAATAGTCGCACCACCGGGATTATTGTCGTAAATGTTGATATTAGCTAGGTTATCTCCCGACTGCAGATAGCTTGTGATGTTCTCCGCAGTGAGCGTGGATTGATGCTGCTTTACTTCTATAACATTTCCATTAGCATCATAGATATTTTCGGTAATGTAGCCCTCAGCATTAATACTAAATCTAACTTGATTAAGCTCATCATAGAAATATTGAGTTTTAATTGCATTATCAATTTGGGTGATCGCTTCTGACGACACTCTGTCGCTAGTAAAAGCCCCTTCCAGTTGAACGTTATCCAGCAAACCACTACCACGAATTTGGAAAAGATCGATTTGTTGTAAACTGTTATTCGGCTCTAACGCTTGTAAGTCAGCTTGTAGATCACGGGTAATTGTATGCCAATTACCATTCATATGATCGGCAGAAATATAGTGAGTAATTAATCCGCCGTTAATGGTTGAAGCAGAGTCCCCAATCACATAACGAATAGACCTTGCGCCAAGTTCTGTCTCAACAGAAATGGCAACTTTAAATTCCTCCGAAAATTTAACATCCCAAGAAATGGTTGTTTCGGTGGTATTATTCCAATCTGCGCCATTATCTCTTTCAATTTGATAGCCTGTGCTTATTCCTGAACCAGAGAGCTGAATCACATTGGCTTGTTTTTCGGCATCAAAAACCTCAGTCACCGTAGCGCCTGAAGCGCCTGCATAAATCGCAATATTATCAATGTTATCTGCTTGAGAAAGGTAACTTTGAACAAAGGTATCACCGAGTTTGAGTTCTGAATACTGAATGGTTTCAATTAAATTACCATTGGCATCATATTTGTTTTCAGTAACAAACCCTTCTGCGTTGATTGAAAAACGTAATTGTCCAATTGCATCGTAAACAAAATGATTGGTTATTGGTTTAGCCTGCGCATCAGCCCATGCAGACAAGTTGGCTTGATTTGCAACCGTAACATCTGTTCGTTCTGCGTATGCTTTGGTACTGATAATTTGAGCATTGGCGTCATAGATATTTTCGGTGACATAACCATCAGCATCGATCGTAAAACGAACCAGACCACGATTATCATAAACGTATTGAGTTGCATGAGAATTAGGATTAGTGACTTTAAGGACATTGCCTACACCGTCATACTCATAGCTTGTCACCCGATTAAGACCAGTCGGGTCGATGGTTTGAGTTAATACTCGGCCGGCTTGGTCATAACTGTAAATCGTTTCAATATTATTGGCGTCTATGGTTTTTTCTAGTCGACCGGCTGTATCGTATACATTTTCGGTTTGGTTATTTTGAGCATCAGTGACTAAAGTTAATTGACCTTGATGATTAAATGCAAATTGAGTTAAATTCCCGAGCGCATCTTCAGTTTCTGTTACCTCACCAAAGATATTCCTAAATGAATGGCTAGTTGTATTATCTGGGAATGTGATAATGACCTGAGGTATTTCGGACGAATCATAATACGTATAAGAAGTGACATTGCCTAACCTGTCGGTGGTAGTCAGCACTTCACCGAACGCAGAATAGGTGGTATGAATTTCGCCTAACAAAGGATCGGTCAACAGAATTTCACGTCCAGTACGATCGTAGTCATAACTGGTTGTATTACCGTTGGCATCAGTAAAACTGGTGAGTCGACCAAACGCATCATATTGATTACTGGTTTGCTGACCTAGAGCATCAGCGGTTGCCTCTAGCTGACCTCTTTGATCGTAAGTAAAACTAGTAGTGCTAGTGACAGTGGAGCCATCCGTTGATGCAATGATTTGTGAAAGCAGATCACCCCAACCATTATAGTTGTAGGTAGTTGTTCTTAAGCCATTATCTGAGACAGTTCTTAACTGTCCATTATTATCATACTGATTACTTGAAATAATATTTTTTACGGCGCTGGCTATTGCCGATAAACGAGTATTTAGCTCTGTCGTAGGGGCGCCACCGATCAATCCTGTAATATCGATCTTATCTGCGAAGGCGACTGTTTCTTCTACCTCACCAAAGGCATTATAGGTAACCTGAGTTGCCTCTCCATCGCCATTAACGGTGTGGGTTAGTCTTCCAGTTTGATCATAAAAATAGAAGGTTTGATTTCCTTCTGAGTCAATCGACTCAATTCGTCGACCTAAGTCATCATAGTGATGAGTTAAACCTTCGGTAGCGACTAAATTAGCTAAATCCGCAGCATCCGTTGCACCACGATTGGCAGCGACTTCTCCAATCACTTCACCAAATTGGTTGTATTGGGTAAGCGCGCTTCGTTCAATACTTGAACCTTCGGCAACCGAGATGCGAGTCACTTGATTGGCATCGTTGTAGTAGTAATTAGTTTGAGTATCTTGGTAGTTAACTTCTATACTGAGCCGACCTAACTCATCAAAAGATGAGTAGGTAGTACGTGATAAGTTATTACTGACAGCAGCAATAATGGTTGCCACTGAATCGGTTGCAGGATTACCGGTTGTGTATTTTAACTCATAGTAAGTAGTTTCAATTTGATTACCCGACTCAGTATACCTAACACCTGATACCTGACCTTCACCATCTACCGTAAGAATTAGTCGGTTTTGTCCATCGTATTTAAAATAACTGTGAATGTCTTTATTTGTGGCGACCGGAATTAAATCGGTTAGGCTACCATTAGCGCGGTCGGCAACATCAGAAACCGTTGCATAGCTAATACTTTCAATTGCCAGCCCTCGGCCATTGTATTTGGTTTCTGTAACATATCCTTTGGCATCCAGACTGCCTAACAGCAAACCATCTTCGCTATAAAAACTTCGACTGATTCGCGCACCACTGGGATTATTTCCATCGCGGCTCTCGGTCTTGATCAACCGTGAAGCGCCATCATAGAAAAATAGGGTGTTGTTGCCTTCTCCGTCAATAGTTCTAGAGATTCTGCCAGCAGCATCATATTGCGTTTCTATTAGTCGGTCGTTTTGGGCATCGGCAGTCACAGTAACCGTGGTCGGTATACTGATTTGTTCTGTTACGGAATCATACCAACTAGAGGTATCTATTCGATTGGCACTATGTAATGTTTGTACCAGGCGTTCGGAATCATCATAGATAAATTGAACAACTGCACCGGTACTGTCGATACTATATTCAAGCTGTCCCTGTGCGTTATAGGTGTTATAACTTAAACCACCTAACGCATCTCTGGCTGCAACTTGACGACCTTGTAAATCGTAGAAAAATAATTGATCGCGAGATAAGCTAGTACCATCAGTCGTCACTGAAGACACATCAACCAATAAACCATGGGAATTAAAGGTTTGAGTCGAAGTTGCTCCGAGTAAACTGGTGGTTACAATTTGATCCGTTGAGTAGGCGATGGAGCTGGTTTGGTTAAGAGCGTTGGTTGTGCTGGTTAGTCGGTTCATCCCATCGTACACAAACAAAGTCGTATTACTTAACTGCTGAGAGGTGCCGGTTAATTCAATTTGACTGGTTAAGTTACCAAAAGGGTCGTAGACAAATTGAGTTTTACTAACCCCTTCATCAATCACACCAAGTCCGGTTAATTCATCCACGCTAGCATAAGCGATTCTTTCAGAAACTAGTCCTCTGAAATCATAATCATTATGAACGATACTTCGTGCCGATAAATCCGTTAGGCCAGAAACCCAGGCCTCTAAGCTGGCAACATCAGAGACAGTTACACCGGATAAAAATTCGTCATAATAGATTTCGTCAGAAGGGCTAAGGGCTGCATTGGTATTGTTATATTCAAACTCTGTTACCCGACCGTCGGCGGAAATAGAAAAGCGCAAGCGATCGCTTGAATCGTAAATGTAGTGCTCGGTTAATTGATCGGCATTAGTACTGTTAAGTGTTAAATCTGCGGAAGCTAGAGTTTCAATATCAGCTGCATTAAAAGTACTAACAAATCGTGTAAGATTAGTGAGTCTATTTTCTACATTGTAAGCATAGTCGACACGGTTGCCCTCAGAGTCAATCTGTCTGATTAAATTTCCTGAGGCGTCATACCGATAGTCGACGGTTCGATTTTCTCCATCAATACTTTTAATCAAATTATCATCAGCGTCATAGGCAAACTCTGCTGTTTGCCTCACGCCACTATTAGCTGGAGACGTAACTCTAATTAGATTGTTATTAACGTCATAACCATATGTCCAAGACTGATTAGCTGAATTGGTGACGCTAACGTTACGGTTAGCCACATCTGTGTAGTCAAACGTAAAACTTTGCTGGGCGCCGTCTGTGCCATCGCCCACTTTATAAGTCGAAATGCGGTTGTTAACATCGTAGGTTAGATGGATTTGGCTACCATCAGTTTGGGTTATTGAGGAAAGTAGTAGTGAACCGGCTTCTTTATAGGTGTAAGTCGTTTCGTAAACATTATTATCGACTATGGCATTATCACCCGGCGTAAGATCAGTAACCACTTTAGATAAACGCCCCTCACCATCATATTGATAATGAACGGCCGTTCCAGTATGAGTTATGGCACCACCGGCAGTACTCTTTGAAAAGGTTTGCAAGGAACTCAGACGATTATTGGCGTCGTATTGCAGCTGGGTGTATTCACCGTTGGTATTGGTCACGCGAGAAAGCACGCTACCATCGTAACTATACGAACTTCCCTGACCGTTTGAATCGACACTCGAATCTAATAACCAACGACCGCCATGTTGTGTATAGGTTTCAGTAAGACCGGTACTACCTTCGACATAAGTGTATGTATCGGTCCCATTAAAAGTAATGGTGTCGTGGGCGCCATCACCATCTGTGGATTGATAAGTGGTACCACTGACTAAGTTGAATACGCTGCTTTTTTCATCACCTGTGATTCGAGTGATATCGGTTCCAACAATCAGCTCTCGCTCAAAATTGAATCGCCAACCATCACTGTTACTTAAATCACCCTGACTATTATAAGTTCGCGCAAAGTTGGCGTTCAGACCTTGACCGACTCTTTGGTGATCTAAGTCCCAAACGACGGCGTTGCCATTAGTTACGTTAAAATTAAGCCCAACGCCTGATTGACCCAATAAACCATTGGAAAATGGTGAATTAGACAATGTATTTTGAGTCGAGTTAAAAAGTCCTAGTCCATCGTTGGCAATAATCGCTGGCATGATTCTGTCCTTTATTCCTAAATTTTTCTTTGATTTTTATACCTTCTATTTATTAGTAACCAACACTTTGAGAAATTGTTTAGTCTTTTTGGCAATTATTTTTAAATTAATTTAGTTTCAGCATTGGCTCCCCCCATCTTCCTCTGAAGCCCCGACAAATGAGCAGCTTGTGGGTTGGTGACTAGGATTGACAGGTCGGGCAATTTGATGTCAGTATTTGGCTCAACCAAGTCGCTCTTCGATAGAACTAATTCAACTTTGTCGTTGAACAGCATGTACCCACAGCACATAAAAGGAATAAAACCCAATGGATATGAATAACTTGTCATCACGAGAATTACTGCACTTCGGAATCTATGCATCAAAGACTAAACGCTCTGATGTGGCCATACAGTACTTGAAGCGGTTAGTAGACATTGAACCAAATAACTATGACGGTTTATTTTTGTTAGGCTCTGAGTTTGCTGAAGTGGGGTTGTTTGAAGAAGGTATCAATGCGATGAAACAAGTGATTGAGAGCGTCGAGGATGCCCATTTAGTTAGGTTTCAACTTGCCATGCTGTATGTCACCACGGGATTAAATGACAAAGCCCTCAAGCAGTTTCAGGTACTCAGTGATTTACCGGGAGACAACGCATTATCGATTTTCTCTGCTGGCTTAACGGCTATTATTCAAGAAGATAAACAACAGGGCATTGCACTACTAGAAAAAGGATTAACCCTGCCTTCGAATAATGACGCTCTTTCCCAGAACATGAGTAAAATGCTTGAAAAAATCAAGGCCAGCGACGGTGCTGATTCCGAACAAGTGACGACAATGACTGAAAACAGCGATGATAGATCGAGTAAAATGTTTCTATCGGTTTATGATTCCTAAGAATTTTAGCTAACAGCAACTTGTAAACGAGCAATGACAAAAATACCCAAAACGCCAAGTACACCGTCAATTCAACCTTCATCCTTTGAGGCTGATAGAAGAAGCAATGCCACTCAGCATTCGACACCCAAGCGAACTTCAGCCGCAAGTAAAACCGAGTTACAACGACGGCTCAATTCAATGATTAAAGAGGGTTCATTGCCTACTGCAGAACTGAAAGAAGAAATCATAAAAAATATCGTTCAATGGCAATTTGGCGATGCAATTGCAACTGAGCAACGATACGCATCGGCCTATCTAAAACTAAAAGCAAACGTTGCAGAGTCACCTGAGTATCAAGCCTTAATTAATCAATTTATTGATGAAGAGAAGGCCTAATCGGCATTAGTTTGATAGCAAGCTTTTACTTCCAGTTGGAATCGCCTGAGTTTTCACAGATAATAGAGTTCTATCATTTGATTTATCTTAGTTGACGAATTCTGTAGTTAAAGCATCCACAACGCCGTTAATGTAACTATCGAGAAGCATATTTAACCCCATCTCATGAAACGATCCAATCATATTACTCTAGAAGGTGCCACTCGACTTAGAAATGAGTTGGCTGACCTATGGAAAAATCAACGCCCCGAAGTGACTAAAGCGATAACCGCTGCGGCGGCTGAAGGCGACCGCTCGGAAAATGCTGAATATATTTACCGCAAAAAGCAATTACGCGAGATGGATCGAAGGATAAGATATCTGCAAAGAAGAACCCCCGAGATGATTGTGATTGAACGAAAGCCTGCAAATCAAGATACTGTATTCTTTGGAGCAACTGTCACTCTCGAAGATGATAACGGCGATTTAACTAAATACCGGATTGTTGGTTCAGACGAGTTTGACTTTAAAGAGCACTACATTTCAGTTGACTCGCCAATGGCAAAGGCGCTTCTAAAAAAACAAGTGGACGATGAGGTTTTTATTCGTCTGCCGAGTGGTAATAAGGCATTCGTGATTACTGACATTGAGTATTAGATTTGAGCTGGCTGTTGAGAAGTGATAGCTCGATAAGCTTTTTCAATCAGGAAGGACTTTTTATCTTTAGCGAGCTCTTTTTTTATTTTTAAGATCAAAAGGGTTTCGCAGCGATTCTGCCTCTGCTATTTATCAAACTAGATCGGCAATTTTTCATACTTTTAAGTGCGGTTTCGCAGCGCTGCGCTCTGACTGCGACATTCTTTTGTCTGGCAACAAAAGAACGCAAAAGTGCCCTTTACGTTGCGCACTGGGCGACCGAAATTGACTTAA
>Ga0316204_10006107_pt1 | contig 18927 bp, 11 predicted proteins | sample 6monrhotite_MG_2_FD_205661 | JGI IMG/M metagenome (GOLD analysis project Ga0316204, IMG submission 205661) | Microbial mat bacterial communities from mineral coupon in-situ incubated in ocean water Damariscotta River, Maine, United States -... | ecosystem: Environmental > Aquatic > Marine >...
ACCTCGGGGGTGATCAGGCCCTGCTCCATCAGCTCCTCCAGGGCCATATCCACGGTCTGCATGCCCTCGTTCTGGCCGATCTGCATCTGGGACGGGATGTTGATGGTCTTGCCGTCGCGGATGAGGGCTCCAACGGCGAAGGTGCCCTTCAGGATCTCGTAGGCGGCGATCCGGCCCTTGCCGTCCGCGCGGGGCATCAGCGACTGGGAGATGATGAACTTCAGGGACTCGGAGAGGCTCATCCGGATCTGCGCCTGCTCGTCCGGCGGGAAGGCCCCCACCAGGCGCTCGATGGTCTGCACGGCGGAGTTTGTGGGCATGGTGGTGATGACGAGGTGACCCGTCTCGGCCGCCTCCAGGCTCATCCGCGTCGTCTCCGGGTCGCGGAGCTCGCCCACGACGATGATGTCCGGGTCCTCGCGCAGCGCCCCGCGCAATGCCCGGGCGAAGCTCACCGAGTCGCGGCCGATCTCCCGCTGGTTGACCAGGGCCGTCTTGGGCGGATGCACGAACTCGACCGGCTCCTCCAGGCTGAGCACGTGCTTCGGGCAGGACTCATTGATGAGGTTGACCAGGGCGGCGAGCGTCGTCGACTTGCCCGAGCCCGCCGCGCCGGTGACCAGGATCACGCCCTGGTGGTAGTCCAGCAGCTCCGTCAGGTGGCCCGGGAGGCCCAGGTCCGAGAAGGTCGGGGCGATGTTGGGGATCACCCGGAAGTTGGCGTGAAGCCCGGACAGGGTCTGGTAGACGTTGGCCCGGTAGCGGCCCACCTCGTCGATGTTGTAGCAGAGGTCCAGCTCGCCGCGGTCCTCGAAGCGCGCGCGCTGCTCGGGGCTCATCACGCTCTCGACGATCTCCCGCACGGTGGCCTCGTTCAGCGGGCGGGACGGGATGCGCTCCAGGTTGCCGTGCTTTCGCACGAAGGGCGGCTCGTCGGCGGCGAGGTGCAGGTCGCTGGCCCCGTCCTCCCGGACCTTGGTCAGCAGCCGGTCCAAGGGCAGCTCGGGCTTGCGCTGCACCCGGGCGACGATGGTCTTGGTGACGTCGATCTCCAGCCGCTCGCCGAGGCTCCGGGCGACCTCGGCGGCCCGGATGCGAACGTCCATCACCGGATCCTTCTCGGCGACCTGCTTGAGCAGCCCCAGCACGCGCTTGTCCTCGAACTGACCCACCGCCTGCACCACCTCCAGGCGCACCTCCTTGCGGCGGTCCTTGAGCAGATCGATCAGCGGCTTCAGCGCGGCGGTCGAGCTGATTCGGGCCAGGGCGTCGATGGCCGCCCAGCGGGTGTCCGGGTTGCTCAGGGTCTTGAGCAGCGGCGGCACCGCCCGGTCGTCGCCGATGCGCCCCAGCACGTCACAGGCGCTGACCCGGTGCCACCAGTCCTCGCTGTCCAGCAGCCGGCAGACCGGGCCCACCACCCGCGGGTCGTCGAAGGCCTCCGCCAGCACCAGCGCGGCGCTGCGGATCTCCTCGTCCGGGTGGCTCAGCAGCTCCACCGCCGGCCGCAGCAGCTCGTCGCCGAGGGTGCGCAGCGTCTCGAAGATGCGATCCTTGAGCCAGCTCACCAGCCCGCGGCAGTAGAAGAACACCTCCAGCAGCACCTCGATGGGCTCACCGGTGCCCACCAGGATCTCGACGGAGAGGTGACGGGTCGCGTCGTCGCCCTGAGAGAGCATGTGCATCACCCGGGTGCGGACGCCCTCGGGATCCTCCTGCGCGTACGCCCGCAGGTAGCTGCCGGCCATCTCCCGCACGATGCCCGCCTCGTGCTGGAAGCGGCTGGCCATGGCCTCGAACACCTCGGGCGAGCGGATCTCCGTCAGCGCCTCGACCACCCGGGCCCGAAAGCGATCGTCCGGCGTGCGCACCAGCGACAGCAGCAGCGACTTCAGCTCCGCCCGGGGGTGCTCGGCCAGCAGGTTGGAGAGGGCGACCCGGGCCATGGTCGGCGGCGCGTCGCGCAGGGCCCGCTCGTGGAAGGCCCGGCGGCGCTCGCCCTGTATAGACAGCCCCACCTCCCAGCCCAGCCGCCGCCGATCGGCCTGGGCGGCGGAGAGGAAGCGCTGGACGGCGGGCTCCACCACCTCGGAGTCCATACGCACGATCAGGCGCATGGCGAACTTGCGGTGCTGGGTGGGCATACCCAGCAGCTGCTCCATCAGGGCTGTCATCGCCTTGACGTTGGCCTGATTGGTGAAGATCCCCGCCGCCGTCCCGCGAACGGCGTGGTCCTTGTTCCACAAGAGCGGGATCACCTCCACGGGCTTCATCCGGGAGTCCTTGAACTCCTTGATCAGGTCATCGCGCTCCTCGTCCGTGCGCCAGGAGTGAGACTCCAGCTTTCGGGCGAGGTTCTTGCTGGACTTGCCAAAGAATGCCATTCCTCACCGATCGCTCATCCGGGGCTGGTGTTGAGGACGGACTTGGTTGATGGGTCTCATTTGGTGGGGCGGCTGGTTCGTCGGTTCGTCGGGTCGGTTCGGGGGTCGGCTTGGCTTGGCACAGGTCGATGGGGCTGACGCGATCGGTTCTGGCAGTCGCGGGCTCGTAGTTTGAGCGTCCCGTCGAGGCGCCGTCGTGCTGCCTGTTGGGTTGTTGGACTTCCCGGTCGTCGTGGGTGGCGCGGTGCCCCTGGGTAGATTCGACGTGTGCTCGCTGCGCTAACGAATCCCCGGACGATCCGTCAGCGTCAAGTCGACAAGGTCTGGTGGCCGGTGCCGTGCAGCTTGCGTCACACACGCCCGAATCTCCCTGGTCGGGGCACTTCGCCTCAACGGTCCCAGTGCGTCCTCAGCCGGCAGGCAGACGACTGATCGCTTGTAGCCCTCTAGAATCGACTGGAGGTAGCGAGGGCGTTCCTCCTGCCTGCGTGACGGTATCGCCCCCGTCGACAACGCTGGCGGGCTTACCCTCACTGGGCCCAGGAGGGGAGAGGAGAGAGGGGCGGGGTGGACCGGGACACACGGTGTGAGAGGCTCCGCACCCACCTGTGCTTCAACAGCAGCCCCCCATCGTTGCGCGGAGGACTGGTTGGGGGATTGGCCGACATCACGGGCTTGGTGGTGCAGTTCGCCAACCCGGGTGCGGGCTGAAGCCTGGGAGTCGACGGCGACAAACTCAGAAGAGGCTGTTGTGGGCCGCGACTCCTGAGGAGCACGACTCCTGAGGAGGTTGTCGAACTTCAGCGCCTGGTCGCAGGTGCCGCCCAGGTTGGGCATCTGCGCTAACAAGTCCGGTGGTGACGACCCATTCCCCATCCAGTCCTCCGCGCAACGATGGGCGGCTGCTGTTGACGCAGAGGTGGGTGCGGAGCCTCTAAAACCTGTGTCCCGGTCCCACCCGTACCTCTCTCCTCTCCCCTCCTGGGCTCGATGACGGTAAGCCTGCGCCGTTGTCGACCAGGGCGATGCCGTCACGCAGGCTGGGGGAACGCCCTCGCTGCCTCCAGTCGATTCTAGAGGGCTACAAGCGCTCAGTCGTCTGCCTGCCGGCTGAGGGCGCCCTGGGACCGTTGAGGCGAAGTGCCCCGACCAGGGAGATTCGGGCGTGTGTGACGCAAGCTGCACGGCACCGGCCACCAGACCTTGTCGACTTGACGCTGACGAATCGTCCGGGGATTCGTTAGCGCAGCGAGCACACGTCGAATCTACCCAGGGGCACCGCGCCACCCACGACGATCAGGAAGTCCAACAACCCAACAGGCAGAACGACGGCGCCTTGCCGTGACGCTCAAACTACGAGCCCGCGACTGCCCAAACCGATCGAAGCGTCACCTCAAACATCCGTCAAGCCGAGCCGAACCGCCGAACCGCCGAACCACCGAACCGCCGACCCCGCCGATCCAACAAACCGACGAACCAACGAACCAACGAACCAACGAACCCGACAAACCGACCCGACACCCCGAACCAACAATCAGCCCATTCAGAAGCTCAAAGATTCCAAGAAACTCGCAGAACACATAGGCTCAAAAGTCTCAGGCTTCTCAGCCCGCATGTAAGCCGCCTCAGGCGTGATCAGCTCCTCAGCAACCAGATCCTCCAGCGCCATATCGACAGTCTGCATCCCCTGACGGCGCCCGATCTGCATGAGCGAGGGGATCCCGATGGTCTTGCCGTCACGGATGAGCGCGCCGACCGCGAAGGTGCCCTTCAGGATCTCGAACACCGGCACCCGACCCTTCTCATCTGCGCGAGGCAGCAGCGACTGGGAGATCACGAACTTCAGGGACTCGGCGAGGCTCATTCGGACCTGGCCCTGCTCCTCGGGCGGGAAGGAGCCGACGAGCCGCTCGATGGTCTGCACGGCGGAGTTTGTGGGCATGGTGGTGATGACGAGGTGGCCCGTCTCGGCCGCCTCCAGGCTCATCCGCGCCGTCTCCGGGTCGCGGAGCTCGCCCACGACGATGATGTCCGGATCCTCGCGCAGCGCCCCGCGCAGCGCCCGGGCGTAGCTCGCGGAGTGCAGCCCGATCTCCCGCTGGTTGATGAGCGCGGACTTGGCCGGGTGCACGAACTCGACCGGCTCCTCCAGGAGGAGGACATGGTCAGCCTTGGTCTCGTTGATGAGGTTGACCAGGGCGGCGAGCGTAGTCGACTTACCCGAGCCGGCGGGGCCGGTGACCAGGATCACGCCCTGGTGGTACTCCAGCATCTCCGTCAGGTGGCCCGGGAGGCCCACATCGGAGAAGGTCGGCGCCACGTTGGGGATCACCCGGAAGCTCGCGCCCATGCCGGTTCGGGTGCGGTAGGCGTTGGCCCGGTAGCGGCCCACCTCATCGATGGCGTAGCAGAAGTCCAGCTCGCCGTTCTCCAGCAGGGTCTTGCGCTGCCGCTCGGTGATCATCTGAGCGATGAGCTTCTCGACCTGCTCCCCGGAGAGGGGCTTCATCTTGATGCGCTCCAGGATGCCGTGCTGGCGCACAAAAGGCGGCTCGTCCGGGGCGAGGTGCAGATCGCTGGCCCCGTCCTCCCGGATCTTGGTCAGCAGCTTGTCGATGGGCTTGTCGAAGGTGCGGTGGGTGCGGGCGACGATCTTGTCGCCGATGTCGATGCTCAGCCGCGCGGCCAGATCCCGGGCGACCTCGGTGGCGCGGGTGCGAACGTCCATGGAGGCGTCCTTCTCGGCGACCTGCTTGAGCAGCCCCAGCACGCGCTTGTCCTCGAACTGACCCACCGCCCGCACCACCTCCAGGCGGACCTCCTGCCGGTCGTCCTTGAGCAGGGCGATGATGTGCTTCAGGGCGGTCGGCGAGCCGATGCGAGCCAGGGCGTCGATGGCCGCCCAGCGGGTGTCCGGGTCGTTGAGCACCTTGAGCAGGGGCGGCACCGCGCGGTCGTCGTTGAGCTTGCCCAGCGTGTCGCAGGCGGCGATGCGCAGCCACCAGTCGTCGTGGGTCAGCAGTCGGGACACGGGGCCGACGATGCGGGGGTCGTTGAACTCCTCAGCCAACACCAGGGCGGCGTTGCGGATGTCCTCCTCGGGGTGGTCCAGCAGCTCCACCGCCGGGCGCAGCAGGTCGCCGGACATGGTGCGCAGCGTCTCCATGATGCGCTGCTTGAGCCAGGGGGCCAGCCCGCGGGCGAAGACGAAGACCTCCAGCAGCACCTCCTTGGGCTCGCCGGTGTTCATCAAGATCTCGATGGAGAGGTGCCGCGTGGCGTCCTCGCCCTGAGAGAGCATGTGCAGCACGCGCTCCCGCACCGCCTTGGGATCCTCCCGGGCGTAGTCGCGCAGGTACTTGCTGGCCATCTCCCGGATGACGCCGGGATCCTCCTGGAAGCGCTCGACCATGGCGGCGAAGATCTCGGGGCTGCGCACCTCGCAGAGGGCCTCGGTGGCGCGGGTCCGCACCCGGTCGCTGTCGGCGCGCAGCAGATCGATCAGCAGGGGCTGCATCTTCTGAGGGCTGGAGACCTTGAGCAGGCCCTGGAGCGCGTTGAAGCGCATCGCGGGCGGGGCGTCCTTGATGGCCCGGTTCAGGTACTCCTGGCGGCGCTCACCCTGAAGCTCCAGCGCGGTCTCCCAGCCGATGCGGCGGCGACCGGTCTGGGAGGAGCTGATGAAGTCCTCGATGACCTTGTAGGTGAAGTCGCCCTTGAGGCGGCCCACGAGGCGGATGCCGTAGGAGCGGGCCTGGGGGGACTGGCCCTGGAGGGTGTCCAGGAGGGAGGCGACGCCCTTGGCGTCGGCGCGCTCGGCGAAGACGGCGGCGGCGGCGCCGCGGATGCCGGCGTCCTTGTTCCAGAGCAGGGAGACGACGTCCGTCGGCTTGGCGGAGGACTCCCGGAACTTTGTGAGCAGCTCGTCGCGTTCTTCGTCGGTCTTCCAGGAGTGAGTCGAGAGCTTCTGGATGAGGTTCTTGTTGGACTGGCCGAACAGCGCCATGGAGGGTTCGTCCCGGGTGAGGTGTCGTGGCCGCCAATCATAGTACGGGCCTCGGAAAACCTCTCAATCCATTCGGGGCCCGACCTCAGAGGGTCGCGCGCAGCAACCCGATCTGCCGCTCGATCTCCACCCAGGCCGTGCCGCCCAGCGACGTCCGCCGCTCGATCGCCGCCTCCGGCTCCAGCCAGGCCATCACGCCCTCATCCAGCTCCGGGTGATGCTCCGCCAGCACCTCGGGCGTCAGGATCGAGAAGTTCTCCCCCTGATCCTCGCACCACTTCACCAGGCTTCCGGAGACGTGGTGCGCCTCCCGGAACGGCACCCCCTTCCCCGCCAGATAGTCCGCGATCTCCGTCGCCAGCAGGAAGTCACCCTTGAGCGCCTCGGTGTACCGATCGCCGTTCACCGTGAGCGTGGCCCACATCCCCGCCGTAATCGACGCGCAGGCCGTCGCCGTATCCACCGCGTCGAACAGGGCCTCCCGGTCCTCCTGCAGATCCCGGTTGTACGCCAGCGGCAGCCCCTTCACCATCATCAAGAGCGCGTTGAGATCGCCCACGACCCGCCCGCACTTCCCGCGCACCAGCTCGGCGGCGTCCGGGTTGCGCTTCTGGGGCATGATGCTGGACCCGGTCGCGTAGGCCTCCCCCATACGCACCAGCCCGAACTCGGGCGTCGACCAGAGCACCAGCTCCTCGGCCATGCGCGAGAGGTTCACCGCGGCGATGGCGCAGGCGGCGGCCACCTCCTGCATGTGATCCCGGGCGGCGACCGCGTCCATCGCGTTCTCGACGATCCCCGAGAAGCCCAGGAGCTGGGCGCTGCGGCGGCGGTCGATGGGGTGCGGCGTGCCGGCCATGGCCCCGGCGCCGAGCGGGCTGCGATCCAGCCGCTTCAGGGCGTCGATCAGCCGCTCCCGGTCCCGGGAGGCCGCCCAGGCGTGGGCCAGGAGGTGATGCCCCAGCCAGATGGGCTGGCCGCGCTGGAGGTGGGTGAAGCCGGGGATCAGCGCGCGGCCGTCGGCCTCGGCGCGGTCGACCAGCGCCTTGACCAGCCGGCCCAGCGCGTCGTAGAGCCGCACCACGCCGCCCTTCAGCCAGAGCCGCACGTCGGTGGCGACCTGATCGTTGCGGGAGCGCGCCGTGTGCAGCTTGCCCGCGACGGCGCCGACGTGCTCGCCGAGCCGCGCCTCCACCGCCATGTGGATGTCCTCGTGCTCGATGCCCGGGGTCCACGTCCCCTCGCGGATCTCCGAGGCGACGACCTTGAGCCCGTCGACCAGGGCGCGGACCTCGTCGTTCGTCAGCAGGCCCACCTCGCCCAGCATGGTCGCGTGGGCGATAGAGCCGCGCACGTCCTCCTCGAACATGCGGAGGTCGATGCCCATGGACTCGGAGAACCGCAGCATCTCCTCATCCGGTCCGCCCTCGAAGCGGCCGTCCCACAGCGCCATGTCGCCTACCTGTTTTTTGGGTCTACTTGTTGTTCTGTTCGCTCTTGCGGGCGAAGATCGGCTGCCCGGCGAGGCGGCGGTTCTCCGCCACGGTGCGGGTGGAGAGGCCGAAGATCTCCAGGAAGCCCTCCGCCGCGTTGCGGTCGAAGGTGTCGCCCTCGGAATAGGTCGCCAGCCCGTGATCGTAAAGGGAATACGGGGAGCGGCGTCCGGTGATGCGGGCGAGCCCGGCGCTGACGCGGATGCGGACCTCGCCGGTGACCGTGCGCTGGCTCTCCTCCACGAAGGCCTGCATGGCCTCGCGCAGGGGGCTGAACCACAGGCCGTCGTAGACGAGGTTGGCGAAGTCCTGGGCGACCTTGCGCTTGTAGTTGAAGGTCTGCCGGTCCAGGCAGATGCGCTCCAGCTCGGTGTGCGCCATGTGGATCAGCGTGGCGGCGGGGGCCTCGTAGACCTCGCGGGACTTCAGGCCCACCACCCGGTTCTCCACCATGTCGATGCGACCCACGCCGAAGGTGCCGGCGATGCCGTTCAGGTAGGTGATCAGCTCTACCCCGGTCATGGGCCGGCCGTCGATGGTGACGGGGATGCCCTGCTCGAAGCCGATGACCAGCTCCACCGAGCCCTTGGGCGCGTGGGAGGGATCCTTCGTCATGCGCCAGGCGTCCTCGGGGGGCTCGGCCCAGAGATCCTCCATCTCGCCGCACTCGATGGCGCAGCCCCAGAGGTTCTGGTCGATGGAGTAGGGCTTCTCCATGGTGATGGGGATCGGGATCTTGCGCTCGAGCGCGTACTCCACCTCGGACTCACGGGTCGTCAGCTCCCAGGTGCGCAGCGGCGCGATGATGGCCATCTGGGGCGCCAGGGCCCGGAAGGTCAGCTCGAAGCGGACCTGATCGTTGCCCTTGCCGGTGCAGCCGTGGGCCACGGCGTCGGCGCCTTCCTCCAGCGCGACCTCGGCCATGCGGCGGGCCAGCAGGGGCCGGCCCAGCGCCGTGTGCATGGGGTACATGCCCTCGTAGATGGCGTTGGCGCGCACGGCGGGCCAGATGAAGTCCTCGACGAACGGCACCTGCAGATCCTCCACCACCGCCTTGACGGCGCCGGTGCGGAGGGCCTTCTCACGGATCGCCTTCAGATCCTCACCCTGACCGAGATCGCCGGTGTAGGCGATGATCTCGGCCCCGCCGTACTCCTCCGACAGCCAGGGGATCATGCATGAGGTGTCCAGGCCGCCTGAGTAAGCGACTACAATCTTCTTGATCGGCTTGTTGCTCGACATGGTCTCGCGTCTCCTAAGTCATGCCTGATCCGCGCCGACTTCCAGGGCGCGGATGTCATTGACCAGCTCGTTCACGCAGTCCGCGGCCGCGGGGGCCACGAAGACCGTGTCGTCTCCGGCGACGGTCCCCAGCAGCCTGGGGTTGCCCCAGGAGTCCAGGAAGCCCGCGACGCCCTCGGCCCGCCCCGCGAGGGTGCGGACCACGATGAGGGAGCCGTTGTGCCGCACGTCCAGAATCTCCATCCCCACCACGCGCCGAAGCGCCTCGATGTAGATGGCTTTCCGGTCGAGCTGGTACACGGGGCCGTCCGCCGTGTTCTTGCGCGAGATGCTCAGATCGCGCAGATCACGGGACAGGGTCGCCTGCGTGACCTCGACACCCTCGGCCTCAAGCAGCCGAGCCAGCTCCTCCTGGGAGCCGATACGGTGGTCTTGGACGAGTCGCTTGATAAGCGCGCGGCGGCGATCACGGTTGGTCATTTGAGCCCCGGGCTATACGGCGTTTTGTATGACTATGCAACAGCAGCAAGGAGGCGCGTGAGACGGATTCAGAACCTCCTGCGGGGCGGCGTCTATCTTGCGCGCGGAACCGTGAAGGCGGTGCAGGTCGGCCACCTCTTCCCGGAGGGCAGCCGACGGGTGCCCGCCCCCGCCCCCGGCGGCACCACGGAGGCCGCCCTGAACGCGCGCCGGCGGGAGATCGACCGCTTCATGCACAGCACCCACCGCCTGCCGCTGGCCGGGCTCGATCGGGAGCTGCGGCTGCTGCACCTCACGGACGCCCACGTCCGCAGCGGCGGGCGCTGGCTGGATGATCTGGCGGGGCACCTGCGGTCCATGACGCCGGACGCGGTGCTGCTCACCGGGGACATGGTCACCAAGCACTGGACCGAGGAGGCCGCCCGGGCGCTGCTGGCGGCGCTGCCCGAGGCGCCGCTGGGGCGCTTCGCGGTGATGGGGAACTGGGAGCACTGGGCCGGGGCGGATCCGGTGTACTGGGGGCGGCTGCTGGCGGAGCACGACGTGCGCCTCCTGATGAACGAGGCGGTGGACCTCGGGCCCATCGGGCTGGCGGGCACCGACGACCTGCTGGCGGGGCCGGTCAGCCCCGAGGAGCTGGCGGCCACGGTCGCCGCGCTGCCCGCTGGAAAGCCGGCGGTGGTGATGTCCCACTCGCCGGCCGCCTTCGATCAGCTGGCGGGCCCGGGCGTGCACCTAGTGCTCTCGGGTCACGCCCACGGCGGGCAGATCCGGGTGCCGAAGGCGGGCTCCTTCTTCGTGCCGAAGGGCACCGGAGACTACGTGGCCGGCTGGTTCCAGCGCGGCGACTCCCACCTCTTCGTCTCCCGGGGCATCGGCTGGTCGCTCGCCCCGCTGCGCTGGCGCTGCCCCCCCGAGATCGCCGAGATCGTGCTCACCCCGCGCTGACCGGGACCGCGGTCAGAACCGCCAGCGGGTGTAGACATCCGCCGAGGTCTCCCCGGCGTCGCCGGTGACGAACTCCGCGAAGATCTGCCGGGAGATGAGCCACTCGATCGTCGCCTCGGTGGTGTTCTCGTTCTCCTCCGGGGAGAAGTCCAGCCCCACGATGAGGAAGAGCTTGTCCGAGAGCGCCCGCCCGGCCCGGATGCCGCCGATCCCGGAGTCCGAGCTCTCGACCTCCAGCAGGTCCAGGTTGCCCATCATGCCCGCGTCCGCCGCCTGCTGCGTCATCATCGCCAGCGCCGCCGTGAGCAGCCCCCCGCCCGCCCCGCCCTGAGCCTGGCTCAGCTCGCTGGTGGGCATCCCCAGCAGCAGGATGGAGGCGATGTCGGTGTCCGCCCAGTCCTCCGAGGAGGTGAAGCTCAGATCCATCGCGGAGACCGACTCCCGGATGGTCGCCGTGATGTTCCCGTACTGGGTCGTGCGGTGCACCGCCTCGATGTCCAGGATGGGGTCGGCGTACGCCTCTCCGCCGAAGCGGATGACGCCGTTGTCGAGGTCGAAGTCCTTGCCGAACACCTTGGCCTGCCCCCGGCGCGTCTCCACCTCTCCGGAGATCGAGAGAGCCCCGCGGCTCATCCCGAAGTCCAGCGTGCCCTCCAGCCAGGAGTCCAGCTCCACCTTGGACAGGGCGGCGGAGACCTTGCCGTAGCTGGACTCCATGGGCATGGCGACGTCCAGCCGCGTGCTCTGCGGCGGGAAGTCCAGGTTCAGCGCGATGTCCCAGGACTCCCAGAAGGCCGGCTCGTCCACCACCGGGGGGCGCTCGTAGTCCGAGTCGGCGCGCACCACCTGGATGTCCGGGTTCAGCATCAGAGTCTGCTCGCCGAGCCAGAACGACTCGCCGAGCGCCATGACGGCCTTGTTGGCGCCGATGTCGCCGGTGATCAGCACCTCGGGCCACTCCCCCCCGAAGTCCATGTCCCCGCTCACCTGGATGGTGAAGTCCTGCCGGCTGCTGAGCCAGACGTGGTCCGCGCTCAGCTCGCCGGTGACCGTGGTGAACGCGCGCTCGGTCCACGATCCCTCGGACTCGACGAACACCGGCGGGATCATCGTCACCGAGCCCTTGCCCTCCAGGTGACCGCGATCCTGCTCCGGGGTGCGGGTCGTCAGGGGGAGGGTGTCCAGGCCGAAGCGCTTCAGGCGGATGCGATCGGCCTCGACCTGCAGGCCGAGGTTGAGCTGCTCGACCCGAATGCCGACGGGCGCGTAGTCGAAGGCGCCCCCGGTGATGGCGACCTCCAGGTCCGGCTCCGGGGCCTTGATGGAGCCCGTGACGCGGTTCCGCTTCTCGGAGATGGCGATGGTGCCCTCGGCGTCGCGGACGTCCGGGTCGAAGGCCGAGGCGACGGCGAGGGGGATGCCCTGGCCCGAGATCTGAACCAGCAGGCTGTCGCGGAGGAGCTGCTCATCGAGGTCGACCGTGCCGCCGCGCAGATCGAAGGGCACATAGGCGTTGACGGTCATGTCGCCGGGGTCGTCCTCGCGGCCCTCCTCCGTGAAGGTCACCTTGGCGTCGAACTGGTAGCCGCCCAGCACGGGCGCCAGCGAGAGCATGGGCACCCCGAACTTCACCTTGGACATCCGGCCCTCGGTGATGAGGAAGCCCGCGTAGAGCTTGGGGTCCAGCGGCGAGCCGCGCACCGCGAGGCCGCCGGCGAGCTGACCGTCCAGATCCACGGAGATCCCGGCGATCCCCGTGAGGGTCCGCAGCGGCAGGCCCAGCGGCACGATCCGGATGTCCATGTCGTCCACCCAGGTGTCGTACGCCGCCAGATCCGGCTCCTCCCCCTCCCCCTCCAGCGTCCAGGCGATCACCGCCGGCAGCTCGGTCAGCGCGGTGCCGTCGATCTGCATCAGGCGCCGCCCGCCCTCCCGGCCGGTGGCCGACACCTCGATGGCGTCGCCCTCGTAGTGGACGTCGCCGTCGAGCCACAGCGCCGGCACGTCGCCGCCGACGGGGAGCTGCGCGCTCCAGGAGAGGTCCACGATGGGCTCTCGGGCGGTGCCCGTCAGCGCCAGCGCCGCCGAGGCCCGCATCCCCTCCACCAGGGGCACCGCGGGCAGGAGCTTCGCGATGTCCTCCGAGTCGCTGGGCAGCAGCAGCACCGTCAGGTCCACGGGGGACTCGATGTCGATGTCCGGCGCGGACAGGTCGAGCTTCACCGGCAGGGTGCCGTCGATGCCCAGGATGCGCGCCTTGGGCAGACCGAGGTAGCCGCTGATCGAGATCCGGTCCCGGTCCGCCGCGAGCGCCAGCTCACCGGTGAGCTTGTCCACGGCGCCGGGCACCTTCAGGCCGCGCAAGCCCAGCGTGCCCCGGATGTCCGGCTCGCTGCCCCGGCCAGCGAGCGACAGGTCGAGGTCCACCAGCCCCTCGACGCCCAGCGCCATGTCGTCCGGTACAAAGTGGGCGAGCCAGTCGAGGTCGAAGTTTCCGATGCGGACCCGGGCGTCCAGCTCCCCCGCCGTGACGAAGCGCCCGGAGATCTCCAGCTCCCCCGCCGAGCTGCGGATGTTCAACCCGTCGAGGCTCACCCCGTCGTCCACCACCTGAACGGCGATGGCGGACTCGCTGCGCCAGCGCACGTCGTCTGGGGCGAACTCGAAGTCCCGGATGCGGACATCCAGCGACTCGGTGTCCATGTCGCCGGTGAACCGGAAGACGTTCTCCTCGCTGTCCTCGATGGTCAGCTCCATGTCGACCAGCGTGCCGTCCATGGTGGCGTGCAGGCCGCCCCGGCCCCAGTTGTAGTGGTCGGGGATGAGGCTGGTGAAGTCCAGGTCCAGCTCCAGCGCGACGTCTCCACCGCCGGGGATGCCGCCGGTCATGGTGCCCTCGGCGGTCTTGGCGATGGGCAGCTCGGCGATGTCCAGGCCCGCGACCCAGGGCTCCAGATCCCAGGTGACCGAGCCGGCGCCGTCGACGTTCACCTCCCAGGGCGAGCGCAGCTCCTGGATGAACATGGCGCCCAGGCCGATCGCCTGCGCCTCCAGCACGCCCCGGGCGTTGGTGCCGCCGCCGTCGATGACGAGGTTCACCGGCCCGGAGACGTTGCCGACGAGCACGTTGCCGGGCAGCACGAGCTGTCCGCCCTGGAAGTCTCCCCGGAAGCGGGTGTCGACGGCCTCGCCGCTCCAGTCCACGCTCAGGGCGCCGTTGACCCGCGCCGTGCCGTAGAGGTCGTTCACGCCGAACTCAGCCAGCCCGCCCAGGTCGCTGAGCGAGACGTCCAGGTCCATGGCCACGCCGTCCGCGCCGATCATTCCGCCGCCGCCGATGGCCGCCCAGGGGGTGTCCAGGGCGAGGCCATCGAGCCAGAGGGCGCCGTCCCGGATGGCCACGCCGGTGTCGGCGTCCATCAGCAGGTAGCCCCAGACCACCGGGTTCGAGAGCGACAGCCGCCCCTCCCCCTGGACCTCGTCGGGCCAGGCGGTGCCGCTCCCATCGAGCGTCAGCGCGCCGGTCAGGTTGATGGGCTCGGTGATGGCCTCCACGAAGGCATCGAGCGCGACGCCTTCGGTCTCCAGCGCGACGCCCCAGGTCATGGGCTCGGCGGTCAGGCCCAGCTCCAGATCCAGCGCGGCGCTGCCCACGGGGAAGCGCAGCTCGCTGTCGATGGAGAGCGCCGACAGGGGGCCGTGCACGCGGATCTCACCGTCGATCGCGCCCTTCAGCCCCAGCTCGCCGAGGAGCTGCTCGAGGTCCGCGGTCTCCAGCGGGTCGATGTCGAGCACCAGCCCCAGCGAGGGCTCGGTCTCCACGGCGTTCACCGCGCCGGCGATGCCGACGCTGGACTCCCCGAGCACCAGGGTGGTGGTCTTGATCTCCACGTCGCCGTCGAAGAAGCCCGCGCCGCCGTCGAGCCGCAGGGGCAGGCCGCCGTGGGAGGTGATGGCGCCGTCCAGATCGAGCTTGTCGATCCGGATCTCCCGCCCGCTCCCGGCGGCGGCGAGGGTGAGGGCCAGATCCTCCAGCGCCCAGCGGTCGTCCGGGGTGGTCCAGGTGACCCGGCCGCCGCTCAGGTCGAAGTGGCCGAGCTGAATCTTCACGGGCAGGCCGCCCCAGGGCTCGCTGGGGCCTGTGTCCTCCTCGCCCTCTCCAAAGAGGCGCGTGAAGTCGTTGACGCCCTCATCGTCGACCACGACGTCCAGCGCCGGGCCCCCGATCGTCAGCGAGGTGATGGGCAGGCTGCCGCTGATCAGCTTCCGCAGGCGGAACTCCGCGGCGAGGCGGTCGACGTGGATGACCGAGCGACCGCCCGGCTCCCGCAGGTCCACGTCCTCCAGGATGAGCCCCTCCAGGAAGTCCGTCTCCAGGCTGCCCACGGTCAGCTCGCCGCCCTCCAGCGCGCCGGTCGCCTGGTCCTCAATGACGCCCTTCACGAAGGCCTTGCCCGCGTCGGTGCTGATCCAGATCCAGAGCCCGACCAGCAGCGCCGCGACCAGCGCCGTCAGGGTCACCCCGGCGAAGAACAGCCGCCTGAGCCAGCGCTTGAGGCGGGCCATCAGAACGCCTCGGAGAGGGCGAAGTGGAGCCCGTAGCGGCGGTCATTGGCGAAGGCCGGTTCGTCGCGGAGGCGGTAGGCGAAGTCGAAGCGGATGGGGCCGATGGGGGTTCCGTACCGGAAGCCGACCCCCGCGCTGGGCTGGAACTGCGTGTAGCTCACGTCGTTCAGGGTATCCCAGACCATGCCGACGTCGCTGAACAGCGCCAGCGTGACGCCGTAGGGCATCGCGACCCGCCACTCGAGGCTGCCCCAGCTGGAGGCCTGGCCCCCCGTGGGCAGGATGGTGAAGGCGGCGCAGACGTCCTCCACGGAGGCCGGCCCGTCGGCGCCCCCCTCGACATACGACTCGCAGGTCTCCTCGCGGGGCCCCAGGTAGTTCCGGCCCCACCCGCGGATGGTGCTGGCGCCGCCCAGGTAGAAGCGCTCGGCGAGCGGGATGTAGGCGACGTCCTCCTCCCCGATCGGCTTGGCCGCGCCGGCGCCGAGCCGCCCCGCGAGCACGCTGCGGAAGGGCTTGCGGAAGGAGAAGTAGCGCCGCATGTCCAGCTCACCGCGGTAGTAGGAGAAGCCTCGCAGTGACTCGACGCCGTTGAGCACGCCGGCCTCGGCCACGCTCGCCTGGAGGTAGTAGCCGCGGGTGGTGAAGAGGGGGTCGTTGCGGGCGTCCCAGATGAGCCGCTGCTCGGGGTAGATCAGCCTGTACTGACGACACTCGTTCTCCTTCAGGTCGTCGCAGAAGGCGTCCTGGTCCTCCTCGGTGAAGTTGTCGTTGAAGGTCAGGAACCAGAACTCCGCGTGGAAGGCCTGGGTGAGGGTGATGTCCTTGTTGAGGGCGAAGCTCAGGCTGGGCACGGCGGTCAGCCGCACGTACTCGTAGCCGGGCTCGCGGTCGAAGGCGGTCGAGAGCTCCTGGCGGAAGCTCCAGCGCTTTCCAAAGACCCGAGGCCAGTCGAAGGCGCCCTCCAGGATGACGAAGGGGCCACCGGGAGCGGCCTCCACATCGACCTCATCCGGGGCGACGATCTCGTCCTGTGAGGAGCCGCTGGTGGTCCCGGTTATCCCGGTGGTGTCGCCGATGTCTTCGCTGTCGACCGTGGTGGGGAAGATGCTGAAGTTCCCGAAGGTCTTGTACCCGACCTCCGCGGCCATCTCGAGGGCCAGCAGGCGCTTGAAGAGGTTGACGTGGGAGAAGCCCACCTGCGCCCGCACGAGCTGCTCGCCGTTCTGGAGCCCCACCCCCGGGCCGACCTTGAGCTGTCGGAAGCGGGACTCGGAGACCTGGACATGCACGGGGATGACGTCGCCGTCCCCGCTCAGATCCGGGACCACCTGGACCAGCGAGAAGGCGCCGAGCCCGAAGAGGTTGCGCTGGGTCGCCGCGAGCGCCGAGGTGGAGAAGCGCTTGCCCTCCTTCACCGCCACGTTGTCCTCGACGATCTCTCCGGGCACGTCCACGTAGCCGTCGACGGTCACCGCCCCGAAGCGGCAGGGGGGCCCGAGCTCAGCCCGGTAGACCACGTCCACCGACAGCTCCTCCGGGTAGGCGACCACCTCGGCCACCACCACCGCGCGGGCGTAGCTCTGCTGCCGCAGCACCTGGCGCAGGGTCTCCGCGGTCGCCTGGTAGGCCTCCAGGCTGAAGCGGTCGCCCTCCTGAAGCGCCGCCTCGCCCCGCACCCGCCGAAGCACCGCCGTCCCCGCCGGTCCGGTGAGGCCCTCGAAGCGGATCTCCCGCACCATGGACTCCTCGCCCTCCTGGACGTGACCCACGACGCGAACGACGGGCATGTGGCCCCGGCGGGGCGGGCGCGCCGTCTCGATCTCCCAGCCGTCGAACTTCGCGTCGAAGAAGCCGTGGTGGGCGTACCAGAGCTCCACCCGCCAGGCGTCGGCCTCCAGCGTGTCCAGGTCCAGCTCGGTGCGGGGAACCCAGCCGACGACGGCGGACGCCGCGGGGCTGGAGCCCTGCTCCATCGCCGATCGCAGGTTGAAGTCCGAGGTGCCCCGCCACCAGCGCAGGAACCGCTTGTCCTCCTCAAAGGAGATCCGGCTCACCGTCGGCCCGGTCTCGGGATCGCGTCGCCCGGCGCAGCCAGCACCCAGCAGCGCCGCGATCAGCAGGATCGCGAGCCCCCGCGCGAAGCGCATCATGGGGGCGTGATTGATTCGGAGCGTTCGGAGCATCGAGCCGGCGGAGACGAACGAAGGGAGTCTATCGGGCCTGGGGATACCGCGCGGAGTAAACTGCGGGCATGTCTGACGCCAACGCCACTATCGAGCGAACCGCGTGGCGGGGCTTCGCTGTCACGCTGCTGATCGCGCTGCCCCTCGCCATCCTGGGCTTCCTCGGATTCGGGGGATTCTTCCACTCCTATGAGGGCACGGCCGTGGCGCATCGACCGGTCGCCGGCTCGGACGGCGTCGACGACGAGGTGCGCCGCTTCATCCTGGAGCGCGAGGATCAGAGCTGGTTCGAGGTGGTGCTGCCCGTCGAAGCCTTCGACGGCCGGGATCTCCCGATCTCCCCCACCGGCGCGCCGCCCCGGGAGATCCCCGAGGGGGCGCCCGAGGTCTACAAGGCCCGGTTTACCCTGCACGTCCGCATCGGCGGGGTGCCCTGGCCCACCGCCAGCGGGTTGGATCTCGTGCTGCCCTTCGCCTTCCTGATGCTCGTCGCCGTCGGACGGAACCTGGCGGTCACCGGCTCGGCCTTCCAGGTGGTGCCGACCCGAAAGGACAGCATGCCCGTCCCCATCCAGACGCCGCACGGCCAGCTCGCGAAGGGCCCCGGCGGTGCGTCCGGCGGTAAGCAGCGCGGCAAGAAGGGCCCGCCGCCGCCCAGGGGTCGGGGCAAGAAGCGCGGCCGCAAGCGCTGAGGCGCCCTGTAGTTCTCCCCGAAACGACGACGGCCCCGCCGAAGCGAGGCCGTCGAAAATCAGCCGTTTGAGGGCCAGCTCACTTCACTTCTTTGTGAACAGTGTGCTTGCGCTCGTAGCGGCAGTACTTGTTGAACTCGAGGCGATGCGGAGTCCGCTTCTTGTTCTTGGTCGTCTGGTACCGGGAGACGCCGGGGAGCCCGGACTTCCGGCACGTCGTACACTCGAGGTGAATGATGACGCGACCCTTGCCTGCTTTCTTAGCCATTTCAAGCTCCGGGTGCTGTTACAGCTTCTGCGAGTAGAACTCGACGATCGACTGCATGTTGACGGCCAGCGGCACGTCCTCAGGCTCCGGCTCGGCGGTCATGCGACCGATGGCCTTTGCGGGGTCAAACTCGAGGAAGTTGGGGCGAACGCGCGCGGCGCTCGCACCGAGGGCGTCTTGGATGAAGGACTTGGTCTTGGACTTCTCGCGAACGGAGATCTCCTGACCGACCTTCACCTGGAAGGAGGGGCGGTCGACCCGCTTGCCATCCACCGTGATGTGCCCGTGCACGACGAGCTGACGCGCGGCGGGGATGGTGGGGGCGATTCCGAGGCGCCAGACGACATTGTCGAGGCGACGCTCGAGCAGCGCGATCAGGTTGCGACCGGTCGGACCCTTCTGACGAGAGGCCTCCTTGACGTACCGGATGAACTGCTTCTCCAGCACACCGTAGTGCCAGCGAATCTTCTGCTTCTCCATCAGCCGCTCTTTGTAGGGCGACTGCTTGCCGGTGCGCCGCTGGCCATGAACGCCGGGGGGGGTTGGGCGCCGAAGCGCTCCCGCCGTCGTCAGTCCAGGGAGCACCATACCCACACGCCGGCACTTCTTGAGCCGGGGTCCACGATAACGCGCCATTGCACGTCTCCTTGTTGGTGCGATTG
>Ga0316204_10006108_pt1 | contig 18922 bp, 15 predicted proteins | sample 6monrhotite_MG_2_FD_205661 | JGI IMG/M metagenome (GOLD analysis project Ga0316204, IMG submission 205661) | Microbial mat bacterial communities from mineral coupon in-situ incubated in ocean water Damariscotta River, Maine, United States -... | ecosystem: Environmental > Aquatic > Marine >...
GAAGAGGAAATCACCCGTTCCGAAGTCGAGATGGTTTTGGGCAACCAGCCAGCCATTGAACCGCTGCGTTCGGGCGGGGAAGGTGACAAACTGAGCGCCAGCGTCGGCAAGCACCTGCGCCGCTACTTTGATCTGCATGGCGGTGTTTTGCCGCCGCCCGGGCTCTACAACCGAATCCTCAAGGAAGTCGAGGCGCCGTTGATCGAAATCGCGCTTGATGCGACCGGGGGAAATCAGGCCAAATGTGCGGATTTACTAGGGATCAACCGCAACACGCTGCGCAAGAAAATCACTGATCTCGATATCCGCGTGACACGGCGCCGTAAGTTGATGTAAAACCGCAACAGAACCGTGGCACTGCTACGTCAGCGTAACAGAAAAACCACAGCATTTGGCGGTACCGTGAGGGCGACCTCACCTCAATAACAGGGCATTGCGCGTGCGGCGTACCCTTCTGGGCCTGAATATAACGCGACTAAACCGCTGGTTTCGCCAGCGGCATGTACAAAGCGCGTTCACCATTGGTCTGGTGATTGCTGCACCTGTGCTGGCGTTGCTGACCTATGCTGTGGTCGGTCCGCTGGATCGCGGGGCGTCCTCGCCGTCGTTACGTTTGGTTTTATTGCTCAATCTGATTTACGTGCTGGTCGTTGCAGCACTGGTCATGCGGCAGGTGGCGCGGATGGTTTCGGCACGGCGCGCCAAATCGGCGGGATCGCAGTTGAGCTTGCGACTGACCGGTGTGTTCGCCCTGTCCGCGCTGGTGCCGATTGTTTTGGTGGCAGTGTTTTCGGTGACGCTGATTTCCATCGCGCTGGAGGGTCTGTTTTCTGAACCGGTTGGCAACGTCTTGCGGACATCACTGACCACTGCACAGGCCTATGAGCAAGAACACCGAGAGGGGCTGACGCGCGACGGGCGCGGGCTTGCTGCCTATCTCAACCGGGAACGTCAGGCGAATCTTTTTATGGACGACGGTGAGGTGCGGCGGGCTTTGGGCGATGTGCAGGCACAGGTCGAGCGCGGTTTGACCGAAGCCTTTGTGATCGACGGTCTGGGCAACATCACGGCACGCGGAGCGCGCTCCTACGAATTTGGCTATGAGCGGCCCTCGGCAGAAGATTTCACGCGGGCCGAGGACACCGGTCTGGCGATTATTCAGGACTTTGCCAATGATGAATTTCGCGCTCTGATCCCGCTGACTGCATTCCGCGACCGATATCTTTATGTGACACGACCCGTTGATGGCACCGTGTTGTCGCTCTTGGATGATACGACCGAAACCGTGGCACAATATGAGGATTTGCAGAACGAACGCGGACAGCTTCTGTTCCAGTTCGGGCTGCTTTATCTGGGTTTCGCGGTGATCCTGATCCTTGGTGCGATTTGGGGTGGGTTGTGGTTTGCCGAGCGGCTGTCGCGCCCCGTAGGGCGGTTGGTGTCGGCCTCGCAGCGCGTGGGGTCGGGTGATCTCGATGTGCGGGTGATCGAGGACGACGGCGAGGATGAAATATCGCAGTTGGGGCATTACTTCAATCAGATGACCAGCCGTCTGAAGGGCCAGCGCGATCAGCTGATCGAGACGAACCAGCGCACCGAAAGAAGAGGGCGGTTATTTGATTCAGTGCTGAGTTCGGTCACATCTGGTGTGGTCGGGATCGACGCATTGGGCCGTGTGACCTTCGTGAACCCCTCAGCCCGGCGTTTGCTGTCTGTAGGTGGCAGTCCCGAAGAAACCGCGCTCTCGGTGGCTATTCCGGAATTTGCCGATCTGTTTGCGCGGGTTTGCGAGACTGAGAATGACAGCGTGCAAGAGCAGATCAATCTGGTCCGTAAAGGCCAGCAGGAAAGCCTGCTGGTACGAATGGCCCAAAGGCGCAATCTTGATGGCACGCTTGAAGGCTATGTTGTGGCCTTTGATGACGTCACCGATCTGGTCAGCGCACAGCGCATGGCCGCCTGGGGTGATGTGGCCCGCCGCATCGCGCACGAGATCAAGAACCCGTTGACGCCGATCCAACTGTCTGCCGAACGCATCAACCGCAAGTTCAGCAGCCAGGTCGGCCATGACGCTGACAAGCTGGAACAGATGACCGATGTCATTGTGCGACAGACCAATGATCTGCGCCGCATTGTTGATGAGTTTTCGAAATTCGCGCGGATGCCAGAGCCGGAATTGCATCTCAATGACATGACCCAATTGGTGCATGATGCGCTGTCGCTGCAATTGGCGGGGCAACCGGATGTGCATTTTGCGGCCAGCGTCCCCGAAGAGGCGGTTCTGGTTGATATGGATGATACGATGATCGGCCAAGCGCTCACCAATCTGCTCAAGAACGCGGGCGAGGCGACCGAGAGCTACATCAAACGGCATGCGCCCGAGAACTATCGCCCCGAAATCCAGTTGCGCATGTCCTATGACAAGAACAACGTGACGATCAAAATCTCTGACAACGGGATCGGGCTGCCGGAAGACCGCGCGCGGCTGTTTGAACCTTACGTGACAACCCGGGGCGAGGGGACAGGTCTGGGACTGCCGATCGTCAAGAAAATCATCGAAGAACACGGCGGCACGCTCATTCTGACAGACGCCGAGGTCTTTGCAGGTCAAGACCACGCTGGAGCTTGCGCCATCATTCAACTGCCCGCCGCTGCACACACTGTGCGGGCCCCCAAAATTTCAGCATGAGGTAGATTATGGGCGATATTCTGATCACGGACGATGAACGCGACATCCGCGAACTCATCTCGGAAATCCTGATAGATGAAGGTTTTACCACCCGGCTCGCCGGCACATCTGACGAATGCATGAGCCAGATTGCCGCTGAACCACCCGCGCTGATGATTCTCGATATCTGGCTGAAAGACAGCAATATGGACGGCATTGATATTCTCAAATCCGTCAAGCGCGATCACCCGGATGTCCCGATTGTCATTATCTCGGGCCACGGCAATATCGAGATCGCGGTCGCCGCGATCAAACAAGGGGCCTATGATTTTATCGAAAAGCCCTTCAACATCGATCAGCTTCTGGTCGTGATCCGCAGGGCCATGGAAACATCGCGTCTGCGGCAAGAGAACGTGCAGTTGCGGCGCGGCGAGAACCATAGCGCCGAGATGCTCGGCGACAGCGCCGCCTTTCGCACGTTGAAATCGCAACTGGAAAAAGTCACAAAATCCAATGGCCGGGTCATGCTGACCGGACCGGCAGGTTGCGGAAAAGAGATCGCCGCCCGCTATATCCATGCCAATTCCAACCGCGCATCAGCGCCTTTCGTCGTGGTGAATTCTGCCTCGATCGAACCTGAGCGGGTGGAAGAGGTCTTGTTTGGTCGCGAGGGTAGCGGGCGCGGTATTGAGCCGGGCTTGCTGGAAGAAGCCAATGGCGGCGTCGTCTACTTTGACGAGGTTGCCGATATGCCGCTGGGCACGCAGTCCAAGATTTTGCGGGTTTTGGTTGAACAGCGCTTCCAGCGCGTCGGCGGCGGCGAGAAGGTGCAGGTTGATCTGCGGGTCATTTCCAGCACCAACCGCGATCTGGCAGCGGCGATTGATGCAGGGACATTTCGCGAAGAACTCTATCATCGCCTGAATGTGGTCCCGATTGCGGTCCCATCCCTGGAAGAACGGCGTGAGGATATTCCGCTTTTGGCAGAGCACTTTATAGAGAGCTGCAACAAGGCGCAGGGTCTCCCGCTGCGTAACCTGGCCGAGGATGCGCGCGCCTTGCTGCAAACGATGCTCTGGCCCGGCAATGTGCGCCAGTTAAAGAATGTCGTGGAACGTGTTCTTATTCTTGGGGAAAACGCCGGTGACATCAGCGCCAGAGAGCTGCCAAGCAGTGAGGATGGCGGCGGTGAAGAGGGCCGCATCGTTCTGGCTGGTGGACTAGCGACACTGCCGCTGCGCGAAGCGCGGGAACTTTTTGAACGGGAATACCTTCTCACCCAGATCAACCGGTTTGGTGGCAATATCAGCCGGACAGCCGCTTTTGTGGGGATGGAGCGCTCTGCCTTGCACCGCAAGCTCAAGTCCCTCGGGGTCGTGACGACAAACAAGGCCGGTGGCAGGGTCGCCTATGTCGAAGGTGACGAAGCATGAAGGTAATCATCTGTGGTGCAGGGCAGGTCGGCTGGCAGATCGCCCGCCATCTGTCAGGCGAGAAAAACGATGTGACCGTCGTTGATTTCAATCCCGAACTGGTACGCCGCGCGACTGATACGCTTGATGTCCAGGGCATCGCGGGCTTTGCCAGCTACCCTGATGTGCTCGACAGGGCCGGGGCCGCTGATGCAGATATGGTGATTGCGGCCACCCATTCCGATGAGGTGAATATGGTCACTTGTCAGGTGGCGCATTCGGTGTTTTCGGTGCAGCGCAAGATTGCGCGTCTGCGCGCGCAAAATTACCTCGATCCGGGGTATTCCGATCTTTACCGCCGCAACCATCTGCCGATTGATGTGGTGATCTCTCCTGAGCGCGAAGTGGCTGAGGCCGCCTTGCAGCGGCTTGCGGCACCTGCCGCCTTTGACACCGAAAGTTTCCTTGATGGGCGCGCACAGCTTTTGGGGATCATGATCGATGAGGATTGCCCGGTCATCAACACCCCGTTGCGGCAACTGACGGATCTGTTTTCAACGCTGCGCGCTGTCGTTGTGGGTATTCGCAGGGATGGGGCGCTTTTTGTGCCGTCAGCGGGGGATCAGATTTTCCCCGAAGATGAATGTTACATCTTCACAGATACCGAAGACATGACGCGCACATTGGAGATTTTTGGAAAGATCCATTCAAAGCAGGAACGTATCGTCATCATCGGCGGCGGCAATGTCGGCCTTGGGGTCGCTTTGGCGCTTGAAGCCCGGACCGATAGGGTGCGGGTCAAGATGATCGAAAAAGACCGCGAATGCGCAGAGCGCGCGGCAGATGCTTTGGATCGCACGATTGTCTTGCACGGCGATGGGTTGGACAGCGCCTTGCTGGAAGAGGCAAATATCGCCACGGCTGATGCCGTGTTGGCGGTGACGGACGATGACAAGACCAACCTTCTGGCCGCGGTGCGATCGAAGGAAATGGGATGTCCGATGGCAATTTCTCTGGTCAATGACCCGACTTTGATACCCTTGATGGGCCCGCTTGATATCGATGCCTACATCAACCCCCGTGCCACGACCGTCAGTTCGATCTTGCGGCACATCCGCCATGGGCGCGTGCGCGGTGTCTATTCCATCGGCGATGCAGAAGCAGAGGTGATTGAGGCAGAGGTGCTCGGCACCTCCCCGATTGCGGGCCAATGCGTAAAGGACATCGACTTTCCCGAAGGCACATTGATCGGCGCGGTCATGCAGCAAGGGCAGATCATTCGGCCCACTGGCGAGACACGCATTGAAGAGGGCAATGTCATCGCCATCTTCGCGATGTCTGACGATGTTGCCGAGGTAGAACGCCTGTTGCAGGTTTCGATAGATTTCTTCTGATGGGTTGGATCGTCCGTCTGCCTTTTTTCGTGATCCTGATGGGTCTTGGGGCGACCGCCATGATCGTGCCAGCCGCACATGCGGCGGTCATGGAAGACTTTGACACCATGCGGGTGTTCTTTTACGGGTTTATCCTGTTTTCGATTCTTACATTGATGATCGGGCTGGCGACGGCAGGCTATGCGCCGCGCAGTGTCGCACGCAGCCATCTGGTTGGTTTGCTTGCCGCCTTTAGTGCCCTGCCGATCATGTTTGCCATTCCGTTCTACGAAGCAGTCGGAAATACCACCTTCCTGAATGCATGGTTTGAAATGGTGTCGAGTTTCACAACGACCGGTGCCACAGTCTACGACACCACAGATCGACTTACACCTTCCTTGCACCTGTGGCGCGGTCTGGTGGGCTGGATGGGCGGCTTGCTGGTGTGGGTCACGGCAGTGTCGATATTTGCCCCGATGAACCTTGGCGGATTTGAGGTCCGCGCAACGGGTGGCCCGGGCAAAGGCGCAGCAGGGACTTTTTCACAGATCGCCCAGATCGTTGACCCATCCGAGCGGTTGGTCCGCTACACGTTGACCCTGACACCGATCTATATCGGATTGACGACAGCGCTGTGGATCGGCCTCGTGATCGCAGGGGAATTTCCCTACATCGCGTTGATCCATGCGATGTCGACGCTTTCGACATCGGGCATTTCGCCGATTGGGGGGCTTTATTTTGCGGCTTCCCGTTTTTGGGGAGAGCTGTTGATTTTCTGCTTCTTTGCCTTTGCTCTGTCCCGTCTGACCTTTAGCCGCGGGTTAATTGGCGAGCGCGATCAGGGGTTGCGGCGCGATCCAGAGTTCATAACGGCGCTTGTGCTGATCGGCTCGGTGACCATGCTGCTTTTCTTGCGCCACTTCATCGGCGCGGCGGAACAGGCTGAACCAACCAGCCTGCGAGACAGTCTTTCGGCCTTTTGGGGCGCGCTTTTCACCGTCACTTCGTTTTTGACCACGACCGGATTTGAATCGCGCCTCTGGGAAGGGGCGACCGAATTTTCCGGCCTGTCCACGCCCGGGCTGTTCCTGATCGGCCTGGCCCTGATCGGCGGTGGTGTGGCGACGACGGCCGGGGGGGTCAAGCTGTTGCGGATCTATGCGCTTTATCGTCACGGCGAACGCGAGCAAGAGCGGCTTTTACATCCTTCCTCGATCGGCGGAGGCGGCAGGGACGCGCGCCGCATCCGCAGACAGGGCGCCTATATCTCATGGGTCTTTTTCATGTTGTTTGCCTTGAGCATCGCTGCTGTCATGCTGATGCTGTCACTGACCGGCGTGCAATTTGAAACCTCGATGGTTCTGGCAGTTTCGGCCCTGTCAACAACAGGCCCGCTGGCCGTCGTTGCCGCCGAGACGCCGATTGCCTATTCGGGCATTCCCGATGCCGCCAAGGCCGTTCTGGCCTTTGCGATGGTGCTGGGGCGGTTGGAAACGCTGGCGATTATCGCGCTCTTCAATCCTGAAATATGGCAACGCTAAGCACTTCTTTTGAATTGTATTTTTGGGGTGGAAAGTCCTGAACACCCACGACATACTGGCTTTAACAACTTTTGGGGGGCCGGTTCGCGGCCGAAAGAACAAGAATAAAGGGTGTCGCGATGGCTGCCGATAAAGCAAATCTGCAAGATGCATTTCTCAATCATGTCCGCAAGACAAAGGTGCCGGTGACAATTTTTCTGGTCAATGGTGTGAAATTGCAGGGCGTCATCACCTGGTTTGACAGCTTTTGCGTGCTCTTGCGCCGCGATGGACAATCACAACTTGTCTATAAAAGCGCGATCTCGACGATCATGCCAGCACAGCCCATCAGCCTTTATGAAGGCGAAGAGTAACATTGCTCGAACACGACCGCCCGATTACGCGGGCCTGGGTGCTGCACCCCGATCTCAAATCTGATCAGCATCGCCGCGCGGCAGAACCTGCGCTGGAAGAAGGTGTGTCACTGGCGGCGGCCTTGCCAGACTTGCAGGTCGTTGGTGCGGGTATCGTGCGCTTGCCAAAGATCCATCCCGGCAAGCTTTTTGGCAAAGGCAAGATCGAAGAACTCAGCCAGGTCTTCCATGATGCCGAAGTTGAGCTGGTTCTGATCGACGGTCCGGTGACACCCGTGCAGCAGCGCAACCTTGAAAAGGAATGGGGCGTCAAACTGCTGGACCGCACCGGCCTGATCCTCGAGATTTTCAGCGACCGTGCGCGCACCTCTGAGGGTGTGTTGCAGGTCGAGATGGCGGCGCTGTCTTATCAACGCACCCGACTGGTCCGGGCCTGGACCCACCTGGAGCGTCAGCGCGGTGGCCTGGGCTTTGTCGGTGGTCCCGGTGAGACCCAGATCGAAGCAGATCGCCGGGCGATTGATGAACAGCTCAACCGCCTGCGCAAGCAATTGGCCAAGGTTGTGAAAACCCGCGAATTGCACCGCGCGTCCCGCGCCAAGGTGCCGTTTCCGATTGTGGCTTTGGTCGGCTATACCAACGCAGGCAAGTCCACGCTTTTCAATCGGCTGACCGGGGCAGAGGTTTTTGCCAAGGACATGCTGTTTGCCACGCTTGATCCCACGATGCGCAAGATTGTCCTGCCAACGGGCGATGAAGTGATCATGTCCGACACAGTGGGTTTCATCAGTGACCTGCCGACCGAATTGGTCGCCGCCTTCCGTGCCACCTTGGAGGAGGTACTGGATGCTGACCTGATCGTGCATGTCCGCGACATCAGTCATCCGCAGACCGAAGAGCAGGCAGCAGACGTGCAGGCGATCCTGCAAAGTCTTGGGGTTTCACAGGAGGCGCCCATCATCGAGGTCTGGAACAAGACCGACCTGCTGGAAGGGGACGACCGCGACGCGGTGCTGACCCAAGCGGCGCGGACCGATGACCTCTACGCAGTTTCTGCGATCACCGGCGAAGGGATTGCACCGCTCTTGGCAGCGATGCCGGACATGCTCAAAGATCCGCGCAAGCAAGAGCATCTGTTCCTCTCCTTTGCCGAGGGCAAGAAACGCGCGTGGCTTTTCGAGGCGGGTGTTGTCACAGACGAAGCGCAGACCCAATCGGGTTATGACCTGACTGTGTTCTGGACGGCCTTGCAAAAAGAGCGTTTCTCTCGATTGTAGGGCACCGGTTTCAGCCCTTGGCGGGTCCGTTCATCTCAACTTTGTGTTGTCCTTGGCCCATAGCCACCCTAGGCTTTCGCAAGTGCACTTATTTCCGCGCAGTGTTGAGTTGGTCAATTCATGAATGCAGTCGCCCAAACTTGCCGCGGTGCCTTTGCTTCAGCGCTGTGGTTGGGCGGGATGCCATACCTGAACATGCGGGTCGCAAGATCGGCAGCAGATGTTGCACAGGCGCGCAGGTTGATCGCAAGGCATTGCCGGTTGTTTCTGGACAGATGCAGGGTCAAGGTCGAGGTTGACGGTGATCCGCCAATGCCGGGGCAGGGCTGCGTCCTGTCTTACAATGAATCGTCCTTCATGGATGTGGCGGCTTTTGCCAAGGTCATGTGGCCATATCTCGAACATGCGGCGGCCGCAGAACTTTATGGCTACATTCCATTTGGGCGCAGGGCAGCGGCGAAATCAAACATCGCCTTGGTGCCGCGCGGCAATCGGGCCGGTACTGACAGGCTCTTGGTCGATATGGTTGCCGCCATCAAAACCGGTGACCGGGTGGCATGGGGTGGCGAAGGCCGGATTGCCGGGATTGACGGGATCGGCCATTTCAAGATTGGCGGAAGCCTGCTTGCGATCAGGGCGCAGGTTCCGATCCAGCCTGTTGCCTTTTATGGCGGTCACGCGATCATGCCGCTTGGGTCGGTGCGCGCCCGACCCGGCACGGTCTACGTGCGCTTTGGCGCTCCGATCCCGACAAAGGGCTTGGAAGAGGCGGATGCGCGCGCGTTTGCAGACCAAACGCGGGCGGTTTTTGTCAGCATGTATGCCGACCTCAAGCAAAAGAGCGCGGGGATCGGGCCTTGACCGCATAGTCGCCTGTCTGACGGGCTTGTTAGCCTTCGGGCCGCAAGAACGTCACGCCGACCGATGCTGCCCGCGCCAGATCGGGGTCAAGCGACATCGGGATATATTCGCCGCGTCGCCACAACTCACCCAAGTTGTCATAGTAGCGCGACAGCGGATTGCCCGATTGGCCGGTCGAGATGATGAACACCGAACTGTCGGGGTCGGCAAAGTCATAGACACCGCGATAGCCGGCGGCTTTGACGTTCTGGAACGGATTTGGGCCGGTGCCAGAGGTTCGCGCCATTTGCAGCGTGTTATCACCACCACTGGTGGACTGGCGAATATTGACCAGCCATTTCAGGATCGGGGTGTTGCCCAGAACCGGGTGATCCTGTGCTGCCACATGTGCGTCGCCCCAACGGACGGCTTCGATCGCTTCGCCATAGTTTTCGGTTATCCAGACCAGCGCATCATCCAGCGACTGCCGGGCGATATCGGTGCAGGTCTCGACCGGTGCGGATTGGATCACATCGCACCAGACCCCGGCACCGTCGATGTCGCGAAACACCCGTTCGATGAAAACCGGCTCGACTTGCGTAAATTCCGCAGCCAGCGGCCCAAGTTCGTCCCGGATCAGCCGTTGCTGGACGGCGCGCACCCAGGCGGCATAGATCAATGGCTCGGGCAGGTGCTCGTTCATCTCGCCGTTCCACGACGACAAAAGGTCCAGCGCAATCTGACGTCGCCGTTCCGGCGTGCCCTCTGGTGCCGCGTCACCGGTGTACCACAGGTCTGCGCCCATCAGCGTCGACAGCGTGCGCGCGGTAAAGCTGACCGTATCGAGTTGTGCTTCGATAAAGCTGTCGCGCGTGTGGACTTCGCGGGCCTGCATCAAGCGTCGCCAGCGGTTGATCCGCTGGGTGTCACCCCATTTGAACGTCACATGCCGGGGGAACGGGCGGTCGACCGTCTTGTTATTGGTATTGCCGATGATCCCGCCGGGCGGGTCAAGGAACTCGGGATTGTCGGCATAGGGAAAGCGGCCTTGCCAGCGGTTTTCAGGCAGATAGCCGAAAGCTGGCAGGCGGCCCTGGCTTTGGTTGTTGATATCGCGGACGGGCAGGGCACCGATGGTTTTCATCGCAATCCTGTTGCGATCAGCCAGCGTCAGGTTCTGGGCTGGCGCGATGAAGGCTTCTCCGGCGGTAATCGCCTCTTCGACGGTCCGTGATTGGTTGATCTCGATCGCGGCTGACATCGAAGTGTCCCGATCCGAAAGCGCGGTCCATGAAATCGCTGACACATACCCGGGCGGCGTGATGGTACCCAGATCAAATGTTCCGCGTGGCATGACAGGCCCGTTTGCGGTCCAACGCAAGCGCAGCGTGACCGCAGAACTGTCTTTGACATTGATAATACTGTCGCGTGTCTGAAACGGGACCCAACCGCTTGGGCTGCGGTATTCTTCGGGATTATCTGGGTTCACCTCTTCGATCATCACATCCTGATCATCAACCATCGCCGCTGTCAGACCCCATCCCAACGCATCGCTGCGCCCGCTTAGGACAAGGGGCATTCCAGGAATGGTGCCGCCGATGATGCCGCCGGTTTCAAGCTCGAGCCGGGCCAGATACCAGATAGAGGGGGCCGTCAGCCCCAGATGCGGATCATTGGCCAGCAAGGTAGAGCCGGTGGCGGAACGCGACGCGCTTGCCGCCCATGCATTCGACGCCCCCGACAGTGACGCGGGCTTGATCGGCGAAAGCGGATCATAGGCCATGCGCATGTTGGGGGTATAGGGTGGCACACCCGGGATCAGGCTTGCATATTCCGGCAGGGCGGCAATCGGGCTGGTTGGATCATCGGGCCGAATATCACGCAACCTGTCATTGTCGAGCAGAAGCGAGGTGCGCGCGCGCAATACCTCGTCTTGCAGGCTTGAGGTCAGATCAAGCGCCATCAGCTTGAGGATCGCGATGGAATCGGCAGGTTGCCACGGCGCGATGGACTGGTTGAACAGCCACATCTCGGGCGCGCCACGCCCCAATGCGCCCTTGTTCACCTCGGCCAGCCATGCATTGACGCCGCGCGCATAGGCATCCAGATAGTCATTGGTTTCGTCGGTTTGCGCGTTCACCGATGCGACTGACAGCGTGTAAAGATCAAAACGGCGCATCACCTCATCGATCCCGACCGTGCGTTCGCCAAAGAGTTCTGACAGGCGCCCTTGCGCGGTACGCCGCAGCATTGTCATTTGCCACAAACGGTCCTGCGCATGGGCATAACCGAGGGCAAAGTAGACATCCTTGTTTGTTTCGCCAAAGATATGCGGCACATTGGCGTTGTCGCGCACGATTTCAACCGGGGCCGAGATGCCAGCAATCTCTCTTTCAGCGTTGTATTCGGGCAGGGACCGCGTGGCAAAGTAATAGGCCAGCGTTATCGCAGCGACGCTGAGTAAAATCAGAACAGAGGCAAGCCGGACTAGCCAGCGAAAGATCAGCGCCATGGGATCCTCGGATCAGGTTGGTCAGCCCGTTTTAACAGGGTCGACAGCAAGGACAAGTTACCGTTCCGGGATCAGACCGCGTGGGCTGAACCGCAACACGAGCAGCAAGACCAGCCCCATAGTCAGCAATCGCATATGGGCGGCTGATTGGATCATCCAGTCTTTCAATGCGCTGCCGTCCTCCAACCCGCTGCTGAGAATATTCATCAGCCCCAGTCCCAGCGGTTCGACCTGGACCCAAAGCCACCAGATGAGCATCCCACCCAACACGGCGCCAAAATTGTTTCCTGATCCACCAACGATCACCATGACCCAGACCAGAAATGTAAAGCGCAGCGGCTGATAGGTGCCGGGGGTCAACTGCCCGTCAAGAGTGGTCATCATCGCACCCGCGATGCCGATGATGGCAGAGCCGAGAATAAAGATTTGCAAATGCCGCGCGGTCACGTCCTTGCCCATCGCTTCGGCGGCCATTTCATTGTCGCGGATTGCGCGCATCATCCGGCCCCATGGCGATTGCAACGCCTTTTGCGCCAGCCACAGCAGGATCACCAGCACGATTGTGAACAAGATGGCGTAGCCCAGTTTTGTATAAAGCGTCGAGGCCGTTACCGGATCAAGCCCCAGGCTTGCCGCACGCTCCACAAAACCGGGGTCTTTTTGCAGGTCGATCTCGTAGGGGACCGGACGATCAAGACCGATCACGTTTTTTACACCACGGGCCAGCCAATCCTCGTTCTTGAGAACGGCAATAATGATTTCGGCGATACCCAGCGTGGCGATCGCCAGATAGTCAGAACGCAAACCCAGCGCTGTCTTGCCAATGATCCATGCGGCCCCCGCTGCCAGCAGGCCGCCAACAGGCCAGCTGAGCAGTATCGGCAGGTTCAGGCCACCAAGATTGCCGGTCGAGGCCGGGTTTACCGCTTCAACCGCAGCCTTGGCGGGGTCAATGACCGCACGAAACAAGAAAAATCCGCCAACCAGGATAGCCAAGGTTACGATTGTCTTGGTGCGGCCTTCCAGCCGTTTTTGGGCAAAGACGGCCGCCACAACCGTCGCAGCCCCCAAGATCAGGCCCATGATGATGCGCAGTCCGCCGACGGCCCAGGCCTCTGGCACGGGGTCGGTCGACACCAGCACGGCGGCGAGGCCGCCAAGGGCCACAAACCCCATCACACCGATGTTAAAGAGCCCCGCAAAGCCCCATTGCAGGTTCACGCCCAAGGCCATAATGGCCGAAATCAGTCCCATGTTCAGGATCAGCAAGGCCGAGTTCCAGCCTTGGATGATCCCGGTGCCAATCAACAGGACGGCGACAAGCCCGAAAAGGGCGGTATCTCTTAGGGTGGTGCTCATACCGATTGTCCCTTGAAAAGGCCCGTGGGCTTGAACAGCAGCACGATAATCAGGATCGCAAAGCTGACCGCGAATTTGTAGTCTGTTGAAAGCAGTTGGACGAGCCCGTCGGGCTCCAGCGGCTCTGGCATCAGATAGACCAGCACCTTTTTCCACGCATAGGTGATCGTGACTTCGCTGAACGCGATCACGAACCCGCCCGCGATGGCGCCCAGAGGATTGCCAAGGCCGCCGACAATGGCCGCGGCAAAGATCGGCAGAAGAAGCTGGAAATAAGTGAAGGCCTTGAAGGATTTGTCGAGCCCGTAGAGCACACCTGCCGTTGTGGCCAATGCCGCGACAATCATCCATGTGACCTTGACCACCCAATCGGGGTTGATGCCCGACAGCAGCGCAAGGTCTTCATTGTCGGAAAACGCACGCATGGATTTGCCCGTGCGGGTCTTGTTGAGAAACCAGAACAGCAGCGCCATTGCGATCAACGCGACAACAACCGTGATGGCTTGGGTTGTCTTGATGGCAAGGCCTTCGTTCAGCCCGGTCATTTCCTTGAAATTGCGCGCTGTGATGATGAAACGTTCTCCATCGGCAAAGCGGATATCGCGCACCCCGATGATGAAGCGCACCACACCGTTCATCACAAACATCACACCCATCGACACGATCACAAGGATCACCGGAGAGGCCTTTTGTTCGCGGTAGAATTTGTAGACGGCCCAATCTGTGCCCAGTAGCAAAAGGATCGTCGCGCCAATGCCAAAGGGCAGGGCGAGCAGGGCGGTCGGCAATGGGCCAAGGGTGATGCCCATGCCGATAAAGGCCGTGGTGAACAGGATCGTGATTGCGGTGCCAAAGGCCATCGTGTCGCCATGGGCAAAGTTTGAAAACCGCAGAATGCCGTAGATCAGCGTGACACCCAGCGCCCCAATGGCAAGCTGCGCGCCATAGGCAAGGCCGGGGACAAAGACAAAGTTCGCGAAGGCGACGATGGCGTTAAGAAAGTCCATTTTTAAAGAGCACCCCTGGAATTCGGTTGGTGGTTCATTGCAGCACCTCACAGGTACCTGTGAGGCGACGGCCTGCGGCAGTGTCAGCGTAAATTGCCGACCCGTCGCCTTGCATTACCATCATGATCTCTGATCCGCCCATCCCTTCGGCCCAAAAGCCGCGCACATTCCCCATCAGGATCGGCTCTGCCGGGAACTGTGTGTCGCCCATCTGCACAGTCGTAATGCGGCGGCGCATGGGTTCACCGGGATCAAGCGCCGGTGCGAACTGCGACAGATCAATCTGAAACCGAATCGGCACGCCGGAAAGGTCGCAGGTCACGACCTCGGCCATGGCGGGGCCTGCAATTGCGGCACAGAGGGCGGCTGGCATCCTCATCCGCCCAGGAAACTCCGGCGGACCTGCGCGTTGGCGAGCAGCTCTTTGCCAGTGCCTGTATGGGCATTGCGCCCTTGCACCAGAACATAGGCTTTATCCGCAATTTCAAGTGCTTGTCGTGCGTTTTGTTCCACCATCAGGATCGGAATACCGGTCCGGGCGACCTCAATGATCCGGTCGAATAATTCGTCCATCACAATGGGCGAAACGCCTGCCGTCGGCTCGTCGAGCATCAGCACCTTGGGCTGCGTCATCAGCGCGCGCCCCACGGCAACCTGCTGGCGTTGACCGCCTGAAAGTTCGCCCGCTGCCTGCAGCCGCTTGTCCTTGAGGATCGGGAACAGGTCATAGACCTGCGCCATGGTGTCGCTGAAATCATCGCGGCGGATAAACGCGCCCATCTCCAGGTTTTCTTCCACCGTCATCGAGGTAAAGATATTCGAGGTTTGCGGCACAAACCCCATCCCCTTGATGACCCGCTGCTGCGGGGAAAGATGGGTGATGTCCTCGCCATCAAGACGCACCGCACCTTCATTGACGTTGAGCATGCCAAAGACCGCTTTCATCGCGGTCGATTTGCCAGCGCCATTAGGGCCGACAATCACCGCGATCTCGCCCTTTTCGGCGGCGATCGTGCAGGAATGCAGGATATCCGGGCCTTTGCCATAACCCCCGGTCATGGCATCTCCGATCAGGAACGGCTCGCCAGTCTGCGGGGCGCTATCGTGCGCTGCATCGCTGGTAGCTGTCAGCGCGCCACCCGCAGGATTGGCGATCGACCGGTCCTTGTTCCCCCGGTCATCTTGGTAGGGGTTGTCGCTCACGGGGTAATGTACTCTTCCAGGAAGGGTGCATAGGTCAGCAGCGTGTCACGCATCAGCGCTTGCTCGGTTCCATCCGCATAATTGAGATAGATGAAATAGAAGGTCGCAGCAGAGCCGAGGATTGCCCCCAGCAGGACAGTCAGTAGAAATTTCATGTCGCACTTACCTTTTCTTTGTTTTTCAACCCGGTGCCGAGGTAGGCCTCGATCACCTGCTCATTGGCCTTGATCTCTTCCAAGGTCCCTTCGGCCAACACGTGGCCTTCCGCCATGCAGATCACCGGGTCGCACAGGCGGCCGATGAAATCCATGTCGTGTTCGATAACAACGAATGTATAATTGCGTTCTTTGTTCAACCGGATGATCGCATCGCCAATCGTGTTCAGCAGGGTGCGGTTCACGCCTGCGCCGACCTCATCCAGGAACACGATCTTGGCGTCGACCATCATGGTCCGCCCCAGTTCCAGCAGCTTTTTCTGGCCGCCGGACAGGTTGCCGGCCTTTTCTTCCTTCAGGTGGTCGATGGTCAGAAATTCGATCACCTCATCGGCCTTGGCCTGCAATGCCCGCTCTTCCTCAGCGATCCGTTTGCGCCCGAACCACGTGTTCCAGAGCGCCTCGCCCGATTGCCCACCGGGGACCATCATCAGGTTTTCACGGACCGTCATGGAGGAAAATTCATGGGCGATCTGAAAGGTCCGCAACAATCCCTTGTGAAACAGCGCATGCGGGGGCAGGCCGGTGATATCCTCGCCCTTCATCGTCACGCGCCCGGATGTTGGTTTAAGGACACCAGCGATCACATTGAAAAGCGTGGTTTTTCCCGCGCCATTGGGGCCGATCAATCCGGTGATCGTGCCTTCTTCAATGGTCATGCTCGCCCCGTCAACGGCGCGAAATCCCCCGAAGGTTCTGACCACATCTTCAACGACAATCATCTCTTGTCCCCTTGCGCACGTCTTTTTGCGTGTCTTGTTTTGCAAAACGGCGCGAGGATGACCCCGCGCCGTTCTATTCTCAACTGATCCGATTAACGGTAGTTGATTGTAGAGTACACGCCATCAGCGAACTCGATTTCCTGATAGTTACCAGCGCTTTCGCCGGGTCCGATCAGTTCAACCGCAGATGCGCCAACATAGTCGATATCCGTACCAGCCGCGATCAACGCAAGACCTTTGGCCAATTCGCCCGGCATGATCTGCACGCCCGGTGCGTTGGCAACATCAAGCACAAAATCCTTGAAGTCAGCAGAGTCCTTGGACCCGGCCGCCTGCATGGCCAACATAATCAGCGCCGCCGCATCATAGCTCTCAGGAGAGAAGGCACCTGTGCCATCGAAACCAGCCGCTTCGGCCAATTCGACAAACTTGCCCGCACCTGCGTTATCAGTCCCGGGGTAGGCACCGTAAGAGCCGTTCAACTCGGAACCGAAGTTGTCGTTCAGAACCGCGCCCACCATGCCGTCTGGCAAGTAGAATGTTTCGAACGCACCTGAGTCGAGTGAAGAGCGGATGATACCGGAACCACCCTGGTCAACATAGCCTGCAACGACCAGCACTTCACCACCAGCAGAGGCCAGCGCACCAACTTCAGCAGAGTAGTCTGCCTTGCCGTCTTCATGTGCCGCAGAGATGGTTACAGACCCGCCCGCAGCTTCGAAAGCCGCCTGGAATGCGTCAGCCAGACCCTTGCCATAGTCGTTGTTTGTATAGGTCAGAGCCACTTCGCTCACACCACGATCCTGAAGGATATTGGTGATGATCACGCCCTGACGGGCATCCGATGGCGCAGTGCGGAAGAACAGACCGTCGTCCTCAGCGGTGGAAAGGCCGGGGGATGTGGCCGACGGCGAAATCATCGCTACGCCGTTTGGACGTGCGACGTTCTGCAAGATCGCACCTGTCACGCCGGAACAGTCAGCGCCCATGATGGCGTCAACGTTGTCAGAGGTAACCAGACGCTCGGCTGCGGCTGTTGCGGCACCAGCGTCGATGCATGTGCTGTCGCCGCGCACAGAGGTGACTGTCGCACCGTCCAAAAGCGCGCCGCTGTCTGTCACTTCTTTCATGGCAAGCTCTGCACCGGCACCCATGGCGGGTGTGATGGATTCGAGCGGGCCGGTGAAGCCGAGGATCACACCGATCTTGACTTCGTCGGCGCTTGCAACGCCCGCCAACATAGCGACGGCAGATGTCGCCAAAAGTAGGTTTTTCATGTCTTTCTCCCAAGTTGGATAGTTTTACCCTGCGCGCCAATCTAGCAGGCTGTTTCCAAAAGGAAAGTCGGAACCCTGGGTCATTTGCCCTTTCGGTAGGGGTTGGGCAGGCAATTTCACTGTGTGGCAATGGCACGGGGCGAATGCCCCTCAACTGTCGTCTCTACCGCGTCCCAATTCTGTGCCAGCAGGTTCTCTTCGGTGATCCAGAATTGCACCACGCCTTTGTCCCCCCACATCCAATTGACCAGTTGGTCCGAATGCAGCTGCAAGAGCAGATGGTGGTGGGTGTGGTCGGACACCGCAGTTTGCAGTTCCGAGCCCAGGCCGAACATCTGGTGCCACCGGCCTTTGGAGGCGATCCGGTAGCGCGTATCAATATCGTCGCGCACTTCAAACGGGAGCATGGCAAATACGTCAGGTTCCGCGTTGGCTGCGGCAACAAGCGTGGCGGTCGCGGCTTCCTGCACACTCAGAAGCTCGCCTTGCGTGAAATGATAGAATGGCTTGAACGGTGCCTTTTTTCCACCACCGTCACGGACCTGCGCAAAGTAAACCTCAAGCTGCTCTGCATCGGCCTCGGTCATCTTTTCCCAAGGTCCCTTTGAAACGGCCCAGATACTGACTTCATCGACGAATAGCGAAAAGGCCTCCTGATCTTTCATGAGCGTTTGGGCCGCTTCCTGATAACGCGCGCCGTATTCCTGCACGCGCCGTTCGGCCTTGCGGATCGTGTCGTGGATATCATCGCGTGCCATGCGGATCGACATGGTAAAGCGGTGGGCGGTGTCCCAAAACCAGGGGCGCGCAAACTCAGGCAGGCTTTGGCGATAGTTCCGCGGCGACAGATCTCCGGTGGCCTGATATGGCAAGAGATCCCCTATCAATTCAAGCGCGTCGTCGTCCTTGTTTCGGTCCGCCATCGGCAACAGGACAAATTCGACAGGCCATCGCGGGAAGGTGTCCGGCGCGTTTTCGCGGGCATAGCCTTTCACGTAATGGCCCCAATCGGGTCCATCATAGATCGGCACCAAATCCGCTGGCGGTTCGGTTGCCGTGTTCCCGATCGTTGGCAGATAGACAACTTTGGCGTGATGGGGCCCGTCGGTGGCCGTGGTCATGAAATACGCCATCGCGCCACTGGTCGGCATGCCTTGGGGCAA
>Ga0316204_10006109_pt1 | contig 18922 bp, 14 predicted proteins | sample 6monrhotite_MG_2_FD_205661 | JGI IMG/M metagenome (GOLD analysis project Ga0316204, IMG submission 205661) | Microbial mat bacterial communities from mineral coupon in-situ incubated in ocean water Damariscotta River, Maine, United States -... | ecosystem: Environmental > Aquatic > Marine >...
CAATCCGGCATCCGCAGCCCTGAACACAAAAAAGGCCGGATTGATCCGGCCTTTGTCGTTTCCGGCTGAACCACGCTGCCAATCAAGCTGGTTCAGTACCGAATATCTGTCTGATTATTCCGCGGCGGTGCCACCAGCCAGACGCAAACCGGCGACAGTATCATCGGTCTGTTCGACTGTGGTGCAATACAGGCCGTACAGAACCTCAATTACCTGAATGGCTTCGTCACCGATCAGCGAATAATAAATCGTCTGGGCTTCGCGCCGCGTCTTGACCAGTTCATCCCGACGAAGACGGGCCAGATGCTGGGACAGTGCTGACTGGCTGAGGCCAATCATTGCTTCCAGCTGACCAACAGATTTCTCTCCGTCCGAAAGACGGCAGAGAATCAGCAAGCGGTGTTCATTGCTCAAGGCCTTCAACAGGCGGCTGGCCTGCCGGGCGCTGCTTTGCATTTGTTCTATTTCCATGACCTTATTTTCGTTGAATCAAGCTCTTATGTCAAATGTTGCGTGTGATTCTCAAATGATACTTTTCTAATACACTTCAAGGCCCGGTTTCATGGCTTTTGCATTTCGGCCCTGGCCAGGGCCTCTGACAGCCTGCCGGACAAGGCCATAAAGTACATGCGAAAGTCGCTGAAAAGGGACCAGAAAGGGTATTTGAAGGTTGCCGGACGGTTTTTTTCAACACCAAAATGCCCGGCCCAGGCAAAGCCGTAGCCGCAAAAAAGTGAGGCAATCAGCGCCTTCCAGTCACTGCTGACAATAAACCAGGTCAGGCAGGCGAAGGCAAGGGTGGTGCCGATATAGTGCAGGGTACGGCACAGCGGTTTGCTGTGTTCACGCAGATAATAAGGCCAGAATTCGGCGTATGTGCTGATGCGCTGTTCTGTCATGATGCTCCCCCTGGTTGGCATGACAATAGTTACATTCACAGTTTTGTCAGTACGTCTTTTTGTGGTTGACGTTAACGTAAACGTCAAGCTAATATCTTGTTGATCCTTTATTCACTGGCGTATCCGGCATGTCTGTGCGGGCTGCGCCCCGTTTTTCTGTTCCGAGCAGTAATGGCAAGGCAACGCCTGTGACCGAGAAATATAGCATAAGTGAGTTGTCGGAGGAATTCGGCGTTACCCCTCGCACGATCCGTTTCTATGAGGAAAAAGGCCTGATTTCACCCTCTCGAAACGGTCAGGACCGGGTTTACAGTCGACGTGACCATGTCCGGCTCAATCTCGTGCTGCGGGGCAAACGACTGGGTTTCAGTCTGGCCGACATTGAAGAGATGATCTCGCTTTATGATCTGGGTGACGAACAGATTGAACAACTCCGGGTGACTCTGAAAAAAAGCGAATTGCGTCTGGAAGCGTTGAAGCAGCAACGCCGCGACATTGATGAAGCTGTTGAGGAACTGGAGCATATCTGTGAAGAGATTCAGCACCACCTTGATGCAAAAACAAGTTGCTGACGCCTGACAGAACATTCGTAATCATCCGCGTAAATACCGCTGCTTAGCCTATTACCGTTTTACAGGACCGATATGACAAACAAATACCCCCACCTTCTTGAGCCTCTGGACCTCGGATTTACGACGTTGAAAAACCGGGTCTTGATGGGATCAATGCATACCGGTCTTGAAGAAGCCCCGAACGGGTTTCAGCGGATGGCGGAATTTTATGCGGCACGGGCCCGGGGTGGTGTGGGCCTTATGATCACCGGTGGTATCGCGCCCAATGAAGAAGGCGGCGCCATGCCGCATATGGCCCGTTTGCAGACGGATGAAGATGTCGCCAATCACAGGATCATTGTGGACGCTGTGCACAAGGAAGACGGCGCGATCCTGATGCAAATCCTGCACACCGGTCGTTACGCTTTTCATCCTGGCGCTGTTTCTGCATCCGCCATCAAGGCACCGATCAGTCCGGTGACGCCCAATCCGTTAACTGAAGAGGGTATCCTTCAGACCATTGAAGACTTTGCCAACTGCGCCGCTCTGGCGCAGAAGGCCGGGTACGATGGCGTCGAAATCATGGGATCGGAAGGTTATCTGCTCAACCAGTTTATTGTCACCCATACCAACAAACGGGATGACGACTGGGGCGGGTCTTACGAAAACCGCATTCGCTTCCCGCTGGAGATTGTCCGCAAGACCCGTGCGGCCGTGGGTGAAAACTTCATTATCATGTTCCGCCTGTCCATGCTGGATCTGGTGGAAAACGGCAGCACCTGGGACGAAGTTGTTATCCTGGCCAAGGAACTTGAAAAAGCGGGTGCCACGATCATCAATACCGGTATCGGCTGGCATGAAGCGAGGGTGCCGACCATTGCCCATATGGTGCCGCGCGCAGGCTGGACCTGGGCCACCAAACGCTTGATGGGTGAAGTGTCAATTCCGGTCATTGCCTCCAACCGCATTAACACAGCTGATTCAGCTGAACAGGTGCTGGCCAATGGCGATGCCGATATGGTTTCGCTGGCCCGACCATTTCTGGCGGATGCTGATTTTGTCATCAAGGCCGCGAACGGTCAGGCCGATATGATCAATGCCTGCATCGGCTGCAACCAGGCCTGTCTGGACAATATCTTTTCAGGTCAGATCTGCTCCTGTCTGGTCAATCCGCTGGCCTGTCACGAAACTGAAGTGACAATTGAGGCCGCGACAAAAAAACGACAGATTGCCGTCATCGGTGGCGGCCCCGCCGGTTTGTCCTACGCCTCGACAGCTGCGGAGCGTGGCCATGATGTAACGTTATTTGAATCTGCCGACCGTCTGGGTGGCCAGTTCAATATGGCGCGGATTATTCCGGGCAAATCAGACTACGAAGAAACCATCAAGTATTTTGAAGCCCGCCTGCCCACCCTTGGGGTGACCATCAATCTGGGCACCCGGGCCACCGTTGATCAACTGGCCACTGGCGGTTTTGACGAAGTTATTCTGGCCACCGGTGTGACCCCGCGCGCAGTTGAGCTTGACGGTATCGATCACGACAAGGTGCTGTCCTACATCGAAGTGCTGGAAGGTGCGCCGGTTGGCAAGTCTGTGGCGATCATGGGCGCTGGTGGGATCGGCTTTGACATCGCTGAATTCCTTGTGGCCAGTGAAAACCACGAAGACAACCACGCTGCGTTCTTCAAGGAATGGGGGGTGGATACCAAATCGCAAACAGCCGGTGGATTGTTGCCGGAAGGGCCGCAGCCTGCGGCGCCGGCACGGGAAGTTTATCTGCTGCAACGCAAGGCGTCGCGTCCGGGTGCCGGTCTTGGCAAGACAACGGGCTGGATCCATCGGGCGGCCTTGCGCCTGTCCGGTGTTAAAACCGTTGCCGGCGTGACTTATCAAAAAATAGATGACGATGGCTTGCATGTTCTTGTGGGTGAAGAACCCCAGGTGCTGGCTGTGGATAATATCGTGGTATGTGCCGGCCAGGAGCCGCAGCGCGAGTTACAGTCCGGGCTGGAAGAACGCGGGGTCAAGGTAACCTTGATCGGTGGTGCAGATGTGGCGGCTGAACTGGATGCCCGCCGGGCCATTGACCAGGGTATTCGTCTGGCAGCTGCGGTCTGAGACAGAAGCAATACAAAAAACAAAGCTGAAAAAATGAGGCCTCGGTGCATGACACCCGGTCCTGAGAGTTATCAACAAAGGACAGAAGAAGATGAAAAACGTTGTAATCGCCGGATACACCCGGTCCCCGTTTACCTTGGCCCGAAAGGGTGAACTGGCGAAAGTCAGGCCCGACGAAACTGCGGCCCAGGTGATCCGTGGTCTGATCGAACAAAGCGGTGTGAACGCTGATGATCTTGAAAACCTGATCATGGGTTGTGCTTTTCCGGAAGGCGAACAGGGTTTTAATGCCGGTCGCATGGTTGGTCTTCTGGCCGGTCTGCCACAGTCGGTTGCAGGTATTACCGTGAACCAGTTCTGTGGTTCTTCCATGCAGTCTGTCCATATCGCCGCCGGTGCCATCCAGATGAACGCGGGCGATGCCTTTATCTGTGCCGGGATGGAAAGCATGACACGTATCCCCATGGGCGGCTTTAACCCCATGCCAAACCCGAAGCTGGCCAGCGAAACCGAAGCCTATATTTCCATGGGTATAACGGCTGAAAACCTTGCGGAAAAATACAAAATCTCGCGCGAGGAACAGGAAAGCTTCGCCCTTGAAAGCCACAAAAAAGCCGAAGCTGCCCGCAGCGCCGGCAAGCTGGCTGACGAAATCATCACCATCACAGAGGGTAATCTGCGGGTTGAACAGGATGGCTGCATTCGTCCCCAGACGACCGCTGAAGACCTCGCCGGTCTGAACCCTGCTTTTGACGAAAAAGGCACGGTCACTGCAGGGACATCCTCGCCGCTGACGGACGGCTGTTCTGCCACTCTGGTCTGTAGTGAAGAATATGCGGATGCCAACGGTCTGACCAAACTGGCGCGCATCAAGTCTGTTGCCGTTTCCGGCTGTGCGCCTGAAATTATGGGCATCGGTCCGGTCGGTGCCACGGAAAAGGCCCTGAAGCGGGCAGGCCTGGTCATCGGTGATATCGATATTATTGAACTGAACGAAGCTTTTTCTGCACAGTCTCTGGCTGTGATCAAGGAAAGCGGCATGGATGTGTCGAAGATCAATCTGGATGGCGGTGCCATCGCACTTGGTCACCCGCTGGGTGCCACCGGCGCCCGCATCACCGGCAAGGCCGCGTCATTGCTGAAACGCGAAGGCAAACAGCATGCGCTGGCGACCCAGTGCATCGGTGGCGGTCAGGGGATCGCTACGATCCTCGAAGCCATCTGACGGAGCTTTTGATCAATGACTGAAATCAAAAAAGTCGCCGTCCTTGGCGCCGGTCTGATGGGGAGCGGTATTGCTGCCCATGTGGCCAATGCCGGTCTGCCCGTTGTGTTGCTGGATATCGTGCCGGAAGGTGCAGAAAACAGGAACGTCATCGCCGAGGGTGCGGTCGCCCGCATGCTCAAACAAAAACCGGCACCGTTCATGGATGCCCGCAATGCCAAACTGATTACCTGTGGCAATCTGGAAGACAGCCTTGATCTGCTGGCCGATTGTGACTGGATCTGTGAAGCGGTGCTGGAACGTCCCGACGTCAAACACGATGTCTACAAAAAAGTAGATGCCGCGCGTAAAGCCGGATCTATCGTATCGTCCAACACGTCGACCATCCCGCTGGCCAAACTTCTGGAAGGCCAGTCGGACCAGTTCGCCACAGATTTTGCCATCACCCACTTCTTTAATCCGCCGCGATATATGCGTCTGCTGGAAGTTGTCGGGGGTGAAAAAACCCGCGCCGATGCCATTGAAACATTGTCTGAATTTGGCGACGTGGTACTGGGTAAGGAAGTTGTTGGCTGCAAGGACACGCCGGGCTTTATCGCCAACCGTATCGGCATTTACTGGTCCTACACGGCGATCAGCAATTCCATCAATATGGGCCTGACCGTGGAAGAAACCGACGCACTTGTCGGCAAACCCATGGGCATCCCGAAGACCGGGATTTTTGGTCTGGTTGATCTGACCGGCATTGATCTGGCACCGCACGTCAACGCCAGCATGCTGTCTCTGTTGCCTGATACGGATGCATTCTGTCAGGATTACGAAGCAGAAGGCATTCTGGCTGAACGTTTCGAACAGATGATCCGTGACGGCTATACCGGGCGCAAAGGCAAGGGTGGTTTTTATCGCATTACCAAAGAAGGTGGCAAAAAAACCAAGGAAGTTCTGGATATCAAATCGGGTGAATATCGTGCTCCGATCAAACCCGCCCTGAAATCTGTCCGGGCTGCGCGCAAGGGCCTCAGGGCGTTGTGTGAATTTGATGACCTGGGGGGCAAATATTCCTGGGTGGTTCTGTCAAAGGTTCTGAGCTACACGGCTTCCCTGATGGGTGAAATCGCTGACAACATCCACGATGTCGACCGCGCCATGAAGGCCGGTTACGCCTGGAAACACGGCCCTTTCGAACAGATCGACCAACTGGGCACCGCCTGGTTCGCCGAACAGCTGGAAGCCGAAGGCATGGAAGTTCCGGCCATCATCAAGGCCGCCAACGGCAATCCCATGTACCGCGATAACGGCACTGCACGCCAGCAAATGACATTGTCGGGCGAGTATGCCGATGTTGTCATCGATGAAAATGCCTGGATGCTGGCCGACAAGAAACGTGGCAACGAACCCATCGCCAAAAACGGCTCTGCCTCTCTCTGGGACGTAGGCGACGGTGTGGCTTGTCTGGAATTCCATTCCAAGATGAACTCCATCGATGGTGATATCGTTGCCATGATCATGAAGGCCGTGAAACTGAACAAGGATGGTTTCAAGGCACTGATTATCGGCAATGATGCCGACAACTTCTCCGTCGGTGCCAACATTGGTTTGTCCCTGTTTGCTGCCAACACAGCTATGTGGCCGGTCATTGAACAGGGTGTGAAAGCCGGGCAGGACGCCTATCTGGCTTTGAAATATGCCCCGTTCCCCATTGTTGCGGCTCCGGCCGGAATGGCTTTGGGCGGTGGCTGTGAAGTGACCATGCATTGTTCTGCGGTCCAGGCCCATGCCGAAAGTTACATGGGGCTGGTTGAAGTCGGTGTCGGGCTGATCCCGGGCTGGGGTGGCTGCAAGGAATTGCTGATGCGCCAGACCCTGAACAAACGCCGCCCCGGCGGTCCCATGCCTGCCATTGCGGCAGCGTTTGAGACCATCTCAACCGCCAAGGTGGCAACTTCAGCGGCTGAAGCCAAACAATCCATGTTCCTGCGAAAGTCGGACGGCATTACCATGAACCGGCGGCGTGTGCTGGCCGATGCCAAGGCTCAGGCTTTGTCCATGGTTGATGGTTATGAAGCACCGGATCGGGATATCGAAATATCGTTGCCTGGTGAGACCGCCAGGGTCGCACTGAATATGGCCGTCCAGGGTTTTGTCGACCAGGGCAAGGCTACAGCCTATGACGCTGTTGTCGGCGGTGAAGTCGCGAACATTCTGTCCGGCGGCAAAACCGATGTCACAGAGACCATCACAGAAAAAGACCTGATGGCGCTGGAACGCAAGGCAATCGTCAAACTGCTGCATAACGCCAAAACGCTCGACCGCATTACGCACATGCTGGAAACGGGCAAGCCGCTTCGTAACTGATCGTGGCGAAAAAGAACATAAAGAGGATCGAAAACCATGCCAGTATATGAGGCTCCCCTGCGCGACATGCGCTTCGTCATCCACGAACTTCTGGAAGTCGACAAGTATCAGAACCTGCCCATTTTTTCCGAAGCGCCTGCGGACATTATTGATGCTGTGCTGGAAGAAGGGGCCAAGGTTGCCCAGGAAATACTGTTTCCGCTGAACCAGGTTGGTCATGAAGAAGGCTGTACCTTCAAGGACGGCGAAGTCACCACGCCTACGGGCTTCAAGGAAGCCTTCGCTGAATATCGTGAAGGTGGCTGGGTTGGCCTTGCTGGTAACGCTGAATATGGCGGCCAGGGTCTGCCTGTGTTCCTTGGGACAGCCATGGGTGAGATGACCTGTTCTGCCAATCTGGCCTTTGAAATGTACAGTGGTCTGACAACGGGCGCCTGCGCTGCTATTGATGCCCACGGCACAGAAGAGCAGAAAAGTTTCTATCTGCCGCGCATGTATTCCGGTGAATGGACCGGAACCATGAACCTGACCGAACCACATTGTGGCACTGATCTTGGCCAGATGCGGACCAAGGCGGAACCCCAGGACGACGGCAGCTATTCGATCTCCGGCACCAAGATTTTTATCTCCGCCGGTGACCACGATATGGCCGAGAACATCATTCACCTGGTGCTGGCCAAGATTCCGGGTGGCCCCAAAGGCATTAAGGGCGTCAGCCTGTTTATCGTGCCCAAGGTTCATTCCGATTCGGAAGGCAATCTGGGTGAACGCAACGGTGTCTCCGCCGGTTCCATCGAACACAAGATGGGCATCAACGGTAACGCCACCTGCGTGCTGAACTATGACAATGCCAAAGGCTGGCTGCTGGGTCGCGAACATAAGGGCATGGAAGCCATGTTCGTGATGATGAACGCGGCCCGTCTGGGTGTTGGCATGCAGGGTCTGGCCTTGTCTGAAATCAGTTATCAGAACGCCGTGCTGTATGCCAATGACCGTCTGCAGGGACGTTCTCTTTCAGGGGTCAAGGAACCTGAAAAGGCAGCGGACCCAATCATCGTTCACCCTGATGTACGCCGTATGTTGATGACCATGCGGTCCTTCAATGAAGGAGCCCGTGCTTTTACCGCCTGGGTCGCGGTTAATCTTGATCTCAGTCGGGCGGAACAGAATGAAGAAGCCCGTCAGGTTGCCGAAGACCTGGTGACGCTGGTCACTCCGGTGGTCAAGGCGCATGTCACCGATGTTGGCTTTGAATGTGCGAATATTGGCCAGCAGTGTCTGGGCGGCCATGGCTATATCCGCGAACACGGCATGGAACAATATGTCCGTGACGCCCGTATTGCCCAGCTTTACGAAGGCACCAACGGTATTCAGGCTCTTGACCTGGTCGGCCGCAAGATGCCGGCTCACATGGGCCGGTTGCTGCGGGCCTTTTTCCATCCAGTGGATAACTTCATTCAGGAAAATGCCGACAACAAGGAAATGGCTGAATTTGTCATGCCGCTGGCCAAGGGTTTTGCTCGTTTGCAGCAGGCTGTTGCCTGGCTGGGCGAGCAGGGCATGAAGGATGTTGAACAGGCAGCTGCCGGGGCAACAGATTTCCAGCGTATGTTCGGTACCGTGGCCCTGGGCTTCATGTGGGCCCGTATGGCCAAGGTTGCCCAGGCAAAACTGGCAGCCGGCACGGATGAAGTCGATTTCTACGAAAACAAACTGATTACCGCACGTTTTTATATGGCGCGCATGATGCCGGATACCTCATCATTGCTGGCCAAGGTGACATCGGGTAAGGATACTCTGATGGCACTGGATGCCGCCGCCTTCTAGAATTGTTTCCGGCGAAACAGGTCCTCTGTTTCGCCACCATAAATACAAGGTCCAAAGCCTGACGCCTCCGATGAGTTCGTTCTCATTGGAGGCGCACAGGCGTTTCAGAATTCACATTCCCGGGGAGTAAACAAGTTGGCAATTCCACAGAAAATCTACGAAGAAGATCATATTATTTTCCGTGAATCTGTTCGTCGCTTTGTTGAGCAGGAAGTCGCACCGTACCACGAGCAGTGGGAAAAAGATGGCATTGTACCAAGGGAATTGTGGCTCAAGGCGGGTGATGCCGGTTTGCTTTGCCCGACGATCCCTGAGGAATATGGCGGCCCCGGTGCTGACTTTCGTTATAACGGAATTGTTGACGAGGAACTGGCCAAAGCAGGATATACCGGACCAGGCTTCTCCCTGCATTCCGACATTGCCGTGCCCTATATCCTGCATTATGGCTCCGAAGAACAAAAACTGGAATTTCTGCCCAAGTGTGTTTCCGGGGAATGCATCATGGCCATTGCCATGACAGAGCCGGGCACCGGCTCAGACCTTCAGGGCGTTAAAACCACGGCGGTTCTGGATGGCAACGAATATGTTGTAAACGGCTCCAAGACCTTCATTACCAATGGCCAGAATGCCGACCTGATTATTGTTGTCGCCAAGACCGATCCGGCAGCCGGGGCCAAGGGCACGTCGTTGATCCTGGTGGAAGGTGACCGCGAAGGATTTAAACGCGGACGCAACCTGGAAAAACTGGGCATGAAAGCCGCCGATACGTCGGAACTGTTTTTTGATGATGTCCGGGTGCCGACCGCCAACTGCCTGGGTGAAGAAGGTCAGGGTTTTGTCTATCTGATGCAGGATCTGCCGCAGGAACGTCTGTCGGTCGCCGTCAGTGCCGTTGCCGCCTGCGAAGGGGCGTTGCAGTGGACCATTGATTATACAAAGGACCGCAAAGCCTTTGGAAAATCCATTGCGGACTTCCAGAATACAAAATTCAAACTGGCAGAACTGAAAACTGAAATCACAGTCGCCCGTGTGTTTGTGGATCGTTGTCTTGAACTGCACGTCAATGGTGGTCTGGATGTGGAAACAGCCGCCATGGCCAAATGGTGGACCACGGACCTTCAAGGGAAAGTGATGGACGAATGCCTGCAACTGCATGGCGGGTATGGTTTTATGTGGGAATACCCCATTTCCAGGGCCTATGCTGATGCCCGCGTGATGCGCATCTTCGCCGGAACCAATGAAATTATGAAAGAGCTTATCAGCCGGAATCTGTAATCTGTTGATTGCCTGTTCTGGCGATCAAATTTGTCTAAAGGAATACTCTCATGCCTGACGCATATATCTATGACGCTGTTCGCACGCCACGTGGCAAAGGCCGTAAGGACGGCAGCCTGCACGAAGTCACCGCAACAAATCTGGCCGCCCACGTGCTGCGTGAAATTCGGGATCGTAATGATCTGGATACCGCAGTTATTGATGACGTTGTCATGGGCTGTGTGGAACCGGCTGCTGAACAGGGGGCTGATATTGCCCGCACAGCGGTACTGATGGCGGACTATAACGAAAGTGTTTCCGGCATGCAGGTCCAGCGCTTTTGCGCCTCAGGTCTGGAAGCCGTGAATGTGGCCTCTGCCCAGGTAATGGCGGGGCAGGCTGACATGACCATTGGCGGTGGTGTCGAAAGCATGAGCCGGGTACCCATGGGCTCCTCCGGGGGGTCTTATTATTCCGACCCGGCCGTGGTGGAAAAAATCTATTTCACGCCACAGGGTGTTTCCGCCGACCTGATTGCCACGATGGACGGTTTCAGCCGCGACGACGTGGATGCCTATGCCGTTGAAAGCCAGCGCCGCGCCAAGGTTGCCTGGGACGAAAAGCGGTTTGCCAAATCCATCGTGCCGGTCAAGGACCAGAACGGCCTGACCGTCCTGGACCATGACGAACATATGCGTCCTGGCACGGACATGCAGTCCCTGGCGGCCCTCAAACCGGCTTTCACCATGCAGGGTGAGAATTTCGGTTTTGATGCAGTTTCCATGCAGCGCTATCCGGAAGTGGAAAAAATCAATCACGTCCACCATGGCGGTAACTCCAGTGGTATTGTGGATGGGGCTGCGGCTGTGCTGATTGGCACAAAGGAAGCCGGTGAACGTCTGGGGCTTAAAGCCCGTGCACGGATCAAGGGGTATTCTTCCATTGGTTCGGAACCCAGCATCATGCTGACCGGTCCGGCTCTGGTGACAGAAAAGGCCCTGGAACGTCAGGGGATGAAAGCCTCCGACATTGATCTGTATGAACTGAACGAAGCTTTTGCTTCTGTGGTCATGCGCTTCATGAATGTGCTGGATGTGCCGCACGACAAGATGAACGTCAACGGCGGTGCCATCGCCATGGGTCACCCCCTCGGGGCGACCGGTGCCATGATCTTTGGCACCTTGCTGGATGAAATGGAACGGCGTGATCTGGAAACAGGTCTGGCAACCTTGTGCATCGGTGGCGGTCAGGGAACTGCTACCATCATTGAACGCGTCTGATCCCCCGCGAACTGAAGATACAGGAACCATACAATGATTGAATATGAAGTTGATGGCGACGGCATTGCCGTGATTTCGTGGCACATGGCCGACAGGTCCATGAACGTGCTGAATATCGCCTCTATCGCGGCTTTCGGGGAAAACGTGAGCAAGGCGCTGGAAGACGAAGCGGTCAAAGGCATTGTCATTACCTCGAAGAAAAATGACTTTGTCGCCGGAGCAGACCTGACAGAACTGTTGTCCAGCCGTGACCCGAAAGAAGTCATGGAGTTTGGAGATAACTTCAAGGGCACCTTGCGTGCCATGGAACTGTCGTCCAAACCCGTGGCCGCAGCGATTAATGGCACCGCCCTGGGTGGCGGATTTGAAATCTGCCTGGCCTGCAACCACCGTGTTGCCGCGGACAACCCCAAAACCCTGATCGGCCTGCCGGAAGTCAAGCTTGGCTTGTTGCCGGGTGCCGGCGGCACACAACGCTTGCCGCGTCTGATTGGTATCCGCGAAGCTTTACCATTGCTACTGGAAGGCACGCACCTGTCACCGGAAAAGGCCCTGAAAGCCGGACTGATCCATGCGATCGTTCCGGCTGACGAGGTTGTTGCTGCGGCCAAAAAATGGATTTTGGAAGTCGGTGATGCTGAACAGCCTTGGGACAAAAAGGGTTTTTCTGTTCCAGGTGGTGGCCCGCAGACCCCGAAGGGTTATGAAACTTTCACTGCAGGCGGTGCTCTGTTGCGCCAGAAAACCTACGGCAACTATCCAGCCCCCCACGCGATCATGAGCTGCGTCTACGAAGGCCTGAACTGCGCCTTTGATGCCGGTCTCAAGCTGGAAAGCCGTCAGTTTGCCGCGCTGGCTGCCGACAATGTGGCCCATAACATGGTCCGCACACTTTTCTTTAGTATGGGCGATGCCAACAAGCTGAAAAACCGGCCCAAAGACGTTGAAAAATCCGAGTTCAAAAAGATCGGCATCCTTGGTGCCGGTATGATGGGCGCAGGAATTGCCAATGTCACCGCCATGGCTGGTCTGGAAGTCGTGCTTCTGGACTCGAGCCAGGAAGCTGCCGAAAAAGGCAAGGCCTGGAGCGAAGAGCAGTTCAACAAAAAGGTCAGTCGCAAACGCATGACCGAAGAAAAGCGGGACGGTGTTCTGGCCCTGATCAAACCGACAACGGACTATGCTGATCTGGATGGCTGCGACATGGTCATCGAGGCCGTGTTTGAAGATCGTGCGATCAAGGCTGATGTGACGGCCAAAACCGAAGCTGTAATAGCCGAAGACGCTATTTTTGCTTCCAACACATCGACCCTGCCGATCACCGGTCTGGCTGAAGCCAGTGCCCGTCCGGCAAACTTCATCGGGCTGCATTTTTTCTCACCGGTCGACAGAATGCCTTTGGTGGAAATCATCATGGGTGAACAGACCGGCGATGTCGCTCTGGCCCGCGCCATGGATTTTGTCAAACGCATCCGCAAGACCCCGGTTGTGGTCAATGACTCCCGTGGTTTCTATACCAGCCGGGTTTTTGCCACCTATGTTGCCGAAGGTCTGGCTTTGCTCAGCGAGGGTGTGAAACCGGCCCTGATCGAAAATGCCGGGCGTATGGCCGGTATGCCGGTCGGACCTCTGGCTCTGGCGGATGAAGTATCCCTGACGCTGATGCACCACATCGCCAGTCAGTCGAAAGCAGACCTCGGTGATAAATACCGGGCCTCGCCGGCTGATCCTGTGACCGAAAAAATGGTCAATGATCTGGACCGTGCGGGTAAAAAAGCCGGTAAGGGATTCTATGACTATCCTGCTGACGGCAACAAACGCCTGTGGCCCGGTCTGGCTGATGCTTTCCCTCTGGCTGATCAACAGCCGGATGTGGAAGACGTCAAAAAACGCCTGATGTATGTGCAATCCGTGGAAACGGCTCGTTGTATGGAAGAAAACGTTGTCACCTCACCGCAGGATGCCGATGTCGGTTCCATTCTTGGCTGGGGCTTTGCACCATTCCATGGCGGCGTCTGTTCCATGGTTGACAGCATCGGTATTGAAGACTTCGTCTCCGAATGCGACCGTCTGGCTCAGGCCCACGGTGACCGTTTCACGCCGAATAAGTTGCTGCGTGATATGGCGGCAGAAGGCAAAGGCTTTTACGAAGCGGCTTAATGGTCGCAGGGAAAGTACAAAGGGCCTGTGCGATGCGCAGGCCCTTTTTCCATGTAACCTGCTCAGGGACTACCAGCCCATTTGACGGGAGGCCAGGTCTTTCATGATTTCCTCTGTGCCGCCGCCGATGGCCAGCACCTTGGTTTCGCGAAAAATCCGTTCGATCTTTGCACCCCGCATATAACCCGCGCCGCCAAATATCTGAACCGCCTCTGATGCGCAGTAAGTCATTGTTTCTGTGGCCATATTCTTCAGCATACAGATTTCGGCGACAGGGTATTCGCCTTGTTCCTGACGCCACGCCAGGGCTTCAAGCCAGGCTTTCAGGCCATTGAGGCGGGTGGCCATGTCCACCAGTTTGTGGCGGATAACCTGGTGTTTAAGGATCGGTTTGCCAAAGGTCTGGCGTTCTCCGGCGTACGCCAGGGCTTCTTCGTAGGCGCATTTGGCAAAGCCCCAGGCCATGGCGGCGATGCCAAAACGTTCGCCATTGAAGTTTCGCATGATTGCTTTGAAGCCGGCACTTTCACCACCAATGAGATTTTCCGCAGGCACGCGGCAATCATCAAAATACAGGGTTGCGGTATCGGATGAATGCCAGCCCATTTTTTCCAGTTTTGTGCGACTGAAGCCGGGCGTGTCCCGCTCGACCAGCAACAGGGAGATGCCACCCATGCCTTCACCGCCGGTGCGAACGGCAACCGTGTAATAGTCTGCGTTGACGCCGCCGGTAATGAAAGTTTTGCTGCCGTTGACCACATAATGATCTCCGTCACGCACGGCGCGGGTCGCCAGGTTGGCAACGTCTGATCCGGCCCCGGGTTCCGTAATGCACAGGGCGGCCAGTTTGCGGCCGGACAGAATCTCCGGGACGACCCGCTGTTTCATGTCCTCGGAGCCCACTTCAATCATCGGCGGCGTAGCGATGTTGTGCGCCATCATGGCAGCGCTGACGCCGCCTGATCCGGTGCGGCCGATCTCTTCATGCAAAACAATCAGGTGAAACAGGTCGGTAGCGACACCGCCATATTCTTCCGGGTAGCCCATGCCACGAATGCCCATTTCACCGCATTTGATGAAAAAATTACGAGGGATTTCTCCAGCCTTTTCCCAGTCATCCACGAAGGGTTCAATTTCGACTTCGACAAAACGCCGCAACTGATGTCGCCAGGCTTCATGCTCTTCGGTGTAATAAGGTGACAGAGTTTCCATGCGAGCGTCCGTTTCCGTATCGTGAAGTTTCAGCTTGTCGTTTCGATCTGCGCCAGGGTTTGTCGCCCGGTTACCTGCTGGTCGGCCTCAACATTGACGGATGACAACGTGCCATCAAATGGCGCCGTGATTTCATGTTCCATCTTCATCGCTTCCAGAACGACGATGATGTCACCTTCCTTGACGCTGTCACCGGCGCTGGCGACACGAACGATCCGCCCGGGCATGGGGGCGACCAGGCGTCCGTCGCCTGTACCAACGTTGCCACCGGCTTCGGGTTGCAACATCTCCGTTGCACTGACGCTGATGCCGTCGAATTCCAGGTGAACAGTGTCACCGTCAACAAGCGTTGCGCCGCTGATCTGCTGGCCGTTGCTACACAGCAAACCATCTGCATCCAGGACCAAGTGTTCAACATGGTCATCATCAAAGGCAACCGTGAACAACCGGTTGTCGCGCATCTCCACATAGGTCTGGACGACCTTGTCATCACCAAAATCTACACGGAACGGCCAGGACATCACGCCTGCACTGGTCCAGGGACCGGTATCCGGCGCGTCACGCAGGGCCAGCAGGACCATCGCCACTGCCTGTGCCTGTCGCGTATCCATCGCCAGCAATTCCTTTGAATGATCTTCGATAAAGGCTGTTGTGGCCTCACCAGAGGCAAAGGTTTCATGTTGCAGGCAGTGGGTCAGCCAGGTCTTGTTGTTGCGGATACCCAGCAAGGGCGTGTCGTTCAGACCCGTGATCAGGCGTCGACGCGCATCTTCCCGGGTGTCGCCACAGGCCGCGACCTTGGCGATCATCGGGTCGTAGAAGGCGGAAATTTCCTGACCTTCTGTAAGGGCATGATCAACCCGCAGGTCATCACTTTCATCCGGCTCCCACATCAGGATTTCGCCGGTCTGGGGCATGAAATCCCGTGTCGGGTCTTCGGCATAGAGCCGGACTTCGATGGCATGGCCTACGAACTCCACTTCGTTCTGGGTCAGTGGTAGTTTTTCGCCACGGGCCACCCGCAACTGCCAGTCCACCAGATCAAGACCGGTAATCATTTCCGTGACAGGGTGTTCCACCTGCAGCCGCGTATTCATTTCCATGAAATAAAACGCGCTATCACCATCCAGCAAGAACTCCACCGTGCCGGCACCTGTGTAGTTGATGTTTGTGGCTGTCAGCACAGCGGCTTCGCCCATGCGGGCACGCAAATCTGCGTCTACCGCAGGTGAGGGGGCTTCTTCAATGACCTTTTGATGGCGTCGTTGCACGGAACAATCGCGCTCACCCAGATGGATGGTATTACCGTGGTTGTCGGCAAAAACCTGAATCTCCACATGTCGCGGGCGTACGATCGCACGTTCCAGGATCAGCTCATCCGACCCAAAAGCAGACAAGGCTTCTGACCTTGCCGAAGCCAGGGCAGCGGGCAGATCGTCAGCAGCTTTGACCAGGCGCATACCCCGGCCACCGCCACCGGCTGCCGCCTTGACCATCAGCGGAAAGCCAACGTCTGCCGCCTCCCGGATCAGAACCTCGTCGCTCTGGTCTTCGCCGGAATAACCCGGTACGCAGGGCACACCGGCGGCTTGCATGCGCTGTTTGGCCTGGCGTTTGTTGCCCATAAGGTCGATGGCTTCAACCGACGGACCAACGAAGGTTAGGTCAGCCTCAGCGCAGGCGGCGGCGAAAGCCGCATTTTCAGCCAGAAACCCATATCCCGGGTGAACCGCATCCGCGCCGGTTCTTTTGGCCGCATCGATGATGGCGTCTATGTTGAGGTAGGACAGTGCAGCCTGGGCCGGACCGATGCAGATGGCGCGATCGGCAAACTCCACATGGGGTGTCCCGCGATCAGCTTCACTGAAGACGGCAACGGTTTCGATGCCAAGGGCATTGGCGCTGCGCATGATCCGCAGGGCTATTTCGCCCCGGTTGGCAACCAGCAGTCTGTTTATCGGTCTAGTCATTTATCTGATTGCCTCAATTGTTGCTGCGACCGGGCAGGGTGCCGTCCAGCTTGGCGATGATGCCCAGCATAACTTCGTCCGCGCCACCGCCGATTGATCCCAGTCGTGAATCCCGAAAATATCTGGAGACCCGGCTCTCCCACATGTAACCCTGACCGCCATGGAACTGCACCCCGGCATCGGCCACCTCGCGGCTCAGGCGTCCGCATTTCAGTTTGGCCATGCTGGCCTGGCGGGTCACGTCCGTGCCGTCGATGTAGTCTTCGACAGACTGGTAGACCAGCGCCCGCAGGGCCTCCACTTCGGTTGACAGTTCGGCCAGGCGATAGTGAATGACCTGGTTGTTCAGCAGAGGCTGGCCAAAGGCCTGACGGGTCCGGGTGTAATCGGCGGTCTCGTCGATGATGCCTTCCATGGCTTTCAGACTGGAGGCTGCCGCCCACAGACGTTCTTCCTGGAACTGCTGCATCTGATAGCTGAAGCCGAGGTTTTCTTCGCCGATACAATTGCTTTGCGGTACCCGGACGTCTTCAAAAAAAAGTTCGGCTGTGTCGGAGGCCGCCATGCCCAGTTTTTTCAGCTTGCGTCCACGGACCACGCCGGGTGTGTCCATGGGCACCATGATCAGGGATTTGTTTTTATGTACCGGCCCGTCGCCGGTGATGGCCAGCAGACAAATCCAGTCGGCCTGATGTCCGTTGGTGATAAACAGCTTGCTGCCGTTGATGATGTAGTCGTCACCGTCCTTGCGGGCGGTGGTTTTAATTCCCGCGACATCCGATCCGGCCCCGGGCTCCGTCACGCCGATACAGCCGACGGCATCCCCACTGATGGCTGGGCGCAAAAACTCTTCGCGCAAGGCATCCGAGCCAAATCGCGCAAGGGCCGGTGTGCACATGTCGGTTTGCACGCCGATGGCCATGGGCACGCCACCACATCTGATGGCGCCCAGTTCCTCGGTCATGACCATGCTGTAGGAATAATCCAGGCCAGCGCCGCCAAATTCTGCCGGCTTGGTAATGCCCAGCAAACCGGTATCACCCATCTTTTTGAACAACTCGTGCGCCGGGAAGATTTCGTCATCTTCCCACTGGTCAACGTAAGGATTGATTTCGGTTTCAATAAACCGGGCCATTGAACGGCGCAGTTCATCATGTTCCTGGGTGAATTTCATAATCCTGTCTTTCCCTAGCCGCGGGCGATGCCAAAGGTATTTGGTTTGGGCGTGTACTGATCCCCTTCACGACAGGTGGCCAGGGCAAAGCCCAGCACACGGCGGCTGTCACGAGGATCAATAATGCCGTCATCCCAGATTCGGGCGGTGGCATACAGCGCACTGGATTCGTCTTCCGTGCGGTCGATGATGGATTTGGTCATTTTACCCAGTTTGTCTTCATCAACTTCCACCCCGGCACGTTCGCTTTTGCTACGGGTGACAATTTCCATGACCATGGCCGCCTGTTCACCGCCCATCACAGCAATGCGGGAATTGGGCCAGGAAAAGACAAAGCGCGGATCAAAGGCCCGGCCACACATGCCGTAGTTGCCCGCACCAAACGAGCCACCAGTCATCAAGGTGATCTTGGGCACCGGCGCATTGGCCACCGCCTGGATCATCTTCGAGCCATGTTTGACCATGCCGTTATTTTCGGAGTCCAGACCAACCATGTAGCCGGTTGTGTTCTGCAGGAAAACAAGGGGCGTATCCGACTGGCTGCACAACTGGATAAACTGCGCTGCCTTGACGGCGTCTTGCGGCATGATAGGTCCATTGTTGCCGATGATGCCGCAGGCGTGGCCCTGAATGCGGGCATGTCCACAGACCGTGTTGGGGCCGTAAGCGGCCTTGAAGTCGGTGAATTCAGAACCATCCACCAGTCGGGCAATCAGTTCCCGAACTTCATAGGGTTTGCGATAGTCCACCTGCACCAGTCCGCACAGATCATCCAGATCGTACAGCGGATCGTCATAGTCTTCGGGGGCATGGACCGCTGGTGACGGATGATAGTTGAGGCGATCAACAACGTCGCGGGCCTGGGCAATGGCGTCGGCATCATTTTGTGCCACATAC
>Ga0316204_10006110_pt1 | contig 18921 bp, 14 predicted proteins | sample 6monrhotite_MG_2_FD_205661 | JGI IMG/M metagenome (GOLD analysis project Ga0316204, IMG submission 205661) | Microbial mat bacterial communities from mineral coupon in-situ incubated in ocean water Damariscotta River, Maine, United States -... | ecosystem: Environmental > Aquatic > Marine >...
GGCTTTCTGGACTAATGCCTTATTAATGCCGCCTCTCGCCATATTATCGCCTCACTGTGTTTATTTCGTACTGCATTACATATCATGTATATACATACTAGTGTTGCTATATGATGGCGTCAATTAATGCCGATAAATAACACCGGATAATCATGAATTATCTGGTGTTTGAGCAAAAAATCAGATTATTGATGCGGAATTCAGTACGAATGTCCCTAATACTCCAGCTACCTGTGAAACGATGAGTTTTTCTATGCTGGGATGTGCACTCAGAATTCAGGAAAAATCATACAGCAAGGGGAAAGGAGTCTCGCTAACCCAATGGATTATCCCTGCCTCGGCATCAAGAGCGGGCATTAATATGCAGTCGGGGATCAGGATTAAAATCCTCTCTCCGGAGTGGCAATAAGTCAGCCCGGAGAGAGGAGATACTATCAGACAAATAAATTAACCGTATTCGCCAATCATGCAGCACCACTTTGCCATGAAGAAGAAATTACTGGCGCTAACTCTGTTTGCATTTCTGGAGGCAATGTCAGTTGTCCAGCCGCAGGAGGGGAGAAGGCGGACATCGCATCAACAAGCTGTTGAACCTGGTTTTCATAAAGAACAGAAGCATCAGCAAGGTGAAACTCTTCAATTCTACTTTCCTGGCTCATTCCCCATCCTTCAATCATTATAGAGTCATCCGTGCCTATAACACTTAAAGTAAGATTGTTACCATCAGATGAGAACCAGACTTGATCAGTTGCTATATCAGCTCCTAAAGACACTTTATCGACCCCAGTCCCTGTCCAGTCATAATCGGAGATGGTATCAATCCCGTCACCCCTTCCAAACTGGAAATCGTCATTTCCTGTGCCAGTCATAAAGTAGTCATCACCTAGCCCGCCAACAAATGTATTATTACCGCCAGTGGTGGCGACATAATCGTTACCAGCGCCAAGATCTACATGGCTATTCCCAGCACCGATATCCACACGATCATCATTGCCGCCTGTGCTGATTACAAAACTACCATCCCCGAAGAAAATTGAGTCAATTCCATCGCCTGTTGTCACTTGGTGCTGTGCAGCATAGGAAATATCATCAACATGATTGTTACCATCTCCAAGGCTGAGTACACTTGTACCGCCATTCAATGAGACATTATCGTCATCAACACCAGCGGCAACATCATGATTTCCGTACTCTAGGTATATGGAATTAAATCCATCACCCGCATCAATCGTGCTATTCCCTGAAACTATATTAATGGTGTCATCACCTGTACCAGAATTTAAAGTGTGATTTCCTCCCTCTAGATAAATGCTGTCATCACCTGCGCCAGAATTTACAATGTAATTCCCCCCTACTAGATAAAATCCATCCATGCCAGATCCAGTTGTAACGGAATAGTCCACACCACTTATATCACTAAACCAATTATCACCATCACCCAAAATAATTTCATTTGTTGCACCACTTCCACCCGTGAGTAAATCTGAGACAGACACAACGGAACCATCAAAAAACTCCAACTCTTCAACCATACTCAGGTTGTCGCTAATAGCGTTTTCTATAGTTATAGAGTCTCCACCCAAACCAACGTTAATAAGGATATTTCCGAAACCATCATCATTCAGCGTAACATCGTCTATAGATACCCCAGCACCGAAAACAATTCGATCAATGCCTTCACCGTAGTCATTGATCAAGTCTTGGCCTCCGCCTATGTCAAAATGGTAGGTATCATTGCCCATTCCTCCATTAACATTATCATTACCGGCACCACCATCAAGAGTGTCGTCACCGAGACCACCATGCAAAACGTCATTGTCATCATTGCCATATAGTTGATCATTGCCGGTACCGCCATCCAAGATGTCATTGCCAAAATCTCCTACAAGTTGATCATCGCCGATGCCACCGTCCAGGATGTCATTGCCAAAACCTCCTATAAGTTGATCATCGGTGGCCCTTCCGATTAGTACATCATCTCCCGCATCACCAAAAATTAAATCACTTCCAAGCCTTCCAACAATAGTATCGCCCGATTGTGTTCCATATATGGTTTCACTTGGTAAGCTATCAAAGTAAACGGCTAGTGCAACAAAAAAATCACTACCCAGTTCCGCAACGTCATTTACCAGAGAATCTACATCTTCGTAGGAAAACCCAAAAAACCCTGCCGTTCGCACAAACTCCACAGCGAAGGAAACCCCATTATCAGGGTTGAGCGCGTACTCTGATTCTATTGTTGATATCGCTGACGAAAAATCGGAATATAACCGTTCTTCTGTTTCATCCCATTTTAAGGTGACAGTCTGATATATAGATGATAAATGCGTTTGTACCATAAGACTGGCATAGGTGTATTCAGCCACGTCATTGAACGCAAAATCGAGGTGTGAAGCTGCATTCTGTCCAGGGTTGCTTCCTCCTATGCCAATATACTCACGCCCAACAAACTGTTCCACAGCGGCAAGTTTTCGAGCATCGATGTTATCTCCACGGCTGCCTAATTCTACATTTTCGCTACCTGTCCAATTTAATACTAATTGTTCTAGAATTGCGTTTCTGCCGTCTACAGACTGCTCTAATGCAAATGCCTCTACTAAGGCCTGCAAACTACCCGTATCATCTAGCGCCATAGCTTGATGAAGGTCATATACTGTGCCGTAGCCTTGAACATCAGGCAAAGCGGCAATATCTGCGGAAACTTCCACAGACTCCACGGCATATGAAAGAGACGTGTTCGTTTTAAACCAAACATCAGTTGCGTCACCTGTAGAACCATCCGCCCACTCAAAACTTCCAACTTGACCATGCGTATTTCCTTGTGCATCCACGATTGAGGAGTCAACATAGGAAGTATTGATTGCACTCACTCCAACTTGTTCAAGTGTATACATCTCATTTTCTGTGCTATTACCATCACCATTAATGTCCTGCCACACTTGAAGATTAGAAAATGCAGCATCATTTTGATCAATCTTACCGTCAAGATTAGAGTCAAGTTCGTTCAGTGCGGAAAAACCATTCTCTGCCTTACTGCCATCAGACATTAATGTGTTGCTACCGAACAGCTCTGTTCCATCGTTAATTATGCCATCTCCATTTCGATCCCAGACTAACAAGCCGTCATCAGCACCAACCCAACCGGTACTTTCAGCAAAGCCATCACCTTCGTGATCGAAATACGAGCCACCATCAACTGACAATGTTTCAACACCATCTCCGTCTAAATCAAGGACTATGGGAGATGTAGTTTCCTCTCCCCTACGGAATGAACCACTCCCTGGCCCCCCTGGAGAATCTCCCGGAGAACCATCTGACGCTCCCCCTGGAGGAGTCAGCCCGAGCATCTCCCATACTGCTGGCTCTGTTATCCCAGTAAGTTGGCTCAGCGTACTGAGCTTATCAGCCGCTTTCAAAATTTCCATTGGATCACCCGAGAGAACTAATGGTCTACCAGTGAGAGCTTGCGAAGCCTCAATAATTTCTACAGCCGCTGCGGCCCTACCACCCTCGTCACTCATCTCACTGGCCGCATTATACGCATCTATAGAACTTTTCAATTGTTCCGAGATTTCAATTTTTGTTTTGTTATCCATAGTTGTTAACCCCTATCTTGTATTTGTTTTTCTATCAACTTAATAGTTTCCGCAGCTTTACTATCACCATTTGAGTGCGCCTTTTTTGCCCAGAGTAGTGCTTTAGCTAGATCTACCCCAACACCTTCTCCCTTTGCATAGAGCAAAGCTAAGTATCCTTGAGCATGTGCAAAGTCTTGATCGGCAGATTTATGAATCCAATACAAGCCTCTTTTACGATCAATAGCTACGCCTTTACCTGACATATATGCAAGACCCAATGTATATTGAGCTATTTTATGACCATTTTCTGCCCCCTTTTTGTACCAATAGATTGCCTTCTTACGATTTTTTTTTACTCCTAAGCCTTCCGAATATAGCACCCCTAAATTATTCTGTGCCGCGGCGAATTCTTGCTCAGCAGCGCGCTGATACCAATGCGCTGCCTCCGTATAATTACCTTGTTTTTTTAACAATACGCCTAAGTTATATTGCGCCTTAGCGTAATTACTCTCCGCTGCTTTTAAATACCAGTCGGTCGCTTTCTCCTTGTTAGCTTGATGGAACCATATTCCTTCTTCATACCATCGTCCCAGCTCATTTTGCATTGCTGGCTTTTCATTCCTAGCACCTACCTCTACGATACCCATATAGGCCACTGACACAGCCAGAACACCAACTACAGCAAGCCCAATAACCCAGGTTGCTATCCTTTTTATCATCATAAAACAGCCCTTTTGTTAATACTTCGTACCATTACTATTTGAAACTATCTTTCCCTTACACTTTCGTCCACATACTGCATGACAGGGCTTAATATATATTCAATCAAATAGCGCTTGCCAGTTTTCACTTCAACCGTGACATTCATGCCCGGCACAAGATCAATAAATCTGTCACCCACATTAATGACTGACTCTTTTAGCGCCACTCGCATTTTGTAGACCAAGCCAAGCTGTTCATCAGGAATGGCATCAAAGGAGACATTAAGCAACTCCGCATCGATTATGCCGTATTTTGTAAAGGGAAATGCCTCTACCTTTACCTCTGCCATTTGGCCTTGTTCGATAAAACCCACATCTTTATTTGCCACCCAGGCTTCAACTTCCAGCTGATTGTTTTTAGGCACAATAGTCATTAAAGCTTGCGCAGGTGTGACAACGCCGCCGATAGTGTTGATTTCAAGTTGATTGACTACGCCATCCACCGGCGCTGTGAGCAACTGGAGCTGATAGCGGTTATCTGTTTTTTGCAGCTCTTTTTCATACGCTGCCACTTTTTGGTTAAGTTCTGTGACTTTCAAAAAGGCGTCTTTTTTGATCTGTGATAACAGGGCTTGTTGTTGTGCTTTTATGGCATTGATGCTTGCGCTGATTTCTATCAATCGGTTGCGTTGGGCGGCGAGGTCTTGCTGTTGTGATATACGATTTTCCTCGACCTCTAGATAACTGTGTTCTGGCTGAAGGCCTTTGTCTGACAGGCTTTTTATGGATGTGGCTCTCTGGGTGACAATTGGCAAGGTTTGTTCTAGCTTTGCCACCATGTTTTGCGTTGCGGCCAGCTCTGCCTCTTTGCTCTGTACCTGGTTGGTTAATGATGCCAACTGGTATTTGTATTCATTGAATTCAGTGGTGAGAAGATCTTTTTGAAGCGCGACCTCGTCTTCACTAACACCCTCAATATTTGAGCTAAAGCCTGACCGATACTCTATTTCATCTTCAGAAAAGTTTATTTTGGTTAGAATGCGCAGACGCTCAATTTCAAGCTTGGCGGTTATTAATTCACTTTCAAGGCGCTCTTTATCTGCACCACTATTCGTTGCATCTAACTCAATCAGCGGGTCACCTTGTTTAACTTCTTGGCCTTCCTGGACATAGATTTTCTTAACTATGCCAATCTCAAGCGGTTGAATGATTTTGCCTTTGCCAGTCGGAATAATCTTGCCTTGCGCGGTTGCGACTATATCGACTTGGCCAACACAGGCCCATGTGACTGCAATTATCATCAACAGTACGACTGACCAGATGACCGCTCTGCCGATGGGGGATGGTGGTGAGTCCTGCACCTCGAGCACGGCAGGGAGAAATTCGTATTCGTGATTGTTTTTGCTTTGTTTAAACATTTGCGCGATCAGACCCTTTTAATCTAGCCTTCGCCCTTAGGCAGAGGCGATTGCTGTACTGGCCTGAGGCCTGGTCCTGCCGGTGGCGCTTCAACCACTTCACCCAGCTGTATTCTATACAGGTGAGCATAGAGTCTATTGTTTTTCATCAAGTGTTGATGTGAACCCTGTTCCATGATTTGCCCTTTATCCATGACGATGATTCGATTGCTGTTGCGCACGGTACTCAGGCGATGGGCAATGACAATGACTGTTCGGCCTTTACAGATAGCCCGCATGTTTTGCTGAATGATTCGTTCCGATTCATAATCAAGTGCACTGGTGGCCTCGTCAAAGATGAGGATGCGTGGGTTTGTAACGAGGGCACGAGCAATAGCGATACGCTGCCTTTGCCCACCAGAAAGGTTGCTGCCATATTCCCCCACCAAGGTGTCGTAACCTTCCTTAAACTCAAGAATAAAGTCGTGGGCTCCGGCCAGCTTTGCAGCATTGATAACCGTTTCCATTGACATACTTGGGTCACGTAGCGCGATGTTGTCACGAACAGTTTTGTTGAAGAGGAAATTTTCTTGCATAACAACACCTATTTGACGCCGCAACCAGGCCGGCTCCATAAGTGCAAGATCAACACCATCAATCAGAACACGGCCACTTTCTGGCACATAAAGCCTTTGTACCAGCTTTGTCAGTGTACTTTTGCCTGAACCTGAGCGACCAACAATGCCAAGCACTTCACCAGGCGCTATATTCAGAGAGATACGTTTTAGTATTTCAGGCGCATCCGTTTGATAACGAAATATCACCTGATCAAAAGAGATTCTGCCTTCGAGATTTGGCAGTGAGGCACGGTTCGGGTTGTAACCAGGCTCTTTCGGGGCATTCAGGATGTCACCCAACCGCTGCACCGAGATGCCGGCCTGCTGAAAATCCTGCCACAGTTGCACAAGCCGGAGGATCGGTGAACTGACGCGTCCGACCAGCATGTTAAAGGCAACCAGCTGGCCAACACTCAACTCACCGTTGATGACTAGTCTGGCACCAAACCAGAGAATCAGGACATAAGTGATCTTGTTGATATAGCCTGCCGTCTGACTGGCGATGTTGCTGAGGTTATCCGCTTTGAAGCTGGCTTTGACATAGCCTGCCAGCTGCTCCTCCCAGTGCCGATTCATTTGCGGCTCAACAGCCATGCATTTGAGCGTTTCAGCCCCATTGACAGATTCAACCAGAAAGGCCTGGTTTTCAGCGCCACGATTGAATTTTTCGTGCAGGCGGTTACGCAGGATTGGCGTCACGATAATGGACAGAATGATGTATAAGGGAATTGACCCCAACACAATCCAGGTCAGTGTTGGACTGAAATAATACATGACGGCGAAAAAGACGACGGTGAATGCCAAATCTACTACCAGGGTCAGCGCAGAGCCGGTAATAAAACTCCGAATACTTTCAAGTTCTCTGACACGCGCTACTGTCTGCCCTGTTTGTCTTGCCTCAAAATAGCTAACGGGTAATGCAAGCAGATGTTTGAACAGGTTTGCGCCCAGTTTTACATCGATGCGCTGGGTTGTGTGTGAGAACAGGTAGGTACGCATGCCCCCCAGTAAAATTTCGAATGTTGATACAACTATCAGTCCAAATATCAACACGTCAAGCGTGGTCAGGCCCTTGTGAACAAGAACCTTGTCGATGATAGTCATAAAGAATAGCGGCGTGACCAAGGCAAGTATCTGAATGAAGAACGATGCCAGCAGGACTTCGCCAAACAATTTTTTGTATTTCAGGATTTCAGGGATAAACCAGCTGAAATCAAATTTTCTGAATTCATCAAGAATACCGGCACGTCGGGTAAACAAAATAGCCTTACCTGACCATGCCTCTACGAAAAGATCTCTGCTTAGGCTTTGGGGCCGTTTTTCCAGAGGATCCTGAATCAAAACCTGATTATCGTCCAGCTTCGCCAAGATGAAGAAATGCCCATCTTTATGCTCCACAATGGCGGGGAGCTGTAGCTTGTCGAGTCTGGTCAGCTTAGGCGTGATTTCTTTGGCCTTGAGGCCGAGGAGCTTAGTTGAGCGTAGGATGTCATTCGATGTGAAATGTTCGCCAGAACGACCAAATTCATGTTGTAACTGCTTGGGATCGCAAGGCACGCCATAGAAACGCGCAAGAAGTAGTAAGCAAGCTATTCCTGTATCTATTTCTTTAGACAAGCTTACAGAGTGAGGCACAACTTGATTCCTCTAACCGCAATATATGTTTTATTTATGGGGTGAACGAACCTACCACATGACCCAACAGAGATATTACCTCAACATCAATCACACATGAATAAGCACTTATACTTATACTTCCGATAACCTAACTCAAACTTAAGATTCAGCCACCAACATAACGACAAGACACCTTCAGTCTTGAAAAATTAATTCATAATTTTATTTAGTGCCTATTCAATGCTAATGACATTTACATGCATCGATGAAAAGCGATATTGTGGAAAATAGTACAACAAGACAGACATTATTCATCGACCCCAAAAAAAACAGCCTCTGAAAAGCTCTGCGCGTTGAAAGACATTGCCCCTCGCAGAAAGTTAAGCAGTTTATTCGTGAATATCTCGAGGTATGAATGGGAATGCCAGCTAAAAAAACGACTTACTTATGAGTAATATCGACCGCTATATCCAAGCCGCAACACGCGAGAATACTCGAAAAAGCTATCGAGCCTGTCTTGAGCATTATGAGTCGGTATGGGGTGGGTTTCTCCCAGCGACGTCCGACAGTATTGCCCAGTATTTAGTGGATCATGCCGAATCACTGTCATTGAATACCCTCCGGCAACGGTTGGCGGCGTTGGCCACTTGGCACAACGAACAAGGCTTTCCTGATCCCACAAAGGCCCCTCTGGTGAAGAAGGTGATAAAGGGAATTGCAGAGCTTCACCCGAACATTGAAAAACGCGCCAAGCCTCTTGAGCTGGCCGATTTGCAACAGTTAATTCAGTGGTTAGAGAAACAGCAAACGCAGGCGGCTGAAAATGAGAACCGGGCACGCCAGCTGAAGCTCACCCGTGACAAGGCGCTGATTCTGATTGGCTTCTGGCGTGCGTTTCGCGGTGATGAGCTGTGCCGCATGCAGGTCGAAAATATCCGGGTCTATCCGGGCGAAGGGTTAGAGATATTTCTATCTCGGAGTAAGAGCGACCGACAATCCCATGGCCGCCATTACAAGGCACCGGCGCTACGCCAGCTTTGCCCGGTGAACGCCTATCTGGATTGGATCACTGCGGCGGGCCTTAAGACGGGCCCGGTTTTTCGGAGCATCAATCGTTGGGGGAAAACTAGCGAACAGGCGCTTCATCCAGACAGCCTGATCACCATCCTTCGGCAGTGTTTTGATGCTGCAGGACTCTCTGATTCTGGGGACTATAGCAGTCACTCTCTTAGACGCGGTTTTGCGACCTGGGCCAATGCCAATCAATGGGATGTGAAATCACTGATGGAATACGTGGGCTGGAAGGATGCGCAGTCTGCAATGCGCTATATCGAACCGCCCGATCCCTTTGCCCGACACCGCTTTGACCAAGCGCTGGACAGTCACGATACGGTTGAACGTTTAGAGCAATCTCAATCCACGCCATTGGAGATCGTTCTACGTATTGAACGCTTTAATAAACAGGTCCGGGGCATGAAAAAAGCCCGTGAACTGATTGAGCGAGTATGCTTTGCCAGTTGGGCAATGACGAAGCTCGATGCACAAGGGTCGCGCTATCAAATCATCGTGACACACCAAGGCGCTGAACAGCTCGATGAAACTTTGGATGAGATGCTCCATCAGATGCATGCCCTTGCCAACGATCACCAGTGCATGCTGGAGGCGATCATAAAAGACCCGTCCACAGGCCGCACCTGGGATTAAGCAACACCGGATAGCGTAATGAGCAGCCTTCATGAAACCGCCTATCCACGACTCAAGTCCGATATCACGGATAATGAACTCGAAGAATGTTATACGCCGACCAGCACCGAACTCGCCTGGGTCCAACCGATCAAGAGAACTGTACCGCGCATAGGGATGCTGTTGCACCTCAAATTGTTTCAGCGCCTTGGCTACTTCATTCCGCTTGCGTCCATTCCCAGGCGCATTATTGAACACCTGGTCAAACACGGCGGATTTCGCCAGACACCTACAATTAAACAACTGAGCGAATACGAGCGATCTGGCACCAAAGCCCGACATCAAAAACTGATTCGGGATCATCTTGACGTGAAACAACTGACAACGTCAGATAATCAGTGGCTACAGCAGGTGGCGGTAAACGCCGCCGACACCAAGGAAATGCTGTCCGACATTATCAATGTCATGTTGGAAGAGTTGGTGCGTCATTGCTTTGAATTATCGGGATATACCGTCTTAAAACGCATTGCCCGACAGGCTCGAAATCAAGTAAATGAGCGCTGCTTTAAATCGATTACGTCACAGCTTACAACGGATGCCAAACAAAAAATCGATGAACTCCTGGCACCCCAACGTGAAACCTATAGTGCCTGGCATATTCTCAAACGAGAGCCTAAAAAGCCTGGCAATAAGGAAGTGCGCAGCTATTTGCAGCACGTACATTGGCTGCAGACCTTGGGGGATGTAATGCCGGAGGTTAGGCTGCCCATTATTAAACACAGGCAATTTGCACTGGAAGCCCGTGCGCTGGACGCAAAAGAAATGGCGCGTTTAAAGGCCAATAAACGCTATGCGCTGGCTGTCATTCTGATTTGCAGTCAACATAGTAAGGCGCTGGATGATGTGGCCGATTTATTGACCAAAATGGTGCGATCCATGGAAAGCCTCGCGCAAACAGCATTGCAAAAACATCTGCTTGAACATCAAAAGCACGTCGATCAACTGATTGTAACCTTCAAGGATGTACTGACTGCCTATGAGCAAGACGAATCAAGGGTTCAGCGACTTTCATCCATCGACAACATTATCGGTGAGGACAGCAGCGCATTGATCGACCGCTGCAATGAGCACATTGCCTATGCCGGCAATAACTATTTTCCGTTTATGATGGCGCCATATCGCCAGAAACGCGCCTTGCTGTTCAATTGCTTAACTATCCTGGATTTGCAATCCACCTCGAACGATACCACGTCGGATGGGTTGCTTAAGCTGATCCGGCCCCTGCAATCCAGCCGTATTGAATATCTAAGCATCGCAAGTGCCAATGAAACCATGGGGCAGGCATTCGATCCTACGTGGATGCCGGAAAAGTGGCGAAAGCTAGTGATGGTCAAATCTGAGAAAACCAAGCAATTTGATCTTCTACACCGAAAGTATCTGGAGCTGTGGATTCTCGTTCACCTTAAGTAGGAATTGTCATCCGGGGATTTATATATACCTTTCAGTGCCCAGTTTGATGACTATCGGGAAAAGTTGGTCGATGATGCCACATTAGATGAGGAAATTAGCGAGTATGAGCAACAGGTGGAGCTACCGCTTAGCGATGCCAAACAATTTTCCGCTCACTTAAAAGAATTGATGATCAATGCCTCTCGGAAGGTGGACGAGAATTTTCCTAAAAACTCACACGCGGATATTATCAACGGACGTCTCATATTAAGAAGGCCAAGGTCTGATCAACCCACAAGCGAACTCAAGGCCATTGACGAGAAAATCACACAACACTTACTACAGAGCAGCATTATTGACGTGCTCACGGATACTGAGAAATGGCTCGGTCTGCACACTGCATTTTCACCGTTATCCGGTAACGACCGTCGGCTGGATGAGCCTGAAAAACGCTTTATTACCACGCTGTTTTGCTACGGCTGTAACCTGGGGCCGACGCAAACGGCTCGATCTATTAAGGGAATTAGCCGGAGACAAGTTGCCTGGCTTAATCTCAGGCATGCGTCTGAGGAACGGCTGGATAAAGCCATTGTGCAAGTGGTAAATGCCTACAATAAGTTTGACCTACCCAAGTACTGGGGAACCGGTCGTCATGCCTCGGCGGATGGAACCAAGTGGGATCTCTATGAGCAAAACCTCTTGTCGGAATACCATATCCGCTATGGTGGTTACGGTGGCGTCGGCTACTACCATGTATCGGATACCTATATCGCATTGTTCAGCCATTTTATCCCGTGCGGTGTGTATGAAGCGGTCTATATTCTGGACGGATTGATGAGCAATAAGTCAGACATACAGCCTGATACGCTTCATGGTGATACGCAGGCTCAAAGTTACCCCGTATTTGGATTATCCTATCTTCTGGGTATTAACTTAATGCCTCGAATCCGAAATATTCATGATCTGACATTGTTCCGGCCAGACAAGCGCTACCGCTACAAAAATATCGACACGCTTTTTAGCGGTAGCATTAATTTTAAGCTCATTGAAACGCACCTTCGCGACATGCTAAGGGTCGTCGTGTCTATCAAAAAAGGCCAGATTTCAGCATCTACAATTCTACGAAGACTCGGAACCTACAGTCGTAAAAACAAGCTGTATTTTGCGTTCCGAGAATTGGGTAAGGTGGTTCGAACGGTCTTTTTACTGCGGTACATTAACGAAATTGAACTGCGCCAAACCATTCAATCTGCGACAAACAAAAGTGAAGAGTTCAACGGCTTCGCAAAATGGTTGTTTTTTGGTGGTGAAGGCATCATTGCCGAAAACATCCGCCATGAACAGCGTAAAATCGTCAAATACAACCACCTTGTGTCCAATATGGTAATTCTCCATAATGTCGTGCAGATGAGCCTGGTGTTGAAAGTTTTTTCTAAAGAAGGGGAGGAAATCACTAGAGATATATTGGCCGGACTATCGCCGTACCGCACGGCCCACATTAACCGGTTTGGGGATTATATCTTGGATTTATCTCGCAAGATCGAGCCACTAAATTTTGGCATGAAAATTCTACATTAATAAATACAAATCAAATGGTTAAGTCTGTTTTGGCGGATTTTTCCAGAATCCCTGCCGACCCTCAGTCTGTAGCGTTGTTACAAAATGCATCATTCAGGCGACAGCTATAGACGTAAAAAACAAAAAACCCCGTAACCATTTGGCTACGGGGTTTTGGTAAATTGCCGAACTTAAAAAATTCTTGAGCGCTATGCCGCTTCGAGCATCCCTTGATGAAGAATAAAGTCGATAACCTGTTGCAAACCTTGCTCAGTTTTTAGATTGGAAAAAATAAATGGTTTGCCAGCACGCATATTTTTCGCATCCGCATCCATCACTTCAAGTGATGCACCCACATGAGGCGCAAGATCAATTTTGTTAATAACCAACAAATCAGATTTTGTGATCCCCGGCCCTCCCTTACGTGGAATCTTATCGCCAGCACTAACGTCAATCACATAAATCGTCAAATCAGAAAGTTCTGGGCTAAATGTAGCACTGAGGTTATCACCACCACTCTCTACAAACACAATCTGCAAACCAGGGAAACGAAGGTTCAACTCATCCACTGCTGCCAGGTTCATCGAGGCATCTTCACGTATCGCCGTATGCGGACAACCGCCCGTCTCAACACCTATTATTCGATCTGATTCAAGGACTCCTTGTTTCTGTAGAAACTGTGCGTCCTCTTGGGTATAGATATCATTGGTGACCACGGCGATATTGTATTTGTCATGCAGGGCGCGACACAAAGCAAGTGTCAGTGCCGTTTTACCTGACCCTACGGGACCACCTATACCTATACGCAATGCGTGATCATTGGACATATCAAAACCTTTTTTTTAATTACGATCTGAATAATCGCGAATACTGCGTTTCATGCCTGGCACTGCCAATTGCTAATCCCGGGCATAACACACCAATGCCCTCATCTGTTGTCAACATGGCTCGCTCTACCAGCACAGGTATCTGCACAATCAAGGCCGACAAAATGCGTTGCCCAGCGGTCTGGCCTAATGGAACAACCTTGATGGCTGCGGCAACCTGATTCTCACACCAGGCCCATAAATATCCTGCTAAGGCCTGATGAATCCCGATCTTCCAATGCGAGCAGGCTAGTGCAAACATCAACGCAAAATTCACCTCTTTTTTGAGGCGCCAGGTTGTGGCATGTTTAACATCCAGATCACCAAGCAAACGCGCCAAGGCCTGCCCCAGGTGTTTATCTTCAGCCAGTATCTCACTGGATTCTCTTGAAGCGATGAGAAAACGTGACCAGTAAAACAATTGTGGCTCATCATTCTGCTGCCAAGCAGTATGCAAACGCTGCAATACCGGCAGATCCAGAGTGGCAATAGAATTCTCTGCAATACCACTTATCCATTCCAGTGCACTGTTTTCATCGTGAACCCAGCCTTCAGTCACGGCATACTCCTGCCCTTGTGAATAGGCATAGGCCCCCACGGGCAAGGCCGGGCTAATCAGCTGCCATAGACGCAACATAGCGAGATCAATCATGCGTAAGCCTCAATGATGGTGATGCCCGCCAGCATAAGCACCACTCTCCGGCTCGAAAGGTGCCAACTCATGCTCTACTGTTAAGCCGAGTTGTTTAAGCATTTCATCAAGCACATGATCTTGCAGATAACGCAGCCCATCTTTTGTGACAGACAATGGCACATGACGGTTACCCAGGTGATAAGCTGCACGCATTAATAACAAGTCATCTTCACTGATCACTTTTGAGGTCTGCTCCGGCTCGGCCTGCACAGCGATCACCTTGCCATCTTCACTCAACAGGCAATCGCCACCCCGCAACACGGTGCCGCGAGGTAGTGTTAAACCCACTTCAATGCCCGATTTAAGTTGCGCCCGCAGACGGCTCTTTTGTCTTTTTTCATAGGGCAGCAAAAGCACATCGTCGATTGTTTCTACCGCATCGGTAGTCGCGCTAATTTTAATCATATTGATCTCTAAAAAAGAAAATAACGCTGCGCCAGTGGCAGTTCAACCGCAGGTTCACAGGTCAATAGCTCACCATTGGCACGTACCTCATAGGTCTGGGAATCGACCTCAACCACCGGTTGCCAAGTATTGAGTTTCATGTCTGCTTTGCTAATGGCACGACAGTTACTCACCGGCCTAACCATCTTGTTTAAGCCGAGCCTGGTTTTGATGTCATCATCAAAGGCTACCTTGGAAACAAAGCTTATCGAGGTATGCGCACAGGCTTTGCCATAGGCACCAAACATCTTGCGATAGTGCACCGGTTGCGGTGTTGGAATCGAGGCATTGGGATCACCCATCGGTGCTGCAGCAATCATACCGCCTTTAATAATCATGGCGGGCTTGGCGCCAAAGAAGGCTGGTTTCCATAACACCAGATCGGCCAGTTTGCCGACTTCAACCGAGCCTACTTCATCAGCGATGCCATGAGCTATCGCTGGATTAATGGTGTATTTGGCCACATAACGGCGGGCACGATAATTGTCATTGCGATCACTGTCTTGTTCCAATGCGCCACGTTGTAGCTTCATTTTGTGCGCTGTCTGCCAGGTGCGAATGATCACTTCACCAACACGGCCCATGGCCTGCGAATCTGAGGCAATCATTGAGAATGCACCCAGGTCATGCAGAATATCTTCGGCAGCAATCGTTTCTCTGCGAATGCGCGATTCAGCAAAGGCCACATCTTCAGCAATGTGTGGATCAAGGTGATGGCAGACCATCAACATATCCAAATGTTCGTCCACGGTATTAATCGTGTAAGGCCGAGTTGGATTGGTTGACGACGGCAACACATAACTTTCGCCGCAGGCCTTAATGATATCCGGTGCATGACCACCACCCGCCCCTTCAGTGTGATAGGTATGAATGGTGCGACCTTTAAAGGCCGCCAGGGTATCTTCGACAAAACCAGATTCGTTTAAGGTGTCGGTATGGATGGCCACCTGCACATCAAATCGTTCCGCCACGCTTAGGCAGTTATCAATCGACGCCGGTGTGGTACCCCAGTCCTCATGCAATTTCAGCCCCATAGTCCCGGCAACTAATTGCTCCTCCAAAGGTAGAGGCAGACTGGCATTGCCCTTGGCCAAAAAACCAATATTCATAGGCATTTCATCGGTGGCTTCAAGCATGCGATGTATGTTCCAGGCACCGGGTGTACATGTCGTGGCATTGGTGCCAGTGGCCGGGCCTGTACCACCACCAATCATGGTGGTCACGCCTGACATCAATGCCTCTTCAACCTGTTGCGGGCAGATAAAATGAATATGCGCATCAACACCACCCGCGGTAACGATATGTCCTTCAGCGGCGATGGCTTCGGTGCCGGGTCCGATAATAATATCGACGTTAGGTTGTATATCCGGATTACCCGCCTTGCCGATGCCGACAATACGACCATCTTTAATCCCGATATCCGCCTTAACGATGCCCCAGTGATCAAGAATCAGGGCATTGGTGATAACCACGTCCACCACTTCGGCCATCGGTCGTTGACTCTGCCCCTGGCCGTCACGGATAACCTTGCCACCACCAAATTTCACCTCATCACCGTAGCTGGTGTAGTCCTTTTCTACTTCAATAATGATACCGGTATCTGCCAGCCGCACTCGGTCGCCAACAGTAGGGCCAAACATTTCAGCATAGGCCTGTCGTGAAATTTTACTCATTTGTTTTCCTCCAACGGCCCCATTACCTTGGCGTTAAAACCATACACCTGGCGTTCGCCCTGATAGGCAACCAGTTCAACCTCACGACTCTGCCCCGGCTCAAATCGCACCGCCGTACCGGCCGGAATATTGAGTCGAAAACCGCGTGTTTTATCACGCTCAAATTCAAGCGCGTTATTGGTTTCATAAAAATGATAATGCGAGCCAACCTGGATCGGACGATCACCGCTGTTGGCGACTGTCACCGTCACACATTCACAGCCGGCATTGAGTTCGATCTCACCGGCCTCGATAAACATTTCACCTGGAATCATTGAACTCGCCTCGCTTAAACAATGGGATTATGGACAGTCACCAACTTGGTGCCATCAGGAAACGTCGCTTCCACCTGCACGTCGTGAATCATCTCGGCAATACCATCCATCACATCATCAACACCCAGCAGCGTTGTTCCGTAATGCATCAACTCAGCCACCGTCTTACCCTCACGGGCGCCTTCCATAATCTCAGCCGAGATAAAGGCAATCGCCTCAGGATAATTGAGTTTCAGGCCCTTATTCTTACGCCGTTCGGCCAACAATGCCGCTGTAAATAGCAGCAATTTATCTTTTTCACGGGGTGACAATTCCATTTAATTCTCCTGACTAGGTATTCCATATTCTAGGCACGCTGGCCTCTCGCCCCAGCAGTAATGGCCTGATGGCCTGCCAGACACGACTAAAGGTAAGACGAGCCGTTTCACCCTGATGGGCAAGCAAACGACACACCAGCACATCATCCATCAATGTGCAGCTCAACAACCCTTTTGCGGAGGATAATTCAACGCTTCTGGCTGCATCCAATGCCTGTTGATCAGCATTGGTCGCCAGCATGGTTGCCATCACGGTTTTACCTTGCATGCCCCAGGCATCTTGTAACAGGGCACTGCTTGATTCATAACGCGCCCGTTCAATCAGCAGCGGCTGGCCATCTCGCCACAACTCAAATGACTGCCGACAAAAACCAGCCTCATATAACTCACCGCTCGCCGGTCGCCCAAGACACAACATATCCCAACCAATAAATTTGGCATCTTTATCCAAATCGACCCGCGTATTCATGCTGACATAACTATTGGAAAACAAAATAGTGTCTTGAGGTAGCCACTCCAACACCGCCCCCTGTTCCACAGTCAGGCGTTGCTGTTGACTCGCAACAACACCATTTGAGCGATAAAACTTGCCAGAGGCAGGCGTGGTAATTAAGGCATGGGCAGCCTCTGCAACCAGCACGTCAATCTCAAGCTGATCACCACCGACCACCCCACCCGGTGGGTGTAATAAATAGACGTGGCAAACATTTTTTTCTGGATAAAACGGCGACTGGACACGTAGCGGTCCATGGTGTTTACGATGCACCATAGCAGTACGTTGGCCACGCTGGGCAAAACCAAGCTCAATGGCGGCCTGCCAGCTTTGACTCTGCGCAGTGGCGGTCAAATGTTTGCTCCTTAAATGATTATTCCTCCAGCAGATAATAGCAAAACATATGCCAGCCACTTTAAACCGTTTCAAGGCCAGTGAAGCACGCTTTCGTCTAACAATTTAATCAACCACAATGGAATTACGCACCAGAACAGAGCATCACAAAATCAGAGGGACAAAAAATCGCACCAATACTGCTCATATGGTTACTCGTGCCAGCTTCAGGCTGTCCCACACCGCAACAGGATATTCGATTAAAGGCTGCCCAGGATTTTTATCCCATAACACCAACTGCCCTCGAGCATAAACAACCTGTTGGGCCGGTTAAGGGAATGGGGCGAACTATAGATCAAGTACAAAGCTGGTGAATCTATTGCTGTACACAGGCCGTATTCATAAAAAAACTCAACAGGATAGAGTTGTGATTGAAGACAGTGTTTGTAGCGAAAACATGGAAATGCTTCTTAACTTAGAGAGACAATCATCCTCAGGCAGGCTTGCCCGAGGATGATTGATACAGACTATTTTTTATGACTGCCCTATAACTTTGTATATGTATATAGCAGTGAATAACTGGTGGTTACATCGGAAATGACACCATCAAATGAAGCACTAAAACTAATTTCATTACTTGTGTTGCTGACTTCAGTGACCGTAATGGTGCCATTGATACCAGCAGTGGCGTAAGCCTGACTGATAGCAGTTTGAACATCTGCAATGTTTGTTGGCGCTGCAATATTTTCAATAGTTGTTGCCGGAATATTTACTGTGGTTTGCTGGCCAAAAATAGCCATTGATGTTGTGCCTGTAATCGTTAGATTCCATGCATCCGAGCCTGTACTACCAGTATCCCCAGAGACATCGGCATTTCCAGAAACATTGCTAACAGGTGCAAACTGCCCCATAAAGACATCGCCACTGCTCATTACATTGACCTCATGTATCGCACCATTATTGAGTGACAACACATATTGAGTCCCATCTGAAGCGACCCAAATATACTGACCAAATGAATCAACAGTGAATGAGCTTGAAACAACCGTACTCTGCTCCGTCAACATCAAAGAGCCACTGCTGCTGAAAGCAAACAACACTTGATCACCATTATTGTAAGGTGCCCCTGAGGCGGCACAACAAAATTCCATGGTGATAACTTGCCCAGCCACGCCTGCAGGCAAGGTA
>Ga0316204_10006111_pt1 | contig 18918 bp, 14 predicted proteins | sample 6monrhotite_MG_2_FD_205661 | JGI IMG/M metagenome (GOLD analysis project Ga0316204, IMG submission 205661) | Microbial mat bacterial communities from mineral coupon in-situ incubated in ocean water Damariscotta River, Maine, United States -... | ecosystem: Environmental > Aquatic > Marine >...
AATTCGGCGGATCCAGATGGAACCGCTAAAACAACAAAAACTTGGCTCCCGGAGACTTAATTTAATGGCGAGCGGCCAGCATATCCTGATTGTCGATGACGATCCCGATATTCGCATAACCATCGTCCGAATTTTGGAACGCGATGGCTATCGTGTTACCGAGGCAGAAAATGGTGAGCAAATGCGGCGCCATATTGCCGAACAAGATATCGCCCTGATTATACTGGACCTCACGCTGCCCGGTGAAGATGGCCTCACATTGGCCCGCAAGTTAACAAGAAATACCGACATTCCCTTTATCATGCTCACAGGCAGGGATGACATCGTTGATAAGGTCGTCGGACTTGAAATCGGTGCCGATGATTACATCACAAAGCCGTTTCATGCGCGCGAGTTGGCGGCAAGGATCGGCACCGTTCTTCGCCGAGCGGCAGGCAAAGAACCTCATTCTCCTGCATTAGAAACCTCACCAAAAGGCGACATCATCGAATTTGGTGAATGGAGGTTCAACACGACAAGTGGCCATCTCGTATCGACCCAAGACCAGGAAGTTATTTTGACGACCTATGAATTTCAAGTTCTTGCCGCCCTCGCAAGTCGCCCCAATCGTCCTTTAAGTCGGGACCAGATTCTTGATTTTGTCGCTGACCGTGACTGGGATCCATTTGATCGCAGCATTGATGTGCTGATCGGCAAAATCCGCAAGAAACTGAACGATTCTCCAAAGGCTCCGACATACATCAAAACCATGCGCAACCTTGGCTACATGTTCATTGGCAGCAAGGCCTAATCATTATTCAGAACCGGTGGGAACGCCGGCTTGAATAAATAACGACGCACGACCTTTCCGTACCCCTGAAAGATGAACCCGTTGTTGTCATCGGCAATATCTTGCCGGTGTTGCCGATAGTAGGCGGGAATTTCATACCACTTCATGGCCGGATGGCGGTGATGGACGACATGCAGGTTATTGTTCAGAAATAACAAACTGAAAAACCGCCCCGTCTCGACGATAGCTGTCCGGTGGGCAGGCTCTTCACCCGACCGATGCTCTATGAAAGACCGGATCAGGGAAAACATCAGTCCGGGATAGGCAAAGAACACAATGTATTGCCACCACGGCATTCCGGCCCATCCTGAAACACCCGCAAACAATACGGCGAGCCCCGCCAGATGTACCAACCAGGTGCCGATAACTTTATTTTTGCGAACCTTGAAAGCCTGAATTTCATAACTGAGCAAACGGGCAAGCACGATGAACGGCCCCAAAACCATGCGCCCGGTGAAGGTCTGGTTAGCGATCATTATCATCTTCATAACCGGACTTAACTGCTGCCAGTCTTCTGCCCTGTAGTAGAAAGATTCCGGATCGCGGTCAGGATCAGTCAGATGGGCATCGCGATGATGGGCCGTGTGACTACTGACGTACATATAATAGGGATACCAGATCCCGATGGGCAGGAAGAACAGCACACTGCGCACCCAGGCGGGCACTTTCATATCCAACCCCGGGGCACTTCGCAGACAATGGACGCTTTCGTGAACCAACGAGGCATGCAAAGCCGTCACCAAGCCGCCCAAGATCATCAAGGCATACCAAGGAATAATATCATGAAAGATAACAAGACCGGACCAACATAAAAACGTCGCCATCAGGACCAGCCAGGTTGGTCCTTCTTTACGCCAAAAAGCGCTAACAGTTCTTCCCATGAACGGAGCCCACCACTCTAATTTTAAAAAAGTTGGATTGTGGGGAGACCTACCCGGCACCTGAAATTATTGATTTCAGGCACATTCTCCTGCCAATCCCGCCCCGCGGTCGCCCCTCGGTAGATAGTGCTTTATCCTACATACAAATAACCATTTAAGCAATCAGGTCTTCACCCATAAACCGGCGGTATTGGGCAAGGGGGACTTGGGAGAACCCGGCGAGACGCAAGGCCTCGCGAGCGGGCGCCAGATCAGGGTCGGCAAACGCATCTTTGATGGCCTCGCTCATTGCCACGGCATCAAGATCGGTCATCCCGGCGCGTGTGATATACGGCAGTCCGGGTGCTGCTTCGCTTTGATGCAGCACGGTCAGTCCTGCCAGTCTTTCGGGTTCGACGTCCCCGGCCAAGGCAAACGTAATACAATCGATGGCGGCCAGATCAGCCGCCCCTTCACGCACAAGGTCGATGCTGTTCATATGACCGCCGCTGATGACGATTTCGCAAAATGGGTCTTCATCCAATCCCAATTGTGCAAGCGTCGCACCAAGAGCATGCCAACCCGAATATGAATCCATGCCATTGACGGCGACCCGGGCAGGTAATGCTGCAGCCAGCGTTTTGGCTTTTGAGCCATCGCGCACGATGATCAAACTTCGATACCTGGGCCCGTCGCATCCGGGGGCGTCGTAACACGGCGTGCCCAACAGCCGGACCTTGCCGGCCAGACGGTGGGTCAGCGGATAGCCACAGGTTTGGGCGAAAAACAAATCCGGTGACAGCCAGATATCATAAGGGTCGGCCCCGGACCGTTCCAGATGCATCGGCACGTTCGACAAACCGTGGGCCGCAAAGTGCCCTGCCAGCCCCTGCCACCAGATATCCTGAGCTGGACGCGACGCCGGCAAATCATACATGCCCAGATATGCGGCACCGTTGTGGAATGACATGGGGAAATATCCTCTGGTCAACGAGCCCATTTAAGCACATTATTTTCCCAGGCGATAGCATCGGGGAGGGAATGGGACATGCTCGAATACGTAAGCTGGACAAAGATGGAGGACGGCAGCCAGGAAGATTGGGACCTTCTTTTCGAACTTGAACAGAAGGTGAATTCTGATGTCGTGGAGCGGATCCTTGGTCACCTTAAACTGCTGGATGTGGACTGGGGCGGGTATCGCATCAACCGCTACCAGCATTCCCTGCAATCCGCGACCCTGGCCGAACGGGACGGTGCCGATGAAGAAATGATCGTCGCCGCGCTGTTGCACGATATCGGTGACATCATCTCGCCCTTTAATCACAGCGAACTCGCCGCAGCAGTTTTAAGGCCTTACGTGTCGGAAAAAACCTATTGGATCGTCAAGCATCATGGGCTGTTCCAAAGTTACTATTACAATGAATACATTGGTGGCGAACGGGACGCGCGGGACATATTCAAGGACCACCCCCATTATCAATCCTGCATCGATTTTTGTGCCAGGTATGACCAGAACGCCTTTGATCCAGACTACGACACTCTGCCGTTGGAACATTTTCTACCGGCCGTAAAACGGGTGTTTGCACGCGATGTGGAAAGCCACCTGGAACTGGCAACGACAAACTGAAACAGAGCCCCCATGGACCTTGCGACTTTTTCCCTAAACAGCATTCCCGAAATACGTTTCGGACCAGGGCGCACATCAAGGATCGCCGAGGATGCCTTTGATGTCGGCAATCCCGAACGACCGATTGTCCTGATCGTCGATGCAACATTACAGGAAATGGGCATCGTCGCGCAGATGGCAGCAAACCTGGAAGACGCCGGGGCCGATGTGTCGGTGTTTTCCGATGTCGCGGGCGAGCCAAAGCAAAAGCAAGTGGAAGCGGCGACCGAGCTGGTTCGAAGCAAGGATGCGGGTCTCGTCATCGCCCTGGGGGGCGGCTCGGCCATGGATATCGGAAAGATTGCGGCAACCATCGCTCGCGCTCCGCACGGGCCTGCCGACTATGCCATGCAGGGCATGCCCCTGCCGACAGATACCGTGGCGAAGATATGCATTCCAACCACATCCGGTACGGGGTCTGAATTTTCCTCGACCAATATTTTAACCAATACGGCGGGCAAGAAGGTCTGGGTATGGGGCGGTGAAACCAAACCCCAGCGGGTTATCCTGGATCCGGAACTGACCCTGACCTTGCCACCCAACCTGACCGCATGGACCGGCCTGGATGCCTTTTCCCATGCGCTTGAATCCTGCACCAATGTAAACCGGCATCCGGGCAATGATTTTTATGCCCATCACGCGCTCGCACTGATTTCCGCCACCCTTGAAACCGCCGTCAAGGAGTCCGGAAATCTGGCCGCCCGCGCCGACATGGCCTTGGGATCGGCGTACGCCGGTATAGCACTCGACAATTGCTCGACCGCCATGGCGCACAATATATCCCACGCAATGGCGGCCCTGGCACCGGTCCATCATGGCTTGGCGACCGGACTGGCCATCGACACTGTTCTGGCATGGCAGGTAGAACAGGACACCGGCCCCTTTGCAGCGGCAGCGTCGGCGTGTGGTTTGGGATTTGATGCCAGCGCCTTACCCGGTTGGTACAGCGATTTTTTGGCCCGGTGCGGTGTTCGGCGCGAGTTGCCTCACGCGTTCAAGGCCTTTTCAGCGCACGATTTGGCAGCAGAAATGCGCACGCCCGAAACCACCCCCATGCGCGAGACCACGGCGCGTAACGTCGGCGAGGCCGATGTCGATCGATTTGCCAAAATGATGATGGCCATGGCCTGAGGAACCCCGGAATGAAAATTACCGATGTTAAAACCTTTGTCGTCGGAAACCCGCCGCCGCACTTCGGTGGCCAATACTTCATCTTCCTTAAACTGACCACCGACGGCGGTGTCGTCGGATACGGGGAAGTCTACGCCGCCACATTCGGCCCCCACACCGTTGCCCGCATGATCGAAGACGTCTGCGCCCGCCACGTTATTGGCAGTGACCCGTTCCAGATCGAGACTTTGTGGCGAAACGTTTATGGAAGCGGCTACACCTTGCGCCCCGACATCTCGTTGATGGGAGTTCTAAGCGGCATCGAAATGGCATGTTGGGATATCATCGGCAAGGAATGCAACAAACCCGTTCACATGCTACTGGGTGGTCGGGTTCATGAGAAACTGCGGTCCTACACATATATATATCCCGAACCAGGCGATAAAACCGATGTCTACCAAGATAGCGACCTGGCGGCGACACGGGCGGTGGAACTGGTGAAGAAAGGTTTTACCGGCCTGAAACTTGATCCTGTCGGTGACTACAGCGCGTTTGATCCGCGCCAACCATCGCTTGCGGACCTGGATCGCTCGGAATCGTTCGTTCGAAAAATACGCGAAGCCGTCGGCGACAAGGCCGATATATTATTTGGCACCCATGGCCAGTTCACGGCATCGGGCGCGATCAGGCTGGCCAAGCGATTGGAACCCTATGACCCGTTGTGGTTCGAAGAACCAACCCCGCCGGAAAACCCCGCAGAAATGGCCAAGGTCGCCCGCGCCACATCAATCCCCATCGCCACCGGTGAACGCCTGACCACCAAATACGAAATCGCACGGGTGCTGGAATCCGGTGCCGCTTCAATCGTGCAAATGGCGTTGGGTCGCATCGGCGGCATTCTGGAGGCAAAGAAAATTGCAGGTATGGCCGAAACCCACTACGCCCAGATCGCCCCGCATTTATATTGCGGCCCCATAGAAGGCGCCGCCAATATCGCCATCAGCGCGTGTTCCCCCAATTTCCTGATCCTCGAAGGCATCGGCACCTGGGGTGGTTTCCACGCCGATATCCTGAAAAAACCAATCCAATGGCAAGACGGATATGTGATCCCGCCGAACGAACCGGGCCTGGGGGTTGAACTTGACGAAGCCGTAGCCGAAGCTCATCCCTATGAAGGTGATGCCCTTCACCTTGAAATGGCCGATCAGCCGATCCACTGACAGTTCAAAAAGCGACACATTTGGTCTTTTATCTGCCGTTTATTTGGTAATTCCTTTTTCAACCATGCCTATACTTTGTCAAATTCGGGGTGTTAATCGGGGAGGAAAGCGTGGCCAGGCGAACAAGATCGAACTCGAAATCTATCCGCAACAGGGGTGGTGATGACGAATTTCGTCAATTGCCCTTCGCCCAGCCGCACAACCCCTATCAGCCGTTCAATATCCTTTCTGACGACCAGATCGAAGCTTTGCATAACAAATCGCTGGATGTTTTGCAGGAGATTGGGATCAATTTCCTGCTTGAAGAAGCAAGAGTGATCTTAAAAGTTGCCGGGGCGGATGTTGATGATTCCTCCACACGGGTTCGTTTCGACCGGAACCTGATTGAAACGACCATTGCCAATGCCCCTTCCGTCTTCAAGGTCCACGCCCGCAACCCAGCACATGACCTCGTATTTGGCGGCACTGCCACATCTTATGTGATGGTCGGCAGCCCGCCCAATGCATCCGATACCGTTAGCGGCCGGCGACCGGGTAATTTTGAGGATTACTGCAATTTTCTGCGTCTTGGACAAAGCCTGAATATCGCCCACCAGTTTGGCGGATACCCGGTAGAACCGACCGATATAAACACCCCGGTGCGCCATCTGGTCGCCGAACAGGCCTTGATAAAATTGACCGACAAAGTCGGCTTTGGATATTCGCTGAACCGCCAGCGCATTCTGGATTCCATTGAAATGGTTCGCATCGGACGCGGGATCAGCGAACAAACTCTACTGGAAGAACCCAGTCTTTTCACCGTCGTCAACGCCAATTCGCCACTGGTTTACGACCGCCCCATGCTGGCCGGCATCATTGAAATGGCCCGGCGTAACCAGCCCATCATCATCACCCCGTTCACTTTGGCAGGTGCCATGGCCCCTGTAACAGTGGCGGGTGCCATCGTGCAGCAAAATGCCGAAGCCCTGGCCGGCATAGCCTTCGCCCAGATCGTCAACCCCGGTGCCCCTGTTCTGTACGGCGGGTTCACATCTAACGTCGACATGCGTTCCGGTTCGCCCGCTTTTGGCACTCCGGAATATGCCAAGGCGGTCCTGATCGGCGGTCAACTGGCGCGGCGTTATGGCATTCCCTATCGGTCGTCAAATGTAAATGCCTCAAACGCACCGGACGCGCAGGCGGCTTATGAATCCCAGATGTCCATATGGCCGTGCATGCTGGCCCATTGCAATATGGTCAAGCATAGCCTTGGCTGGCTTGAGGGCGGCCTGACGGCGTCATTCGAAAAAGTCATTATGGATGCCGAAATGTTGCAGATGATGTCTGAATTCATGCGCCCCGTCGCCATCAACAACGATGAAATGGCCATGGACGCGATGTTGGAAGTTGGTCCCGGCGGCCATTACTTCGGCTGCGCCCATACACTGGAACGCTACGAAAACGCCTTTTACAGCCCAATCCTGTCGGATTGGAGCAACTTCGAAAACTGGCAGGATCGCGGTAGCCAGGACGCTACCGCGCGGGCTCACGAAATCTACAAGAAACTTCTCAAAGACTACAAAGCACCACCGATGGATCAGGCCATCGCCGAAGAACTGGACGCCTTCGTCGAACGACGCATCGCCGAAGGTGGCGCAAAGGACAGTGACGCTAAATAGAAACGGGAGACTAAAATCGTGAAAACTCATGCCCAGGCAGTCATCATCGGCGGCGGCGTCGTTGGATGCAGTGTCTTGTATCACCTGACCAAATATGGCTGGAAAGACGTACTGCTGATCGAACGGTCCGAATTGACAAGTGGGTCAACATGGCATGCTGCCGGGGGCTTCCATACCCTGAACTCAGATCCCAACCTGGCAAAACTGCAGGGCTACACGATCAGCCTGTATAAAGAACTTGAAAAGATCAGCGGTCAGTCCTGCGGCCTGCACCATGTTGGCGGTGTCACCATTGCTACGGATTCCGACCGAATGGATTTCCTGAAAGCGGAATACGCCAAACACCGCTACATGGGGCTTGAATCCGAACTGGTCACTCCCGAAGAAATCAAGAAATTGTCGCCCGTAACAAATACGGCCGGCATCCTCGGCGGTTTGTATAACCCGCTGGATGGTCATCTGGATCCATCGGGAACAACCCATGCCTATGCCAAGGCGGCCAAAATCGGTGGCGCCAGTATTTCACTTAGAAACCGGGTGCTGGAATTGAATTCCCGTGGCGACGGAAGTTGGGATGTGGTTACAGAAGAAGGCACCGTCAGGACCGAAAATGTCGTTAACGCCGGCGGCCTGTGGGCCCGCGAAGTTGGTCGCATGGCCGGGGTTTACTTACCGCTGTTGGCCATGGAACATCAGTATATGGTGACCGAGGACATCCCCGAAGTCATCGCCCAAACGCAAGAACTTCCCCACATGCTGGACCCCGCCGGAGAGACCTATTTCCGGCAGGAAGGAAACGGCCTGGTACTTGGTATTTACGAACAGGACTGCGATCCGTGGTCGGTCGATACAACGCCCTGGGATTTTGGCCACGAATTGCTGCCTAATAATCTGGATCGCATCGCCGGGCCATTGGAACACGCGTTTTACCGATACCCGTGCCTTGCCGAGGCCGGAATCAAGACCATTATCAACGGCCCCTTCACGTTTGCACCCGATGGCAACCCGCTGATCGGTCCGGTGCCAGGACTGCCCGGTTTCTGGTCGGCGTGTGCTGTGATGGCTGGCTTCAGTCAGGGCGGCGGTGTCGGCAAGACACTGGCGGAATGGATGATTGAAGGCGAACCCACATCGGACGTTTTTGCTATGGACGTCGCCCGTTTTGGCGATTTCACAACACCCGACTTCACCAAAGCCCGGGTCATCGAAAATTACCAGCGGCGCTTTGCCATATCGTTCCCCAACGAAGTCCTGCCCGCCGGACGCCCCCTGGTAACAACGCCTGTCTATGAAACATGGAAAACACAAAACGCCGTTTTCGGTGCCGGATACGGTCTTGAACAAGTGAACTATTTCGCCGCCTCCGAAAGCGAAGCCTACGAAACACCCAGCTTCCGCAGGTCCAATGCTTTCGATACCATCGGGGCCGAATGCCGGGCAGTACGCACGGGCGTCGGCATCAACGAAATCCATAACTTCGGAAAATTCATCGTTGAAGGCCCGGGAGCAGAAGATTGGCTGAACCATATTCTCGCCAATCGCATGCCGAAGGTCGGTCGCGTTATCCTGACCCCCATGCTCAATCCTCAGGGACGCCTGATCGGGGACCTGACGGTGGCTCATATATCCGAACAAAAATACCAGATCACCGGATCATCCGTTGCCCAGGCCTTTCATATGCGCTGGTTTGAACAACACCTGCCCGAAACCGGGGTTAGCATCAAAAACGTTTCATTAGAACGCATCGGCTTCCAGATCGCCGGGCCCAGCGCGCGCGAATTGCTATCCAGGGTCACGAATACCGATGTTTCTAACGATGCCGTCAAGTTCCTGAGCGTCACGGAACTGGACTTGTCGGGAATTCCAGCCATGGTCAATCGCATCTCGTACACCGGTGATCTTGGCTATGAAATTTATGTTGATGCCGACCGCCAGATGGACCTTTACAAGGCCCTGACCACTGCCGGAGAAGACCTGGGCCTTAAGCCGTTTGGCATGCGCGCCATGATGTCCCTTAGACTGGAGAAAGGCTTTGGTTCCTGGCTGCGCGAATTCCGCCCCGACTACACGGCGGCGGAAACCGGACTCGACTTTTTCATAAACTTCGACAAAGGCGATTTTATAGGTCGTGACGCTGCCCTTGCCGAACGCGATAATCCGACCGATCGACATCTGGTGACTTTGGTTGTCGATGCCGATGATGCCGATGTGTGGGGCGACGAACCGATCTGGAAAGACGGCGAGGTCGTTGGCTTTGTGACGTCCGGCGGCTATGCCCATTTTTCTGAGAAAAGTGTCGCAATTGGCTTTGTGCCCACATCCATGATCGAAGACGGTGCCCCGTTTCAGGTGGAAATCCTGGGCGAGCTGCGCCCGGCCCGACTGATCAAGGAACCTTTGTTCGACCCCAAGGGCGAACGCATGCGCGGTTGACGAAGGGAACAAGGCCCTTGCCCCTCAATGCATTCGAGGCCATCTACCGCAGGGGCCAAGCCCGCCAGCACGGAGCCATGGAGTTTTCCGACGCACCGGTCGACCTGGACGCTGTTCGATTATATCGGTTGAGTCGCATTCGCGAGCAGCTAAAAAAGACGGATTGCGCCGCAGCCTTGTTGTTTGATCAGGTCAACACCCGTTACGCCACAGACAGCACCAATATGCAAATCTGGTGTTCGCACTACGAAACCCGCTGTGTCTTTATCGCCACCGACGGACCGGTGGTGCTGTTTGATTATTCCAACCTGCCGCATCTGGCCGAAGACCTGGTCACCATCGACGAATACCGGGTCATGCCGTCGTTCTATTACTTCGCTGCCGCCGACAATGGTCCGCAAAGAGCTAGAATATTTAGCGACCAGATCGCCGACTTGATGAACAAGCATGGTGGCGGCAACAAGCGTCTGGCTATCGACCGCCTGTCGCACATGGGCATCGATGCCATCCGTTCCCAGGGCATAGAGGTGTTCGACGGGCTTGAAATTACCGAACAGGCCCGGCTGATCAAAAGCACCGAAGAACTTGTCTTGATGAAGTACGCCATCGATGTGTGTGAAACCGGCATGAAGGCCATGCATGATGCATTGGTTCCGGGCATCACTGAAAACGCGCTTTGGGCGAAATTACACGAGGCCAACATAGCACTCGGCGGTGAATGGATCGAAACGCGACTGCTGTCATCCGGACCGCGGACCAACCCGTGGTTTCGGGAATGTTCCATGCGCCAGATTGAAGCGGGCGACATGGTCAGCTTTGATACCGATCTGGTCGGGCCCTACGGCTATTGCGCCGATGTATCCCGTTCCTGGCGATGTGGCGACGGCAAACCCGATGATACGCAGCGTCGACTGTACGCCGCCGCCCATGAGCAACTTCATCACGATATCGAAATCCTGAAACCAGGCATGAGTTTTCGTGAAGTGTCTGAAGGTGCCTGGAAAATCCCGGATGAATACCTGTCAAACCGATACACCTGCCTGTTGCACGGCGTCGGCCTTGCCGATGAATATCCGTCCATCCGGCACGCCGTGGATTTTCACAAAAAGGGCTATTCGGGCGCCATAGAAGAAGGCATGACAGTTTGTGTTGAATCCATGATCGGGACCGAAGGTGGGCGCGAAGGCGTCAAACTTGAACAACAAGTATTGATTACCAAAGACGGGGCCGTTCCCCTGTCGTTATATCCGTTCGAGGAAGACTGGCTTTAGAGCCTATTCCGCAGCGACCGGTGAAGGTGCTTCGGGTTTAGGACTATCGCCTGTAACCTTGATCACCGGCTCGACCTTGCGAAGCTCTTCCATGGGAATATGGCAGGCGATGCCATGGCGGTCGGCATTGAACTGCACCTCTGGCGGCGTGGTGTCGCATATTTCGCCCATATGACGCGGACAGCGAGTCGCAAACGGGCACCCCTTGGGTGGATTTAGCGCGCTGGGTAAATTTCCTTCCAGCACGATTCTGCGCTTTTCCACCTGCGGATCGGCAATTGGCACCGCCGACAGCAACGCTTCCGTATAGGGGTGATAGGGCGGGCTGAAAACTTCATCCGTAGTGCCGCGTTCCATCAGTTTGCCCAAATACATCACAACTACCCGGTCAGCCAGATAGCGCACGGCGCTAAGATCGTGGCTGATGAACAACAAGGTTGTCTGGTTATCGCGCTGGATATCCATCAGCAGTTCGGTAACCGCGGCAGCGACCGAGACATCAAGCGCCGAAATGGGCTCGTCGGCGATAACCATGGCCGGGTTGCCAGCAAAGGCCCGCGCGATGCCAATACGCTGTTTTTGGCCACCCGAAAGCTGGCGCGGTTTGCGAATGGCAAAATCACGTGGCAATTTGACCACATCGAGCAAGTGCAGAACGCGTTCCTGAATCTTCACCGGGTCCGTCTCAACCCCGAATTTCTTGATCACCCGCCCGATCTGGGCGCCGATGGTCAGGCTTGGGTTGAGCGTATCATTGGGGTTTTGAAAGACCATCTGCAAAGAACCAAGTTGGGCGGGCGTGCGATCCTGCACCGCCAAATCGCCGATGTTGGTACCGTTCATACGAACTTCGCCGTCCGTCGCCTGTTCCAGCCCCATCAACACCTTGGCGAAGGTCGATTTACCACAACCGGACTCACCAACAATGGCCACAGTTTCACCGCGCCCGGCATTGAATGAAATTTCCTCGTTGGCTTTGACTTGGCGCACACTATCGCCCGAGAACATTGCCGCCATGGAACTGTCCCGAACCTCGTAATATTTTTGCATGGCGTCGACTTCCAGCACAGTCTCGCCAATTTCTGCAGGCGGCTTGACCTCTCCCATGGCGATGACTTCACTATGGTCGATGCTGTCCCACAGTTCGCAACGCACACGGTGTGCTGTATCTTCGCCGCTACCAACGGCGGTCATTTTCACCGCCTCCTGGTCGCAGGTGCCTGCCTTGAAATAATCGCACCGGGGGCCAAAATAACAGCCCCGAGGCCGTTCGTGGGGCAACGGCAACTGACCGCGAATGGCTTTTAGGGGTCTTGCATTCTTGTCGGCATGGGGCAGCGGGATGCAACCAAACAGGCCGTGGGTATAGGGATGCTTGGGCCACGAGAAAATTGAATCGATATGACCTTCTTCGACCACTTCGCCCGAATACATGACGCATATGCGATCGCACACTTCAAGCATCAGCCCCAGGTTATGCGAGATATAAAGCAGCGATGTATTGAACTTGCGGCTTAGTTCGGCGATCAATTCGACGATGCCCGCTTCGACCGTAACATCCAGCGCCGTCGTCGGTTCATCCAGCAACAACAGCGATGGGCTGGACAGCAACGCCATGGCGATCACCACCCGCTGTTGCTGACCGCCCGATATCTGATGCGGATAGGCATCCATCACCCGTTCCGGATCAGGCAGATGCACGTCGTTGAGCATTTGCACGGCGCGACTGCGGGCTTCGTCCGTGCCAACGCCATCGTGTGTCATGGGGACTTCCATCAACTGAGTGCCAATGGTCAGGCTTGGATTAAGCGCTGCCATGGGTTCCTGATAGATCATGGCGATTTCAGAACCACGAATTTGCCGCAGTTCTTCATCGCTAAGGGTCGCCATATCGCGCCCCTTGAACTTGACCGTGCCACTGACAATAGCGCCGTTGCCGCCCATGTAGCGCATGATGGCCATGGCAACAGTCGACTTGCCGCAGCCGGACTCGCCAACCAGCCCGATACTTTCACCGGCTGCCAACGTTGCCGAGAAATCGACAACGGCGGGAATTTCGCCGGCCCGGGTGTAATAGGACAGGCACAAGTCCTCTATTTCAAGAACCGGACCGTCATATGTGTTGGTTTGATCTGGCATAACGTCAGTCCCTCAATGAAACTTCGCGCAAGCCATCGGCCAGCAGGTTAAAGCCCAAGATCAACGACGAAATGGCGATCACCGGAAAGACCGTCATGTGCGGAAAAAACATGGCCATCTTGCGGGTTTCGTTGATCATGCCGCCCCAATCAGGGTCAGGTGGCGGCAGGCCAAGGCCCAGGAATCCCAGCACCCCGATGGTAATGATGACATAGCCCAGCCGCAGGCAGGCATCGACGATCAGCGGCCCCCGCGCATTGGGCAGGATTTCGACCAGCATGATATACATGGCCGATTCACCCCGGGTCTGCGCGGCGGCGACGTAATCGCGGTTGCGCAGGTCCAGAACCAACCCGCGCACGATACGCATGATACCCGGCGCACTGGCAAACGTGATGGCGATGATGATGTTAATGCCGGAAGATCCGATGGTGGCAATAATGATGATATAAAGCACCAGCACCGGGAACGATAAAATGATATCGCTGACCCGCGACAGGATAATATCCCACCATCCCAAATGATATCCCGCCGCCAGCCCCATCAGGATTCCGAACGTATAGGCGCACAACGTCGCCAACGGTGCATAAAACAGGACCGTTTGCGATCCATAGATGATACGCGACAGGATATCGCGCCCCAGATGATCGGTTCCCAACCAAAATGTTCCGCCTTGGGCGAAGTCGGTACCAGGCTTGGCCATGGGTTGCAAAATAGCCAAGGGATCGAAAGGCGCGATCAAGGGTGCCAGAATGGCGACAATAACCCAAAACAGGACAAGCCCCGCACCGATCATTCCGGGAACGCTTTCACGCAGCAGTGCAAAGGATTTGATGGCTCGCATGAAGGCGGCTCCGGTGGTCGGCGCTGGCGTGACGGTTTCGACGATATTCGACATCTACACCCCCTCAAGTGAACCGGATTCTTGGGTTAAGGTAAGTGTAGCCGATGTCGGCAATGGTCTGGCTGGTGACCGCAACAAACACGGCAACCATGGCGCAGGCCTCGATAACGTAAAGATCCTGATTTAAGGACGCTTCCAGCAGCAGCGCCCCAAACCCTTTGTAGGCGAAAAAGAATTCGACCACGATAACGCCCGACAACAACCAGTTGATTTGCAGCATGATCACCGTAAAGGGAGCAATCAGCGCATTGCGAAGCGCGTGTTTCATAATCACCTGACGATACGGCAAGCCCTTTAGAATAGCGGTACGAATATAGTGGCTGGTCATCACTTCGGCCATGGATGCCCGCGTCATGCGCGCGACATATCCGAAGTCATAAATGATCAAGACCATCACCGGCAGGATCAACTGCATGAAATCAAAGCCGCTTGTCATCGACGATGTGCCCGGCAACCATTTCAGCCCATAAACAAAAATTGCCGACAGCAGCACCGTCGAGGCAAATTCGGGAACCGACGTGGTGATGATGGAACCGACCGAAATAATGCGATCGAGCCTGGAACCTTCCCGCATGCCAGCCAGCACACCAAGGATCAGCGACAACGGGATCATGATGGCGAAGGTCCAGAACCCAAGGATGGCGGTATTCCATAAACGTGGCCACAGGACTTCTGAAACCGGCACGCGGAAACGCACGGAATCGCCAAAATCACCGACCAGGAAATTGCCCAGCCAAGCCCCATATCGATACCACAGCGGTTCGAAATAACCGTGCCGTTCAAGCCACAGCTGGCGCGCTTCTTCCGATGAATAAGGTCCCAGCACCTTGGTCGCGACACTGCCCGGGGAATATTCCAGCAGCAGGAACAGCACAACCGACACCACCAGCATGGTCAAAATCATGAAGCCGATGCGCTTGCTGATCAAAATCAACATGAAACAATCATTCCAATCTCTGCACGGTTAAAAAAACCACCGCGTCCACCCGTCTTCACCTAAAAGCAGGGCAAGACGGGTGGCACAGCAGATTGTCAGATCAAGATCAGGAGTCGATCCAGACCTTGTTCCATTGGTGATAGTTGGTTGGGTGAACCCCGATGCCCTTGACCTTGTCGCTGGTCGCATTCATCACCGAGCGGAAATACGGCTGGATCATGATGGCATCGTCCTGAAGACGTTTTTCAACTTTGCTCATGATCTTGTGGCGGGCATTGATATCAACCGTCGATTCAGCCTGGGTCAGCAAGTCATCAAATTCCTTATTTGCATACTTGGCTTCGTTCCATGGCACACCGGAACGATAAGCGACGCCCAGCAACATGGTACCCAACGGACGGTGCGTCCAAACGGTCAGGCTGAACTGCGCCTTGTCCCACACATCCCAGTACTGGGCAGCGGGCATGACATTGACGTTCAGGTTAATACCGGCTTCGGCAAGGTTCTGTTTCAAAACAATAACCTGATCGGTTTCCCACTGACCGTTGGTATTGCCAACGTTACAGGTAATGTTTAATCCACCGCCGTGACCGGCATCGGCCAGAAGCTGTTTTGCCTTACCAACGTTGCGTCCGATCTTGGGCAACGGCGCATAATCGGGCTGACAAGCACAAACATGGTGGTTTTCAGCGACCTGACCACGGCCTTGATGAGCCGTTTTCAACATCTGTTCATTGTCGGCCGCCAGCTGCATTGCTTGGCGGACACGAATGTCGTTGAAGGGCGCTTCGTTGGCCTGGATACGCATAACGCCGGTTTGCGCTGTCGTTACTTCGTGAACGGCAATCCCCGGCAGGTTCTGGGCGGCACCCAGCAGTGTCAGATCCAGCGTATAAATCGCATCGACCTGTCCCGATGCGAGAGCGGCCAACCCGGCAGCTGCATCTTGTCCGGTATCGATGTAGTGGATTTCGTCCAGCAAGGGATCTTCGGCCCAATACTTGAAGCCGCCACCGCGACGCTTCAGGACCGCCAGTTCACCGACCTTGTATTCGGCCAGTGTGTAGGGGCCAGTGCCCAGTTCCGGGGTTTTGGTGATGTTGGCGCCTTTTTCGGCGAAGCTGCGATGCATGATCGCCGCCGGATAGTGGTACATTTTTTCAGGAATCGACAGATCGGGCGATTTCAGGTGAATGCGAAGGGTATACTTATCAACCTTTTCAACGGCATCGGCCCTGATCCGCTTGACCTTGATTGCCTTGCCGTCCTTGTCTTTGCCATCGGTTTCATCGAGCATGGAATTCAACATGCCCACCATGGAAGACCCCACATTGGGGTCGAGCCAGCGCTGGATGTTGAAAATAACGTCATCAGCGGTCAGTTCATCGCCATTTCCGAACATGACGCCTTTACGGATGTGAAACGTCCATGTCTTCAAATCATCAGACGGCACCCATTTTTCTGCCAGCATAGGGCGCGTCACGTTGTCGGCCCCGGTGATTGTCAGGTATTCGCACATCTGCCGTGTCACATTGGATTTTTCAACCCAGTCATAAACGGCCGGGTCGGACATGTCCTGAACCTGCATGGCGCAGCGAAGGGTCCCGCCCTTTTTGCCTGCCGCTTCAGCGCTTTTTATGATTTGCGGGCCTTCAAGAAGGTTGGCAAACGAATAGGCGGCGGTGGCCGAAAGGCCAAGCAACGTGGTCGTGCGCAAAAATTCGCGACGATCGAGCTTGCCTGTCAGAAGTTGGTTTTTAAGTTCCGGAATATCTGCGTGTTCACGACCACTGTTTTCATGGTCCATCTTGGTCTTAGACATGACACCCCTCCCTGGGTTTTTCGGAAAACTTGCCTTGAAAACGGGATAGCTGATTGATTTTATGTTTACTTCTTATAAACAAGCGATCCCGGAAACATGTTCCCTGTTACAATTAAAAAGTTTGGTTTTCTGTCGTCTGTCAAAATGCAAGCCGATCAGGGTGGGAAAATCAAAGTCCCGCAAAAGCCGACTGCATCCCTCAGTTGAACAAAATTATTTCAACACTTTGATCGTAGTGTTATGTCCCCTTGGCGTCAACGATTGTCCCCGGAGCGTCGCAACCCGCGGTGCCAGGTGATTAATCCGTAACCTGACACCCGAATTGCGCTGCCCCCAGCAACAGGGTTTGCCATAAGGACAGTGCGAATCCGCGCGGCAAAAAAACTTCAAAATCGTCTTCGGTTCGCCACAACGTTATCCCCACATGATCAAACGCCGTCGATGCCACCGTCCCCACCGGAAACGACATATCACGCAAATCAAGCGGCAAGTGTCGGTTAAGCAGGATCGCTGCCTGGGGACCTGAAATCCGCAAATGCGTGCGCGAATGGGAAAGATCAAGAACAGCCCCGTCGTTAGGCCCAAGTCGCGGCGCGTCGGCGCCAAGCATCCAGAACTTTAACGGCTCGATGCGCAACACAGCACACCCGTTGCCAGTCGCTGCCCGCCCTGGCCCCGGCGCTTCGATGCTGCCAACCGTATCGGCGACTTTGGTCCCCACGGTCGCCAGGGTGTCAGGCCAGGCGGCGACTTGCATGAGCTCAAGGTTCGGCACTTCACGCACGGTAACTCCGACCTCGCCGTCAGTGCCAAAACGACCGGGATTAACATGCCCCGCCAGGGCGGATATGCGCTCAGCCATACATTTTCTCCCCACTGGGATCATACATATGCGGCGAGACGATTTCGACCTCGGTATTGCCTTGACGCACCGGGTCGGCGGCAACAACGGTTTGCCCGGTCCAGCTTTCATGGCCGCCCGACATGAATCCGATGCCGATCCAGTGGCCAAATACGGGTGAATACGTGACGCCCGTTATCCAGCCTTCGCCAAACCCCGAAACCGCATCCTGTTTGCACAGGATTGCGCCTGCGTTAAAAGTCTGGTCCCGGTTTTTCGGAAAGATCCCGACCAACCGGGGGCGGTCTTCAGCCACCAATGCAGGGCGCTTGCGTAAGGCATCACCAATATAGGTTTTTTTATCGGACGCCATCTTGCCCAGGCCCGCATCGTCGATGGTTACGCGGCCGTCCAGTTCCGCGCCCGTCACATGGCCTTTTTCGATACGCAATGCGCCCAGTGCCTCGAGCCCGTACAGGCAACCGTCCATGGGTTCTGCCGCACCCCACAGCAAATCCATCATACCCGGCCCATAATCGCTGGGCACATAGACTTCAAAAGCCATCTCGCCTGAAAAACTGATCCGCGCGATGCGGCAGGGCGTGCCGTCTTTCAACTTGGTTTCGATGACCCCCATAAAAGGGCAGGCATCGTTGGAAACAGCAGTCGGATCAACAAGGCAGGCTTCGAGTACGGCGCGGGACTTGGGCCCTGCCACAGCACAGCCCGCCCATTGTTCGGAAACAGATGTTACGTGGACCTTCAGTTCCGGCCAGCGCAATTGCAACAATTCTTCCAGCCAGACCATGACCTTGGCCGCGTGCGCCGTGGTCGTGGTCATGAAATAGTCGGTGTCGGCAAAACGCCAGGTGGTGCCGTCATCCATAACGATGCCATCATCGCGCAACATAATGCCATAACGGGCCTTGCCGATGGGCAGCTTGGCAAACGGGTTGGTGTAGATGCGGTTCAGGAATTCAGTCGCATCCGGCCCCTGTACGGCAATTTTGCCAAGGGACGTCACATCGCACAGCCCGACGGACGCGCGCACGGTGGCGGCTTCGCGGATATAGGCTTCCTTGATCGTTTCGCCGTCGCGCGCGAAGTACCAGGGCCGCTGCCACAATCCGGCTTCTGTCATGGTGCCGCCCTTGGCCAGGCTCCAGGCGTGCAGGGGCGTACGGCGCAGGAGCCTGAAATGGCTGCCGACGGCCCGACCACTGAGCGA
>Ga0316204_10006112_pt1 | contig 18916 bp, 19 predicted proteins | sample 6monrhotite_MG_2_FD_205661 | JGI IMG/M metagenome (GOLD analysis project Ga0316204, IMG submission 205661) | Microbial mat bacterial communities from mineral coupon in-situ incubated in ocean water Damariscotta River, Maine, United States -... | ecosystem: Environmental > Aquatic > Marine >...
ATAAGATTTTCATCAGGCGTAAGTGGTTTTTCAAATTTTATATCACATTAATTTTTACTTAGTATAACAATCTACGCGTACCTAATTCTATTGAGAAAAATAGTTTTGCAGAAATTCTTCAAAAGTGCCCTTATCAGAGTCCTCAATAAGCTTTTGTCTCTCAATGGATTCCTTTGCCCAGTCTGAAAATTGTTGTTCCATATTCTGCGGAAATTCAAGTGCCTGTAATGTTGTCTGATGTTGCTTCGACATGCGCATCGCAAAGGTAAAAAACTCTTCACCTTTCTCCTCAACCTCAGCCAGCATACATGCTGATGGGGTAAGCGCTGGATCATCAACTTTGGCCTGCTGTTCATTTAATGCATTCTGATAAAGCGATTTATTCTCACCCTCGTCAAGTAGTTCTGCAAGTGGCAACATTTCCTCAAGGACATGACTTCCCCATTGCGCCAAAGAAATCTTTTTCTGTCCCTGATTTAACTGCAATTCAGGTTGGCGACCGTGATGTGCCACAATCAACTCATTACGATCGAAAAGCGTCTGTTCTTTTTTGCTTAGAGGTGGACTCTCCTTTAACAGACAATAAAGCATCATGCATTCCAGAAAGCGTAACTGTTCTTCACCTACCCCCAAAGGATCATATGTATTGATATCCAGTGATCGCAATTCTACATAACGCACACCCTGTCTTTGTAGGGCACGAACGGGCTTTTCATTGCCTGCAAGTATTTGTTTAGGGCGAACCGTACTATAGTACTCATTTTCAATTTGTAACAAGTTCGCATTGAGTTGTTCATACCGCCCATTAATCTTAATGCCATATTTCTCGTAGGCGGGGTATGGTGTATTAATGGCATGTTCCAGACTATCGATATATTCTTGCAAAGAATTATAATTGGCCTTAACACCAACTTCATTTTCTTTATTGTTCTGATAACCTATATCCCCCATACGCAATGATGTCGCATACGGCTCATAATAGGTATATTCGCTTAAAGGGATCAAGCCTGTTGGTTTGCCACCCAAAAAACTTTTACAGACTGTTGGTGAGGCACCAAACAGATACGGAACAAGCCACCCCAGCCGTTGCAGATTTCTCAACAAACCAAAATAGGACTCAGTAATAAAATCTTGTTGAGACTGCTTGTTGCCTTCCATGGTCTGCAATACTGGCCACAACAATTCATTCACCGAATAATTAAAATGTACTCCTGCAATGACCTGCATTACCCGACCATAGCGGTGACCAAGACCACGACGGTATACTGTTTTCATGGTGCCCGCATGTGAACGACCATACTGGGCAATGGGAATACTGTCTTCACCCGCGATAACACAGGGCATACTGGTGGCCCATAGTGATTCATTGTTTTCCAGATGACGATAGATAAACTGCTGCGCCTGCTGCAGGAACTGCAAACTATCGCAGGGGTTACTAAAGGGCGGAGTAATAATTTCCGTCAAGGCTTCAGAATAATCCGTCGTAATATAGGGATGTGTCAACGCAGAGCCGAGCGCCTGTGGGTGTGGCGTTTGCGCGATCTTGCCATCAGCACCTACACGTAAAGTCTCTTTTTCCAGACCAATTAAACCATGTTTGAGTAACTGGGTTTGTCCAGATGCCTTCAGACTGGCGAGACGTTCTTCATACACGAATGGCAATGTCATAACCTACTTTGATAGAAACAGGTCGATTCTATCCCATCCATTATTAACCGACTAGCCTGATGTTACTTTCAGTTATTAATCCACGTACGGGCCATGCTGGCGAATGGGCTCGCCATGCGGTGTTCCCATACACAATATCAAACGACTATCACTACTTGCTTGCAGACTTACTTCTCTAATGTCAGTAAAAAATAGCGTTTTACCCTTTCCAAGCTTCTGGCTCTCATGATTGAGCTCGCCACTCACAACATAAACCAGGCCACAGAAATTATCAGGTACACTAAACGTATAGCCATTGCCTGCGCTAATCTGGACATCCTGATAAACCACTGGTGTTTGTAGTTCTACTTTGCCTTGCGGACCCACAATGTGCCGGATACGAACACCATTCTCCATCGTCTCAGGAATATCGGCAGCATCAACCTGTTGATATTGTGGATCGATTTGTTTTAGACGTTTAGGTAGGTTTATCCATAATTGAATACCGCTGGTAACACCATCAATAGCTGGCATCTCTGAATGTTGCAAACCGCTTCCCGCGGTAAATCGCTGCGCACCGCCGGGCAATACGGTCGAACAATTCCCAAGATTATCCTTATGCTCCATGGCACCTTCGAATAAATAGGTAATCGCCTCAAAACCACGATGAGGATGCGTCGGGAAACCGTTACCCGGCTGAATAAAAAAGTGATCCCACAACACAAAAGGATCAAAGTTCATTCTCAGCATGGGAATCGGAAACAAACGCTTAACCTCGGCACCATCGCCTTCGCTAGTCAGTTGTGCCTCAACAATTTCAAACATATTCACGCTCCCGGTTATGTGTTTGGTCAAAGTTTTGCAACGGCCCCTTGGGGACAATCCCTGTTGGGTTAATCTCCAGGTGGCTAGTGTAATAATGTTGTTTTATGTGATCCATATTTACGGTCTCTGCGAGACCCGGTATCTGGTATAACTCCAGCATAAAGTTAAATAAGTTTGGATAATCGTAAATACGCCTGGCATTACATTTAAAATGTCCCACATACACCGCGTCAAAACGCACCAGGGTAGTAAATAACCGCCAGTCGGCTTCTGTAATTTGATCCCCGACTAAATAGCGTTGTTGACTTAATCGTTGCTCAAGATGGTCCAAGGCACCAAAAAGTCGATCAAAGGCTTCATTGTACGCTTGTTGTGAGCTCGCAAATCCGACACGATAAACACCGTTATTTACATTGTCATAGACAACCGCATTGATCTCATCAATAGCATCTCGTAATGCTTCAGGATAATAGTCAGCACTCGGTTCAGTATGCTCAATGAAAGCCGAGTTAAACATGCGAATTATTTCGGATGATTCATTATTCACAATGGTCTTACGCTTTTTATCCCACAACACGGGGACGGTAACAATCCCGCTATAATCAGGCTGTGCTAGTGTGTATACCTCATGCATATAGTGCGCACCATTGATGCTATCCTGCGTCGCACCGGGGTAGGCTTCAAACGACCAGCCTGCGGGCCCCATATACGGATGCACAACCGAAACCGTGATCATGTCTTCAAGCCTTTTCAACTTGCGAAAGATCAGGGTCCGATGCGCCCACGGGCAAGCATGCGAAATATACAAATGATATCGACTCGGCTCGGCAGCAAAACCCGCCTCGCCGCTCGGACCCGCGCTACCATCAACGGTAATCCAGTTTCGAAACTGCGAGTCCTGGCGGACAAACTCGCCCGCCTCGGTCTCGGCCTCCAACCAGTCAGTACGCAGCTGACCCTTAATCAGTAAACTCACTTGCTTCTCCTAAGTTATGAAAACCTAAAGTCATTATTCGTCATTCCCGTGAACACTAAAAAATACTTTCCCCTCTCCCAAGATTGGGAGAGGGCCAGGGTGAAGGTTGATACATAAATTTCCTTGCATAATTTTTATCCCCCTCATCCCAACCTTCGGCTTTGGCGTCCTGCGTCGCTCTAACGACTACATCCCTGTAGTCGTCTCCCTCCAAAGGGGAGAAGGGGTTTACTGTTTCTTATCCAGGCTGAAAGCTCCCGCACCATATGCTGCCAAAAGTAACAGACCGCCCGTAATACTGATATTTTTCATAAACAATATCGATTGCATTTGATCCGCAAGATTAAAGTGAAACAGGAATGCCGCAATGATGGTAAATCCTGCCAGCCCCAGCGCCGCCCAGCGAGTCTTCCAACCAACAATGAGTGCCAGACCACCGGCTATCTCAATGACAATCACCAGGGGTAGCAAACTACCGGGAACACCCATGGCATCCATATAACCCTGCGTTCCTGCATAGCCACTAATCTTGTTAATACCTGCCAGCAAAAAGATGTGCGCCAGCATAATCCGTCCTACAAGCGGTAAGTACTTATCCATTCGAAACTCCTTTTTTAACTGTTGTGATAACGAGATAGGACTATATTCGAGTATAATTCGATATAAAAGCGCAATTATTTGTTCATAACCATCGAATTTTTTGATACTTTAAGCGCATGCCCATCCCTAGAGTCAGCCTTGAACAATGGCGAACCTTGCTTGCCGTCGTGGAAAATGGTGGTTTTGCTCAGGCCGCCAAGGCCATGCACCGCAGCCAGTCTTCGATCAGCTACACCGTTGCCAAATTGCAGGAGCAACTGGGTTTGTCGCTGCTGAAGATGTCAGGACGCAAGGCAGAGCTCAATGAAGCCGGGGAAGCTCTCCTGCAACGTGCCTGGCAACTGATACAGCAATCCAGAGAGCTGGAAGACCTCGCCCACCATCTGCAAGCGGGGCGTGAAGCCGAAATACAACTAGTCGTCGATGCCGCCTTACCCCGTACCGTCTTATTCCGCGCACTGAAAAAGTTTGCCCAGAATAATCAGGGCACACGCGTGCAATTGCGTGAAGTTATCCTCTCGGGATCTGATGATCTGCTCAATGAAGGCAAAGCGGATATCGCCATCGCCGCCCAGGTACCCAAAGGCTTTCTTGGTGACAAACTCATGGAAGTGGATTTCATCGCCGTCGCCCACCCTGATCATCCACTTCACCAACTCAACACAACACTCACTCAATATGATCTGCGTACCAATACACAGGTGGTCATTCGCGACTCCGGGCTACATCATCAAAAAGATATCGGCTGGCTCAGCAGTGAACATCGCTGGACAGTCACCTCGATTGAAACAGCGGTGCATGCCGTGCAGGAAGGACTTGGTTTTGGCTGGTTACCAAAACAACATATAGAAACAGCGATGGAGATGGGAATTCTTAAACCATTACCAATAGAAACCGGCGCACACTATATCGCGAATCTGTATTTGATCTTTGGTAATGAGAATACTGGACCGGCAACGAAGCAGTTGGCGGAGGAATTAAGACTTGCCGCAAAAATTTAAGGAACATTCAACAGTAAAATTAATTTATGCTTAACCCAAAGCGACGCGACGGATTAAAGGGCAAATTGAACCTCTTCTCAGGCGGCTTCAATATTTAATTTTTTCACTTTACGAAGATCAACATTATTTCTAGCATGCCACAGGTTGTAAGCATCTTGCATAGAAAGCCAGCTTTCAGGTGATATATTGCTTTCAGCATTTACCAACCGATTAAAAGTAGATGGGGAAACCAATAGTTTTTCAGCTACCGTACGGGAACTAATATTAAAGGGAGACAAATATACTTCTTTAATAAATTCTCCAGGATGAGGTGGATTATGCATACTCATTAGTGATAGTCCTCATAGTTAACAATATAAATATTTCTATTTTCAAACTTAAAAGTAACTCTCCAGTTACCATTTACTGTCACTGACCATAAACCTTGCGAATTTTTTCCATTGCGCTTTCGTTATCTCGTACAGAACGTGCTCTCTTAGCAGACTACCAACGGGCACCTTTGGGTGCTCAAAGTTTTGATGAGTATTGACCATATTAAGCCGGTCCATCACCGCTCTAGACCTGGAATTAACTACTGAGGCAAATGAATATACCTTCGACAAATCAAGCTGCCCAAAGGCAATATTTAATGCCGCTTTCGCTGCTTCTGTCGCATAGCCCTTACCCCAAGACTCCTTAGCTAACCGCCACCCTATTTCAACACAGGGGGAGAATGGTAGCTCATGAATAGGTTCATGCAGCCCAACGAAACCGATAAATTTTTTATGATGCTTTTCTTTTACCGCCCAGAGTCCCCAACCGCGACTGGAAATTAGCGACTGGATTTTATTTGCCATTTCATCACTCTCGGCTTTACTCATAACACTTGGGTAATACTCCATGACAACAGGGTCAGAATTCATTTCAGCAAAAAAAGGACTATCACTTTCCTTCCATTGCCTCAATTTTAATCTATCGGTTTCGACTTCTATTACCTGAACCATAATAATATTTCTTATTTCCGTATCATATACGCTATAAATTTTGGCCAAATCTCCAGAGCACATTACTTGGATCTTTTACAATAAAATCTAGCATGCCCCAGGGCTGAGTCGTAACGTCTGAAACAGTTACACCATACTTTTCAACAACGCCCGATGAAATCACTTGTTCATGCCACCTGTTAATATCTTTGACCAGGATATGCATCATGAAGTTGTTGGCATGTTTTGGTTCGTAAAAATCCTGCAACAGGAAGCTACAATTACCATGTCGAAAATACGCGATCCCAGCCTCATCGGATTCCATTATAAATCCGAGATCCTGATAAAAGTTTTTAGAAATTTCATATTCCTTGGCAGGAACAAATGCCTTTATTTCCACTGACTCCAATTCTTCCATGATTACACCTTTGTATTTTGATTTAGCCTTGAAGGGTGCTGCGCAGCGTAAACACTACCAGAAAAAACATGCCCATGTGAAATATGGTACATCGATAATTCGGCATTGATTATTTTCCAGATTCCTTATTGCGATTTTTTAAACGGTGCGCAGTGCGCACCCTACCAGGCTTTCAATTAGTCCTCGGGGTCAGCCAGTAGGTTGGGGTAAGCAACAGCGCACCCCAACATTTTTTTCTTGTTAGGGTTCATCCTTCACCCCAACCTACCAGGCCGCGCAGCGTCAACACTACCTGAAAAAACTGTCCCACCTGAAATATGGGACATCAATAATTCGGCATTGGTTATGTTACAGCTTTCTTATTGCGATTTTTTAAACGGTGCGCAGTGCGCACCCTACCAGACTGCTTCAAGCACTCTATTTTTAGTGTTCTGATCCTACCCTCGTGATCATTAATATTAGTCATATTCGCTTATTATGTTTCTAATTTATAGCGTTATAACCTGATCTGGCATATTGCCTGTTAATGCCGTGTATAAATTAGGGAAACAACCTATTACAGCGCCTTCTACAAGCTTTTTATCTATTTCTCTTTCATAGCAACATTTATCGCAACCCATTAGCAGCATGCCTTTTTCTTTTGCTACTTTTGCAAGCCGTTCTCCAATGGGATCACCGTTTACTAATACATAATTATTATCTTCGAAGAAGAACATGCCAACCACTTCTACTCCATGAGCATCATCTTCTAATTGTGGCAATATCATTTGACCGAGTTTATATGATACAGAATGACCTTGTGTTGAAAAAATATAGGCTACTTTCATTTCACTTCCTTATAGATTGATTTAAATTTTTTAAATCCTAACAGTAATTTAGACTGCTTCGTTTTTTACCCTAAAACGCCACATCGAGATATCAAATTTGTATTCAGCTTTGATTTATCCCACAATCGTATCAGGCAAACGGATTGCCTGCGACAAGTTTCTGCCATGAAGTGGTAATATGACGGACTCATCAATGTCCCGTTTCCGGGATAACTTTATTCAAAAAAACAAAATCTTATCGTGTTAAGGATACGTTGATATGTGCGACATGCTAAGACTCATATTAAGACCTCAAAAAATATTAAGTTAAAGCAGCCCGTAGGTTGGAGTAAGCAACAGCGCACCTGAACATTTTTTTCTTGTTGGGGTTCATCCTTCACCCCAACCTACCGGGCTGATGAAATTTTGCTAATTTTTTTCATCTTTAAATCCTATGTGCCAGTGAGTTCCATCGCAAAATGGTTTGTTTTTCGAACCCCCGCAGCGGCAAAGCGTATAGTGCTCCGTTGAGACCCCTTCACCTTGCGGCTGATCTACCAGTTCGATACTACCAGTAACTGCATATGGACCATCTTTTGTGACTGTAACCATAGGTTCACAATCATGATCTCGATGTTCAATATTATCAACCGTATAGCTTAGAGCACCCGAAGGACACTTAGCAATTGTATTGATAATATCATTGGCTGTTGCACCTTCAGGATCAATCCAAGGTTCTTCATTTAATTTAAATACTGAGCTAAGGTTATCCGTGCAATGACCGGCATGAGCACAAATTCCACGATTGTCGTGAATAGTAATCATTTTTCCAACGTAGTTATCACGTTTATTGAATGTTCCGTCCGTCAGTTTCTTATCGGTGAAACCATTTTTCCCATGTGTGCCATCACAGAATGGTTTGTTATTAGAACCACCACAGCGACACAAAGCTACCCCGGTGATCGTGGCACAAGGGTCTCCTTTCGATTTTTGAATATTTGGAATCACTTGTGGAGTGAGATTGTTAAGTAAATAATACGGCCCATTTGGTAGACAAGTTACTTTTGGTTTCTCTGTGCTCATTCCACTTCCTCCATTTTTTGTACTTGACGTCTAACGACGTAAATGAGCGGCGGTTTCCGTCCGCTCCATTTCTTTGTTATATCTAAAATCAGTGTTGTGTCATGTGTAATTAAAGTCTTTGATCATTCCTATGCAATTGGTTTAGAGATATTTTTTAACCAGTTGCATTGAGGTTTCCCAGAGTTTCGCAGCCATCTTTTCGTTTGATAAATGGTTTGAAAAATACGGACTTTCAGAAGTGGCTGGGTTGCAATCTACAAAGAAATGACCTGAGACTTTTTTCAACGAAGGATGAGTCGCTACGTAGCAGTGGGTAGCTGTCCCTTCTTCAATCGTTTTGTCGAAAATAAGGAAATCGAATAAACTCGCGGCTGTACTTTTATACCAAGGCAAGTGTCTTAATAAGTTGGTGTGAATTATCCCAGGATGTAAGGCATTGGCTGTCACGGTTGAATTGGCAAAGCGACGTTCAAATTCTGTCGCATATAGAGCCATTGCCAACTTCGAATGGCCATAAGCAACCTCTGGATTATAGGATTTACTTCCATCCAGGTTGTCAAACTCAATACCTACTTCCGGTGCTTTTCTGATGAGACCACTCGAGATCATCACCAGGCGACCTTGTTGGGCCCTTTGTAATAGAGGAAGTAAGCGCTGAGAGAGCAAAAAGTGGCCCAGGTAATTGACTGCAAATTGGTGTTCAAGGCCATGAACTATATCCAACTCTTGCAACTGCATCACACCTGCGTTACAGATCAAAGCATCAAGGGGAATATTTAGTTCCTCTACCTTTTTAGCGCACCCAATCACCGAGCTAAAATCGGTGAGCTCACAAACCAAAGGAGTAACCTTCCCCTTTATACTATTTACTGCCTTTTCGGCTTTTTCAGCGGTTCTTGCCGTTGCTATCACGTGAGCCCCGTGCTTGGCTAATACACGCATCGTTTCATGTCCAAGGCCTGAATTAGTGCCCGTGATCATAATGGTCTTTCCCGTCAAATCCAGGCCACGGATCACCTCTTTAGCTGTGGAATCAGCGTTGAATTTGCTTAGAGGCGGATTGGGCGTCTGCGCAAATATGAATCTAGGCAAAAGTAAAAGCGCACCATAAGAAATCGATTCTTGAAGAAATTTCCTTCGAGTTATTCTTTTTGACATATCTGCTCCTTACTTATGTTATTAATGTACTTTGCATCCGAGATATCGGGTAAATTTCCCCGATATTTCAGTTATCATAACGCCATGCTAACTTGCCATTTTATGCGACGTGTAGCAAAGCGAAACGGCGTATAAAATGGTCAACGTTGAGCTAATTGTTAGATTTATTTTTTCACTCCCAGCCAAAAAAGAACAATAGGGGCCGTGAATGTAATGAGATACGGCAACCAAAGAATAATTCTTTTCAACCTGAATAGTTGAAGTAATTGGCTCCATGATGGAGCTCGTAGGTTGGGGTGAGTTTAGCGAACCCCAACAAATACACAATGAGTTACTTCGTAAGACTTGGTGGGTTACGCAAAAAAACGCTAACCCACCCTACATTGATCTGGATAGCTTGGGCCAGCCAACATGTCGGGCTGAAGCCCGACCTACAGAAAACAAATTATTGTGCTGCTAACTTCCCTTCCATAAAACCCGCCACTTCAACAATCGTCTGATACTCAAACAGGTCTACAACATCAAGTACACCCGGATAGGCATCATCAATACGCTGATGAATTTCGGCCAGCGCTAATGAGCTAATGCCAACGTCGAAAAAGTTATCACTCAAACCAAGAGGTTTATCGGTGACGACTGCTTTGAAGATTGTTTTCAATTCTTGTTGTAACGGCGTTAAGTCACCTTCATCGACTGCCTCACTAGCCGCACTTTGTAACGCGGCAATCTCTTTTAGTACATCGTCATAATCACCATTGAGATAATCATCGGCCAGTAAACGACGTTGCACCTTGCCGCTGGTCGTTTTGGGAATACGTTTGGCTGGAATAACCTGACTGACTTCAAGACCCACCTGTTCGTTAATCAACTTGGCGGCCTGTTGTGCTAATGGAATAAAGACTTCCAGATCCCCGCGATGCAGAATAAATAACACTAACTCATCGGCCTGTTGCTGATCACGCCGTACACCATAGGCGACGACTTTCCCTAGCTCCAGTGATTCAACTTGTTGAACGATATCTTCCAGGTCATGTGGGTAATAGTTTAAACCGTGCGCAAAGATAATATCCTTGCTGCGACCGGTGATTGTTAACTGGCCCTGGTGAATAAAACCTAAATCACCGGTATTGAGCCAACCATCACCGGTGAGGGCCTTGGCATTGGCCTCGGGGTTTTTATAGTAACCAGCCGTAACGTTGGGACCTTTGATCTGGATATCACCAATAAAGTCTTCACCCAGCGTTTCGTTAGTGTCATTGGTAATTTTAATTTCACAATCCGGTACCGGATAACCGACGACGGCAAAGCTGACCGCATCGACATCTGACACATCGACGATACGCACCGCATCCCCCATACGCATGGCCTTGCGATCCACATAAACGGATTGATACGGAATATCACGTTTTGGAAAGGCAACCGCCAGTGTTGCTTCGGCCAGACCGTAGACGGTAAACATGGTGGTCTCTTTCAGACCATAGGCCTTCATCGCATCAAGAAACTGATCACATAAGTCCGTCGAAATCGGCTCGGCACCGTTATAGATCAAACGCACATGTGACAGATCGACATTCTCTAAAGTCTTATCACCCATGGCTTTGAGAAAATGTTTGTAACCAAAGTTAGGCGAGCACAGCACATTGGCCTTGTGTTCACTGGCCTTTTGCATCCAGAGTAATGGGCGACGACTAAAAAGATCCGTTGGCATCAGACACTGGCTCATATTGCATACCAGCATATTCAAATGAAAGCCGATCAGGCCCATGTCGTGCGTTAACGGCATCCAGCTTAACGTGATATCGCTATCGGTATAACCACCACCTGCGGCAATGGCATAAATGTTGGTCATTAAATTTCGATGTGTTAAGACCACACCTTTTGGATCACTGGTGGAGCCAGACGAAAATTGTATGAACGCGGTATCGTCAGGGTTCGGCTGATATTGCTCACCCTTTTGTTCGCGCCCTTCTAATTGCTCAGGCAATAATGTCTTTGATTCAATATTCTTGAAGGCATCCTGCGCCGCATGACCATCGACATATTTTTTCAACAACTCCCAGCTGGCTTCGTCGGTATATAAATAAGGACGCTCCAATGTATTGAAGACACGCATGAGCTTGGCCTTGTGCTCGTCGCTAATGCCCGGCGCGATCGGCACGGGTACCATACCACCGAGAACACAGGCCCAGAACATTTCGATAAAATTCTGGTTATTCTTTAAAAACAGAATGACTTCATCGCCGGCAGTTAGACCACGTTGTTGCAGATGGTGTAATAAGCCTAAAGCATTGGCCTGTAATTCAGCATATGTCAGGGTACTTTCAACGGATTTACCTTCGATAAAGGTAATCGTGCGGTTTTCTGTGGCATTGGCGTTGAGGGCTTCGACCAGGGTTTTGTGTTTTGTCATTGCTTGGTTTTACTTTTTGCTTAAATTTTATTGGCGCAAACTCAGGCGCATTTCAAACGGCTGCTTACTGCGAAGATTCACATCAGGCGCCAATTCTAAAGTCTGTGGGGCAACCAGTTCCAGTGATATTTTTTTCACTACCATGGCCAGATGCATTTGCATCTCGACCATCGCAAAGTAATCCCCGATACAACGGCGTGGCCCTGCTGAAAAAGGGATGTGAACAAACTTGTGGCGTGCCTTGATGGCTTCTTCCGTAAAACGCTCAGGTCGAAAAGCCTCCGGCGCATCCCAGAAGTCAGGATGACGGTGCAGATAATACGGTGTGATAAAAATATCCGTGCCTGCCGGAATATCATAATCCCCAATCTTGTCGTCATGGATCGCCTTGCGGGTAAATAACCATACCGGTGGATACATACGCAGCGTTTCATCGAGAATCTGTTTGGCGTACGGCAAACTTTCTAATTGTTCAAATTCGGGAATATTCTCAAAACCGACGGCATCGATCTCTTCAACAAGCTTTTGCATTTCTACAGGATTTTGCGTTAGAAGATACCAGGCCCAGTTCAGAGTACCGGCACTGGTCTCATGCCCTGCAACGATCAGAGTCATGACTTCATCGATCAATTCCTTATCCGTCATGGGTTCACCGGTATCTTTGTCCTCGGCGGCCATGAAACTGGAAAGAAAATCTTCACTATCTGTAGGATGCTCGCGACGACGATTTATGGTGTCCTGAATAATGCCACTCAGCGCTCTAAACTTGAGCACCAGTTTCATATCTCGGCTGGGGTCTTGCGTCAGGATTGAGAAAGGGTTTTCACCATGTTCCTCAAGAATACGGTCATAATCACCCGCCAGCAGGACGCGCAGGATGATCTCTAGCGACAACTCACTCATTTCTTCCGTAATATCGATCACTGCACTGTCTTTGGCCTTTTCCAGCCAGCGATCAAGAAGCCTCAAGTTGCAGGCTTTCACATCATCCATCATGCGAGCAATGATCTGACGATTAAAGCCCGGCTGGATCATGCGCCGTTGGCGACGCCAAAAGACACCATCACTGACAATAATGCCATTACCCAGCAGCATCTTGACCCGCTCAAATCCCGGGCCTTTGTTATAATTCTGGTGATTGTTTACCAGGATATGCTTGACGTGATCGGGGTGATTGACCAGATAGCTGCTAGACTGGCGAATCGCTGAATGCAGGCAGGTGACATCACCATAATCCTGTAAGAGATTAGCGACACGATAAAAGGATTCTTCCGTGGTGTGCAGATCACATTTATCTGCCGGGCCCGGCGGCATTTGATACGATTCTTTAACTGTTACTGACATAACGTGCCGGTCTTACCCCTGGGTTGCTGGCCACTGATATTCGGGCCCCAATGAATGTGGATACTATATTATAAATCGTCAAATGATGACATTGATGATGCCATGGTCTCCGACTGGCTCGATCAGCTTCCTGCCTCCAAACGTCAAAGCCTGCAACGGCGTCAGCGCAGTGACAAAAGACAGCTTTCACTCATCGGCTGGCAACTGCTACGTTATGGCATGTTACAGGCTGGCAATGCTGCCTTTTCCCTGCAACAACTCCAATTCCCCAAACACGGCAAACCCTTTGTCTCTGGTGATTGGGATTTTAACCTTAGCCACAGCGGCGATGTGGTGGCCTGTGCCATTACCCGAGAAGGACGCATTGGTATTGATGTGGAACGACATCGCGACGTCGATCCGCAGCGTTTTAAACGTTACTTTTCCACGGACGAGCTTGAATGGATGGGTGATGATGCCAGGCGCTTTATTGAGCTCTGGACACAAAAAGAAGCAGTGATCAAAGCCAGTGGTGTTGGTTTGAAGGGACTCAGTAAGGTCATCACTCACAATCACCTCTCAGCAAGCGATGAACAAGGCGAATGGACTCTACACAAACTGGAGCTGGATAAAGACTATAGTGCCCACGTAGCGATCGGTACTGAGTCAAGTATTCAATATCTGCAACAAATCAATATTCAACAACTCTGTGAAGACTGACTTGCGCTTAACAGGTCTAATTCCTGATAATACTCTCAAGCCACCAAAAGAATAAGGTAAGTGCATGCGTCGATTGTTTCGTCAACCAGACATTGGTAAACAAGTTGCCAGCTTCTTACTCAAGGGCCTATTGAAACTATTATGGGCTACCTGTCGGGTTAAAACCGTTCTGGGCAAAGAATACACTGAACAACTCATGCAATCGGAAAAACCTTTTATCCCCTGTTACTGGCACCAGCAACATATTTTCTGTTCATACTATTTATTTCAATTGCAAAAACAGGGACTCAAACTTGGGTTTCTGATCAGTCCATCAGCGGATGGCGAAATCGCCGCACGTGTCGTCACTGCGTGGGGAGCGCAGGCGATTCGCGGTTCGGCCACGCGTACCGGTGCCAAGGCCATGCGCGATATGTACAACATTGTCTGCAAAGAAGGTATTTCACCTGCGACAACATCCGATGGTCCACAGGGTCCGGCGCAAAAGTTTAAGCCCGGTGCCATTATGATCGCCCAGCTGACACAGGCACCGATGTTACCCATGGCCTGTGCGGCTAGCAGCGCCTGGTACTTAAAATCCTGGGACCGATTTATGATCCCCAAACCCTTTAGCCGAATTGTCATTGCGGTTGGAGAGCCTCAAAGTGTCGATAAATCGCAGGGATTTGAAAATCTACAGCCTCTACAAGACAACATGGAAACGGCCATTAATGATTTGATGTCACAGGCACAAGACGCTTTACTCAATGCCTAAACAAATACTGCTATTTGTTTGTTTGTTTATAACAAGCACAGGCTATCCTTTGACTGTTCTCGCTCAAATAGATGATGACCTGGACAGCCAGTACTGCCCCGGCCCTGCGATTGCAGTACAGGAAGAAGATCAATCTTTTTTTACATTTTTGAATTCACCACATAAAGATGCCTCCTCGGGACTGGAGTGGCTATCAAAACGTATTGACACTTTCTTTGCTAACGAAGATCTTTACGAAGAATCCACTGGAAGTTTTGCCCGTCTCACGGCAAGCACTATCCTTCGTGAGGGAGGCAAGCAAAGTTATCTCGGCGATCTAAGTGTTCGTTTGGAACTGCCTCACACCAAGAAAAAGCTTAAACTTATTATTGAAACTGATGCCGATAAAAATCTGGAAAACCGTCCCGGACAGCTCAGCCAACCAACACCCAATCAGGCCTTAAGTGAAACAACCTATTTCGCCGGCGTCGAGCAAAAACTGGCTGAAAAAAGTCTCTGGGATGTCAGCACCTCAACGGGGATTAGAATCCGTTCGCCACTGGATCCGTTCGTACGTCTCCGCATGAAGCGTGAGGTGGTTTTCAAATACTGGAAGTTTCGTTTTACCGAGACGCTGTTTCATTTTCATTCCAGCGGCACAGGCCACAACTCTACGTTTGAATGGGATCGTCCCATGAGTAAAAAAGATTTATTTCGCTGGCATACTACTGCTACCTGGTGGGATGACACTGATCATTATGAATTGAGTAATAGCTTATCCTTCTTTCATGAAATCACCGATCGCCGTGCGCTTGCGTATTCCATTAGTGTTTTTGGTTCCAATAAACCTACCGTACAAGCTGATACTTATTTGTTTGATGTGCGTTACCGCCAACGAATACATAAAGACTGGCTGTATTATGAAATCAACCCTCAAGTGCTTTATGAAAAAATTAATAACTTCACACCTGAAAAGACCTTAACGCTAAAACTTGAAATGATTTTTGGAGACAAGTATTTATAAACTGCCGTCCCCGTCAACAAGAACGGGGAACAGCACTGTAATATTATTTGAAGATCTTTGTGAAAAAGTCCTGCATACCTTGCCAGGATTTTTCATCTGCGTCTTTACTGTAGGCCAATGGAATATTGAATTTTTTGGCGAACACATCCGCATCCGGATTAGTAAAGCTGTGTACTGCACCAGGTAAATTGACAAATTTAAAATCAACATCTGCAGCCGTCATTTCCCGTTTGAATTCCTTAATAGATTCAGGTTTCACAAAAGGATCATCGGCACCGTTATAAACACGCACCTTGGCCTTAACGATTCCTTTTTGCACTGGCGCACCTGCGCCAAGACTGCCGTGAAAGCTCACTACACCCTTTAAATCCACTCCACGTCTCGCCATGGCCAGTACCACACCACCACCAAAACAATAACCAACCGCTGCGATTTTTCCCGTATCGACATCAGCTCTTGCTTTTAAAACAGACATGGCGGCCTCAAAACGCTTTTGTGCAACCGGCAGGTTTTTCATGACAGCGGATGAAAAAGTCCCCGCATCTTTCGGATGGCCCGCTGTTTTACCATCACCGTACATATCTACCGACATGGCAACATAACCCAGTTTTGCCAACATCCTTGCACGTTTACGGGCGTAATCATTGTGACCCCACCATTCATGAACAACGAGGACGGCAGGGCGTTTACCTTTAATGGCATCATCCCAGGCAAGGTAACCCTTCATTACGGTGTCGCCACTATGATAATCCACTGCCTTCGTCTTAACGGCCGCCTGCGCCAGACTAAAGATCAAACTGCATAGGATAATGCCAATAGTTCTTTTCATATCCATGTCCTCCTGTTATTTCCTAAAAAAATAGATTAGTCTTGGTCCACATCTATGTCCAGACATGTTTTACAATACGCCGATGACAGACAAAGATTCCAATAAGCTCAGCAAGCACAAGGGCAGTGACAACACCTGTCCCTACCCCGTCAGCCGACTTTCAGCTCACATGCCGCTTGTCGAATTGGCCAGAGAAATCAGTCTGGCGAACGATATTATTAATACCCGGGTCAGCGGACAATTGAAGGTGATTGCGGAGCAAATTCGTCACTTACAGAATGAAGCACACAAGGTGCTCAAGCATGGCAAGCGCGATCTGGATTTACATCACGCCGAATGTCATTTTAAACGTCTGCCGGGCAAGACCTATTACCTGTATAAAAAAATAAATGAACAGCGTTATTTTTCAATGCTGTCACCGGAAGAATGGGGTGGTAAGCCTCCACACGAATTTATTGCCGCCTACAAACTCGAAGCGGATATGGCATGGTCTTCAGTCGATGACATCGGCAAACCTGATGAAACTAAAAAATTACTCGATCAATTTCTGGAAAAGTATGATCTGGAATTTTAAATCAAATGATAAATTTTACTAATATAAAAAAGTATCTCTTGTTTAGTATCATTATACTGGTCTTTGTCGCATCCACACTGGTGTGGATTGCATTTTCGAGAATTAATGATTTCAAAACCTACCACCTGTCTATTGCCCATGAATCCACGTCTTCGGCTGCATTGAACATTTCAAGTTTTATTAAAGAGAAAAAACGCCTGGTAAAAATTTTCGGTCATGACCATCTGAACATTATCAATCAGCTTGCCACTGAACCTGAAAATGAGAATTTGCATAATCAATTAAAAAAACGAATCAAGTTATTTTTCCCGGAATTTTTTGCCTTCACTATTACACAAAGTGATGGCACACCCTATCTCGAAGATTTCGATGGCCTTGTTGGCGACATGTGCCTGAATGATCTAAAAGAATTTGCCGCACTTGGTAAACAGCTCCCCCGTATTCATCCACACCCTGACGTCTATCATTTTGACATTTCAGCTAAACTCCCTGGAAGCCTTATTCTTTTTATCAGCTTCCATTCAGATATTTTGGGCAATATTCTAAGTATTGCCCAAACTCCAGGTCATGAATTAATGTTGCTTCATGTCGAAAAATCTCACTTAATTGAAGCTACGGACAAGGGAGCTCGCATTAATACTCCTCGCAATGATTACAGGCTTAAGTCAAGGGAAAAACAACGAATTCTCTTTAGTAAATCTATACCGAATACTCATTGGACAGTTAGTGACTTTCATCAACCAAATCTTTTTACCCGCTTTCAGCATAACGTCACCCTTAACTATCTTATTATTTTTGCTATGTTCTTCCTCGTTGTAACTGTAATGGTGTTTGTTATCCGTAAAGAAGAAAAGCTCAGACTTGAGGCAGAAAGACACAAAGATGATTTTCTCACTGTCATGAACCATGAACTGCGCACACCCCTTACGTCGATCAAGGGCACCCTTAGCCTGATCGCCAATGGCATTACCGGAGAAATTAGCGATAAAACACAAGAACTAATCAACATCGCCCTAAAAAATAGTGAGCGACTCAACATACTCATTAATGATTTACTCGATATTAAAAAATTCGAGGCTGGCAAAATGGAATTATGTCTCAAGCCAACTCAAATAAATCAATTTGTTCAAAATTGTATTGACAGTCATCAGGGATATGCAAACAAATTCAATGTTAGCTTTCAATTGCAACATACCCAGACAGAGCTGATTGCAAATATTGATCAAGATCGCATGAACCAGGTTATATCTAACTTGCTTTCAAATGCAGCTAAATATGGCGCAAAAAACGATAAGATTCTCATCAATGTTAGCCAGCTCGGCAAGCATGTCCGTATTAGCATTACTGATCATGGCCCAGGTATACCTGAGGATTTTCAGGGTCGTCTTTTTCAAAAATTTACACAGTCGTCAATCGAACACCATAAGGGCAGTACTGGACTTGGCCTTAGCATTGTAAAAATGATTGTTGAGGCGCATGGTGGTGTTGTTCACCTTGAAACCTCACCTGATAAAGGCACTACTTTTCATGTTGACCTGCCATTGCAAACAGCTACATCTTCAAAATAAGTGTGTTTAGGCACATCATGATTTTCCATCGCCAAGCTGTATACTTGAATTAAGTTCAACAACTGATATTTATGATGCCAAGTATAAAAACTCTTCCATTTATAATTTTCCTTTTGCTCAGCTTTGTTAGCAGTAACAGCTACGCTAGTAAAACGAAAAGTCTACATTTTCCTGATGGTAATGAAATAATTGCCCAGGTCTATGGCAATAACAGTGACACACGCATCTTATGGATCGCACCCAGCTATGGTATTCATGC
>Ga0316204_10006113_pt1 | contig 18914 bp, 14 predicted proteins | sample 6monrhotite_MG_2_FD_205661 | JGI IMG/M metagenome (GOLD analysis project Ga0316204, IMG submission 205661) | Microbial mat bacterial communities from mineral coupon in-situ incubated in ocean water Damariscotta River, Maine, United States -... | ecosystem: Environmental > Aquatic > Marine >...
AAAAATCCCATACTGGGTGCAGTTTGTTGCTGATTAAATGCCTGAGGTGCCCAAAACTCTCGGGAATACTGAGCCTGTGCATTTTGTAATGAAGACGAGCGATTATATAACTCAGCGATTGCCTGACGACGTTGTGCCATTACATCATCGTCATCTATAGCGACCAGCACCTGGCCTTCATCAAACCAGTCACCTTCTACGCCAGCGAGATATTCAATTCGACCAGGAATTTGTGCAGTGAGTGTAACTTCTCGATATGAAGTTACTGTACCGCCAAGTACTACGTGCGCACCGGTTTGCGCATTCTTTACCGTTATAATAGAAGCACGATGTTTATTTCTTTGATGTGATTGAGGGTAATAAACCGCATTGGATGAGGCTTGAGAATTATTAGCATTATTATTTGTCGAGTAATAGGGACTCTCTGCCATCAGTAAACCTGGCAGTACTAAACCGGTAAAAACTAAACACACTGATAATATGTTCAGTGTAATAAGTTTAACTTTGCTTTTTGACCATCGGCCATAAAACATAATTATCTTCCCCTACATAGTTTTTCATTTTTCACCCTCAGGTGTTTTGTAAGAGTAGGAGCAATAGCTATGCCAGAATATTAAGCATTTGTTTTTATTAGTTTTTTTAAAATAAACACATTTTCGTAGTGCAACACATCTAATATTAGAAAGTAACGCTAAGCCTATGATTCAATGTAAAAAAAATTTAAAATCAGATAAAAAGGTGTTGCGCAACGTTGCAAACAATGCAACAGTTAAAGCTCGCAAAAAACTACTTGTTGAGGATAGTGTTATGTCATCCACTGAGTTTAATTTTGCCCCCCCAGTTGAAAAAATTATTCCTTATCTAGATGAAGGCATTATGGTTGCTGATCATCTGGGTAATGTTCTCTATCACAATCCTGCTGTATCTAAATTACTTGGTATCGAAAAAAACAGGCCAATTAAAAAGTTAAACGACATTGGCAAGTTCAATTTACAGAAAGCGATTCTTCGTGCCTCAATTGAAGCAGGTGAAGATGATGCTGCGGGCAAACCCAGTGATAATGTCATTCAATTTGAACAACAGTTTAATGATGATGGCAGTTATCGTCTGGTAGAAATTATCAGTCGTCTTATTTATGATGAAGATCACCACGAAAAAAACCGACTGTTTCTATTTAGAGATCGAACCGATACTCGACAGTTAGAAGCGGTATTTAGTCCACTGGGTAAAGAAATGTCTACCCAGGATCCACGTATGCTCGAGATCATAAGCCGCATTAGTCATATAGCACCTACTAATGCATTTATTTTATTGCAGGGTGAGTCCGGAACGGGTAAAACACAACTCGGCCGTATGATTCACACCATGAGCAAACGCTCTAAACAGGCCTTTGTGGAAGTCAACTGTGCAGCTATACCCGAATCTTTAATTGAATCAGAGCTTTTCGGGCATATAAAAGGCGCATTTACAGGTGCCACCAGTGACCGGGCGGGCCGCTTTCAATGTGCAGACAAAGGCACGCTGTTTCTTGACGAGATTGGTGAGATTCCACTTCACCTGCAGGCCAAACTCCTCAGAGTCATTCAGGACCAGGAATTTGAAATGGTCGGTTCTGATCAGTCGGTAAAAGTAAACGTACGTATTATTGCGGCTTCAAACAAAGATTTAAGATCAATGGTGGATCAGGGTAAGTTTCGTGCCGACCTGTTTTATAGACTCGCAGTTATACCCATCACTATACCTGCACTTAGAGAAAGGCCAGGTGATATTTCCCTGCTATCCAAAGTATTCTGCAGTCGCCTTGTTGCCAGAGGTTATCCAGATAATGTTGTTTGCACTAACGAAGCGACACGAATGATGATGGATTATCATTGGCCAGGAAATGTTCGTGAGCTGGAAAATGCAGTAGAACATGGCCTGATATGCTCAATAGAAGATGAAGTAAGACCCGAAAGTTTACCGCAAAATATTCGAGAGTTTTGCCAGAAACATGATCCTCAGGCAGAAGTCACAGAGGAAAATGAAGCGCATCATGAAAGCCTGGTGGAATCAACATTAAAGCAGGTTAATGGAAATAAAGCCGAAGCGGCAAGAATATTAGGGGTAAACCGAACCACATTGTGGCGATGGATTCAGAAATATAATATTGATGTTTAACTCTCAATAACTTAAATCTTTAGTAATAAATTCGGTGGCATGCTAAAACCTGACTTATGGCGGCCAGTCCCTGCTCTGTTCATTAATAATCCAGTCTTTAACCCAACCAGCTGGCTCTGGCTTCCAGCCTTGAATAGATAATGCCTGTAGCACATCATCTGTAGGGATCACTTTACCCCTGCCTGTCACACCGGTGCGTAATAAAATTGACGAGGCAGGTTGCCCCTTCACCCACATTGACTGAACAACATAAATCCAGCGCTCATCAAAAGCAGCCACCTGGGTGCGTATCATTACTTTATCAAACATTCTGATACGACGACGATATCTGATTGAAGCCCCTGCGACAACCAGGCCCCATTTATTTTGTTTAAGCACCTTTGCCAGACCTACACGTATAGAATAATCAAACCTGCCTAAATCATATAGCGTTAAAACCCTGCCATTATTGAGCTCAAAAAACATATCAATGTCCCAGGGCCGACAGCGAAAAGAGATCTCGCTAATATCATCCACATCTAGTGAATTTGAGAACAATGCTTTAACATTTGTGGCAAGCAGCCTAACTACCGGATACACAGTATCACCTTTACTTTAGTTCTTTCATCAGCAGAATAAGAATATTTAATGTGTAAGTATACTCAAATGATTAATCTGTTAGAAAAAAGGTCACATTGGTTACAACGCGCACATCCTTCTCAATTTTAGTGGTATCACCATAATTTTTACCTACATCGCGAATAATAAAGCCACCCTGTCGTGCACTACGAATCCCGCCTACTTTAACGCCTGCATTAACCGCAAACTCATTAGCAGCAAGGCGTGCATTTTTAGTAGCCTCTTTGAGCATATCCGGTTTGATATCATTTAGTTTAGTGAAATAATATGCTGGCTCATTATTTTTAAGATCTAAACCCTGAGCGATAAGTTTATTTAATTTTGCGCGTACCGCTGAAACCAGTCGTACTTTAGTTGTTTGCACTTCAATTTCACCAACTAGATAGTGTTTTTCTTCTACCAGTTTCTGATTTTCATCTCGGAATTCATTTTTAAGGTAATTAATAACACCAGGCACGATTTCATCTTTTGAAAAACCACTTTCCATCAGTAATAAAATTACTTTCTGCTGGTCTAACTCTGATAGTTCATATAACCGGGGTATGTCACTCTTTTCATTTCCAGCCACGGTATACTGGATTGACCAGTAAGCCTTATCCGCTTCAACCTTTCTCTCAGCCAGCCCTTTAACATCAGCTGTATTAAGGGCGACTTTAGAATTATATAAAGTCTGACTAATAAAATACCCCGCAATAGAAATTCCCAGGGATATCAAAAACGCAGCGCCCATTAATTCTACCTTGCTAAACTTTGTTGTCATATCAGCTCCTGATCAGCTAACTAAAAGTTAAATTTAAAAAATATTTACAGTATTAATTCGTAACATTCATCCAGCATCACTAAACCACTGCTCTTTTGTGATCTTATATAATACGTGCTCGGCGTATTCGTGTCCCTGCGGAAAATTTGGATGCTCAAAGTTATTTCCAGTATCCAGCATATTCAATCGCTGCATAACGGCGTAAGATTTAATATTAACAAGCGATGCAAATGAGTAGACTTCAGTTAAGTCAATCACATCAAATGCATACTTTAAGCATGCTTGTGCCGCTTCAGTTGCGTAACCATGCCCCCAATGACTTTTATCGAGTCGCCACCCAATCTCAACACAGGGCGTTACGGGTAAGTCATCTCGGGGTTCATGCAGCCCTACAAAACCTATAAACTCGCGACCAGTTATCGTTTCCACTGCCCAGAGCCCCCAACCACGAAGTGATATCAGACACTTAAGTTTATCTGCCATCTGGTTACTTTCATTTTCACTTAGCGTTCGAGGATAAAAACTCATGACCTCTGGATCTGCATTAATTCTGGCAAAATGCGGATAATCCTCAGGCTTCCATTGTCTTAATATCAGCCGTTTTGTTCTAAGCTCTACTGGTTTAATCATGTGTATTTAACATCCATATTTTTTTAATTTCATCTTTAAGTAAATATTTTGAAAAAACAAAACAGCCTAAACTAACTCAAGAGTTCACAAAACCCTTATCAGTATAAAGCAATTCAGCAAAGCCTGCCCCTACAAACTATACTTATAGATACAATTATTAAAATGGATAAAAAGTAGACGACTTTAACAGGAGAGTTCATATGCTACTACTTGATATTCCAGCCATACAGTCAATGCTTAAGTCAATTGGGCTGCGTGAATTTTACCTCAAACTTATTCATCAGATGGAAGAAGATTTTAGCCATTGGAAAAATTTCCATAAGTCCCCCAGACATGCAACCTACTATGATCACGGTGTGATTGAGCTCATGCCCTGCTCTGATGAAGATCTCTATAGCTTTAAGTTTGTTAACGGTCATCCAGATAACACTAAAGAAGGTAAACTCTGTGTCGCAGCAATGGGTTTACTGGCAGATGTTGAATCCGGTTACACTCTGATGATTAGCGAGATGACCCTGCTAACCGCTATTCGCACTGCTGCTGTGGCCGCCATGGGAGCCAAGTATCTGGCAAGACCAAAAAGCCGGTCATTGTGCATCATAGGTAGCGGGGCTCAATCAGAATTCCAGGCCATCGCAATGCAATCTGTTTTACCGATTGAAGAGCTTAAAATTTATGATACAGATATGGCTGCAATGAATAAATTTATTAGCAATATGTCGGGAGATTTTAAAACCATTATCAAATGTAATTCTGCGTCTGAAGCCATAAAGGGTGCTGATGTTATCGTTACCGCAACAGCTGCAAATAAAAGATCTTGCCTGTTTAGCGAAAATGAAATTAATCCCGGTACACATATACATGCTATGGGGGGTGACGGCCCGGGCAAAACCGAGCTGGGTATAAACCTTTTAAAACAAAGTAAACTGATTGTTGAGTTTAGCGAACAAACATTAATTGAAGGTGAAATTCAACAACTGAGTGCTGAACACATTTATGCAGAGTTATGGCAAATTATTAAAAATGAAAAACCGGGTCGTGAAAATGATAGTGAAATTACGGTATTCGATTCTGTAGGGTTCGGGCTTGAAGATCTTTCTACGTTGAAACTGATTTATAAGCTAGCACAGGAGTTGAATTTTGGCAAAGATATATACTTAACGCCTGATCTTGAAGACCCCAAAGATCTTTATAGTTTGCTCAGTTAACATTGTAGGGTGGGCTCGATTTTTTGCCCACCCTACTTAAAAACATAGCTATAGATTTGATTGTTTTTCCCTTAAAACTCTGTACACTTTTTCTCTGCGACTCTGAGCCTCTGTGTCAAATCGTTTAAAACACTGAACGAATAATCTCAAACACCAGCTTTTCTGTTTTTTTATTAATATCATTCCCCGGATCAAATTCTGCAATTTCAAGACCAATAAATTTTTTATCAAAATCTGATTGTTTTAACACCGTAAGTAAACTTTCAGCACGTAAACCTGTATCAGCTCGGGTTTCTACTCCAGGTGCATCCTGTGGATCAATTGCATCAAGATCAAGGCTAATTGCATAATAGTCATAGTACTCTGCAACTGTATCAATGAGTTGTTTAAGTACTTTTCGGGTGCCACCCTCTTTTTCAATGCGCTGTGTATCAAATACATTGACATGTTGTTTGCTTAACATCACCAGTTCATCGGGTTCAAAACTTCGGATACCAAACAGGTATAAATTTTTTCCATCCAGACAATAATCAGACGGGTAACACTGCTGAAGATCATGCTCTGCTTCACCTAATAACATTGAAACCGGCATACCGTGAAAATTACCCGATGGTGATGTATCTATTGTGTGTGCATCCATATGCGCATCAATCCAGATTAAGGCAAATGAAGCATCGGGGGGTAACTGATTCATTACTCCCGCCCAGGTACCGGCAGCGATTGAGTGATCGCCACCTATGACTAAAAATGGCAAATTATTTTCAAATTGTTCCTGCGAAAATTGACTTATAACACAGCTTTGTTTCTTTAAAGTATTCAGTGAATTTTTATTCTCATATGATACTTCAAGAACAGATTTCCAGTGAAGCTCAATTGTCTGGGTGTTGACAGTAGGTCGAGTATTTAACATTGAATTGAACGCTGATGTTTTGATCACCTCTGGGCCTTTTGCGCAGCTACTCGATGGCCCGCCAATGCAGGATGCGACACCCAGTGTCGGGATAATTCTGTTTGTATTTTTAGTATTCATAAGTCCAATATAAATATTGAATTTCAGTGAAAAAAGGTAAGTAGAGAAATCTTGCCACCTTACTACCTACTAGTTTATTTCTTATTTTGAGCACGTAAATAGTCCAGTTTCTCTTTTATTTTTATTTCCAGACCACGCTCAACCGGGTGATAAATCTCGTGCTCGCCCAAGGCATCTGGAAAATAGGTTTCCCCGGCAGCATACGCATTATCCTCATCATGTGCATAACGATAATCCTTTCCGTAATCCATATCTTTCATCAATGAGGTTGGTGCATTACGCAGGTGTTTAGGCACGTCCATAGATCCACTTTCCCGTGCCAGTTGCATAGCTGCTTTATAGGCACTATAAACCGCATTAGATTTTGGTGCACAGGCCAGATAAGTCACTGCCTGCGCCAGAGCCAGCTCTCCTTCCGGGCTACCCAGCCTTTCATAGGTATGCCAGGCATTTAATGATAGCTCTAGCCCTCTGGGGTCCGCATTACCGATATCCTCAGATGCCATACGCACAACACGCCGTGCAATATAAATCGGGTCACAGCCACCATCAAGCATTCTGCACATCCAGTAAAGGGCGGCATCCGGGCTGCTACCTCTTACCGATTTATGCAGTGCGGATATCTGTTCATAAAACAAATCGCCGCCTTTATCAAAGCGACGTAAAGTTTGTGAGGTAACTTCATGGATTGTGCTTTCATTAATTGTTAACTTACCATCTTGTTCAGTGGATAGGTCAGCAGATATTTCAAGAAAATTCAATGCCCGCCTTGCATCACCATCCGCTTGCGAGGCAATAAGCTCCAGCAACGAATCTTCAATAGAAATATTACGCTCACCCAGGCCCTTTTCTGTATTGGTCAACGCCCTTTTTAACAGGCGAGTCATTTCTTCTGTCTGAATAGACTTCAGCACATAAGTTTTACAGCGGGAAAGGAGTGCGTTATTTAATTCAAAAGATGGGTTTTCTGTGGTCGCACCAATAAAACACACTGTGCCATCTTCAACAAAGGGAAGAAACGCATCTTGTTGAGATTTATTAAAGCGATGAACCTCATCCACAAATAAAATACTCGGCTTCTGATACACATCATAATATTGATGAGCTTTGTCGATTGCTGCACGGATATCTTTTACGCCGGACAATACCGCAGAAAGAGATAAAAACTGTGCCTGTGAGTAATTTGAAATAAGCCGAGCTAGTGTCGTTTTGCCTGTGCCCGGTGGCCCCCAGAAAATCATTGAATGCAGCTTGCCTGACTCAATCGCTACACGAAGTGGTTTATCTTTTGCGAGAATATGGCTTTGCCCAAGATAATCATCAAGATTATCGGGCCTGATGCGGTCTGCCAATGGATGGTAGTCTAAGGAATGTTTTTCTGTGTCTGTCATTTTAGAAACTGGTTGCCTATAGGCTTACAAACCCGCTGACTTTAATATCTTTTTTATAAGTTAGCGCTTAAAAATCACCGAGCACGTCTGTTCCCTGAGGTGCAACAAATTCAAACTGACTCTTTGCAAATTGTGGATTAACAACCAGCTGCTCAAACTCGATTTGTGTAGTCTGATTAAAGTTATCAATAAAACGCATGGTTTTAATGTTTCCGTCAAGCAAACCCACCATCATTTCTTTAAAATCACTTTCAGAATTTTTAGGTAACAACTTTATCCAGTGCTGTTGATCTGCAAACGGCATGCCCTGCATATGGAATTCAACATTCAGGTTCTGATTTTTATCGAGTAAGTTAACCGGAGATGATGCCAGCACCTGATCATAAGGCCTTACATTAACCTGCTCTAATTCTGAATCATACATCCAGATTTTTTTACCATTAGAAATAATGCTTTGCGGATAAGGCAATACGTAGTCCCAGTGAAATTTACCCGGGCGCTGCATTCTTAAAGTGCCCGTAGACTCCTGCAGCGTATAACCGTATTGATCAACTAACTTTTGTTTAAAACGTGCAGATATACTTTGAGCTTTACTTAGAAACGCTTCGAGTTGCTGCTGGGAGACTGATAGTGCAGGTACATTATTCTGATTAGACTGCATCTGCACTGGCATTACAGATTTTTTCTGTGCAGCTGGCGCTGGCCTCTCTGCATTTACATTAAAAGCCAGAGTTGATAACAATAAAAAGGTAATTTTTTTTAACATATGAAATTATGGTCCGTATATTCTTGTAGTATTGACTGATTTAGACACTTAAAGTTCTGGTGGTGGTGGTGCAAGCACTTCTCGCTGACCATTAGATTGCATCGCACTCACCACACCTGTCGCTTCCATCTCTTCAACCATACGAGCCGCACGATTATAACCAATCTTTAATCGACGCTGTACATATGAGATTGATGCTTTACCGGATTCAGTCACAATTTTTACCGCCTCATCATATAACACATCTGTATCACCACTGGATTCACTGGGCGAAACTCCCTCGCCGGGAAGTTTGATAACATCACTATTATCAGCTATCAGGTTATCGATATAATTAGGCTTGGCCTGCTTTTTAATATGTTTAACCACGGCATGAACCTCGTGGTCATCAACAAATGCACCATGTACACGCTCAGGTACACTACTGCCCGCATTCATATATAACATGTCACCATGCCCGAGTAATTGCTCAGCTCCCATCTGATCGAGTATGGTTCTTGAATCAACTTTAGAAGAGACCTGAAAAGCAATTCTGCTGGGAATATTAGATTTAATCAGGCCGGTAATAACATCAACCGATGGACGCTGTGTTGCAAGAATCAGGTGAATGCCCGAGGCACGTGCCTTTTGGGCAAGGCGTGCAATCAACTCTTCTATCTTCTTACCCACTACCATAATCAGATCGGCAAACTCATCAACCACAATCACGATAAAAGGTAATGGTTTTAAATCAGCTGCTTGCTGATCTTCACCAAAAAGTTCGTCGCGTACAAATAATGGGTCTTTAATTGGCTCTCCAGCTTCTATAGCCTCGCTAACTTTTCGGTTATAACCGGTAATATTTCGCACACCTAAAGCCGCCATCAACTTGTAACGATTTTCCATTTCACCAACCGCCCAGCGCAGCGCATTTGCCGCTTCGCTCATATCTGTCACTACGGGTGTTAATAAATGTGGAATCGCATCATAGACATTAAGCTCGAGCATTTTTGGATCGATTAAAATCAGGCGAACGGTTTCCGGTGAACTCTTATAAAGCAGACTCACCAGCATGGTATTAATCCCCACCGATTTACCCGAACCTGTGGTACCCGCCACCAGCAAATGCGGCATTTTTGCCAGATCAGCCACCACAGGTAAGCCTGATATATCTTTACCCAGGGCAACGGTTAAAGGTGAGCTCGATTTGTCATAGGCCTTGGACATCAAAATTTCACTTAACGAGACAATCTCTCGATGCTCGTTAGGAATCTCTAAACCCACCACGGTTTTACCCGGAATAACTTCAACTACACGCACTGAAATCACCGACAACGAACGTGCCAGATCCTTGGATAATGCGGTAATTTTACTCGCCTTAATGCCCGGTGCGGGCTGCATTTCAAAGCGCGTAACCACGGGCCCCGGATGTACAGCAACCACTTCCACTTCGATATTAAAATCTTTAAGTTTGATTTCTACCAGGCGGGATACAGCTTCAAGCGCTTCTGCCGATAATGCCTTGCCTGAGCTGATCGCCTCATCCAGAAGCCTTAGGGGCGGTAACTCTGTTTCTGTAATACCTTCATCATCAAATAGTGAAATCTGGCTTTCCCGAGAATGGCGCTCGCTAATTTCAACCTTCTTAATTACCGGCTCAATACGCACAGGTTGCTTACGTGCCTCTTTTTTCTTAATTTCAGCCTTAATGGTTTTTTCACGGGACTGACGTGCAACCTCTCCCTCTTTTTTCTCTTCTCGTACTTCTTTAAACTGCGCAATACGTAGCTGCACCCACTCAATACCAGAAAGCACAGCGGCGCCTATAAAATCCATTACACCGAGCCAGGACAAGCCTGTAAACAGGGTAATGCCCGCCAAAAAGACCGCGAGTAACAGCAAGGTTGAGCCCAGCACACCCAGTGCGGCTGCCATGCCATCACCTAACCAGCGACCAAGAATTCCACCACCATCAAGGGGTAATACATCAGCAGGCAGCACAAAGTGCAAACTCGATAATGCGCAGCCGGTTGCCAGGGTCATAAAAAAGCCTAACCAACGAACACCCAGCACCTGATAATCAATTTCACCATCGTCTTTTCGCCCGCGTACTACCAGCCAGCCACTATAAGCAATCATCACCGGAAACAGAAAACTCAGGTAACCAAATAGCATATACAACACGTCAGAGAACCAGGCACCAACCTTGCCCGCCAGATTATTAATAGCACTACTGGGACCGGTATAAGACCAGCCCGGGTCTTTAATACTGTGGGTTACCAGAGCGGTAAGCAGAAACAGGGAGATTGCGAGCAAAATAAATAAGGCAGCCTCACGCAGACCACGACTTATATGAATAGTCAGTCCTGAAGTTTTTTTATCGTCTTTAGTACGGCGTGCCTGTGCCAAAGCTGTGGATCCTCGTCAGTGGTTTCACCGCTTATATTTTTATAAACGGCGGATAACGGGCAATTTAAGCCCGAAATTAAGCAATTATTTCTTTTCGAATGTAATTACTTGATTAATAAGGGGATTTTGTTAAATCGTTTTAATATTATGGACTGATTATACATGAAGCCGTTAGGATGACCTATGTTGATTTAGCGGCCATTTGAAGCACCTCTTAATAATAGCGTCAAGCCGCTAAGACTCAGCCATCGCCTGCTCAATTAACGGATTATCGATAGCCCCATCACGCACATTAATCCCGTTTTGCAAATTGGTATTTTGCTGCCAGTTATTCTCACATAAGCTCTGCACATATGGCAATATGACTGCTGATAGTGCCTGTGAGGCCGTTCGTGGCACCGCTCCCGGCATATTGGTCACCCCAAAATGCAAAACATCGTGCATCACATAGGTCGGTTGTTGATAATCCGTCGCGTATATGGTTTCTATACACCCTCCCTGATCAACAGAAATATCGATAATCACACTACCGGGCTGCATGCCTTTCACCTGAGACTCTGTTACCAGCCTCGGGGCATGCAAGCCAGGGAGCAATACCGCGCCAATTAATAAATCCGCTTCGTTAACCGCCTGTGCAATATGCATTTCTGAGGATACCTCACCGCTAATATTTGCAGATGCTTTACATAATTGCTCATACCGGGCAGCATCACGATCAAACACGGTCACATGTGCGCCTATGGCAGCCGCCTGTAATGCAGCAGCACTCCCCGCAACCCCGGCACCCAATATCACCACATGTCCCTGATCCGTCATAGAAAGCCCCCCCAGCATTAAGCCCTTACCTCCCTGAGGCTGGTGTAACAAATGAGTCCCTATATGCACCGCTAAAGTTCCGGCAATTTCACTCATCGGTTTAAGCAGTGGTAAGCGCCCCAGATCATCCGTTACTGTTTCAAATGCAATTGCGGTTAAACCTGTTTCGCATAAGCGACGTGTCAGCGTTAAATTCGCAGCCAGATGCAAATAACAAAATAATATATGCTCTTTACGCAGATATTGCAGATCATGCTCGATGGGCTCTTTAACTTTAACAATCAAACGAGACAGGCGATAAAGCTCAGCCGCATTTTCAGCAATTTGTACACCCTGTGCCTTATATTCATCATCTTTATAACCACTTAATACCCCAGCCCCTGATTCTATAAACACCTCATGACCAAGACGTATAAGTGCAGCGCAGCTCATCGGTATTAAGGCAACACGGCCTTCAAGCACTTTTGTTTCTTTTGGTATTCCAATTTTCATATGCAGATTCTTAGCCGTTAGAGTGTTAATCGATATATATGATTTATAAAAGCTGTCATTTGTTCACACTTATACACTATTTTACTTATTATCCTATAATCTGTTGTTTCTGATACTGTATAGTAAGGAACCTCAGGATTTCTCTAATAACTCAAAAATTATTGCCCCGTGAAGCTGAATTATAACTTTTTTCTAATATTTGCTCTTTTTTGCAGTAATGCGATATCGCAAACTGCAGATGAATACAGCACGAAAACAGCTTTTATGGTGAAAATGACCCATTTCATTAACTGGCCGGAAAAGTCAGTTGAACAGACAAAAAATAATAGCAATGATTCCCTGTTTACAATCTGCATTGATGGTGCGCAAAAATACTTCAACAGCCTTGAAGACTGGGCAACCTCGGGTGTTATTAAAAAAAAACCCGTAGCTTTAAAATATGTAACCAGCAAGATCTCCAGCCTGAATAACTGCAACATTCTGTATATCACAAAAAATCACAATCTAGACACCTACCTGAAAGTCGCAAACGAAAAGCAGTTTCTCACCATATCTGATAACCCAGGCAATGCTAAACGCGGTGTTATCGTCAACTTTTCAAATGTAAGGGAAAAAATAGGTTTTGAAATAAATCTGGATGCAGCGCACAGGCAGGGATTCAAAATTAACCCACGCCTGCTAAAGCTGGCAAAAATTGTCAGTTCAGAGGCGAAAAAATAATGAAATTATTTAGAAACCTGTCTCTTCGCAACAAAATCACCGCAATTATTGTCAGCACTGTTTTATTGGTATTAACAATTGGTTTTAGCATTAACCTGTACACAGAAGCCAATTCAATTAAAGAACGAATGCTCGCCGAAAAAATACTCACCACGAAAATTGTAGGCAACTATACCGTGGCCGACCTCACCTTTAGCAACAAAGAATCTGCCCTTGAAGCCCTGTCCTATCTAAAACGTGACGAATCGGTTATCAATGCGCATTTATATGATGCGCAGAACAATCACTTTGTAAGCCTGTATCAAAACAATCATTCTCATAAATTTGAATTAGACATCAACAATTCATGGTATGAATTTGAAAAAGAAGAACTTCACGTAATCGAGCCAATTTATCTTGATGACACTAGAATGGGTTCATTGTATTTACATGCATCCACTACAGATTATCTTAAGAACGTACAGAACAGAATAAAATATTTTGTTGGCCTTTTAATTGCTCTAATTTTTGTCTCATTTATGGTAGCCGGAAAATTATCAAGCATAGTAACCTCACCAATACTCTCACTCGCAAATGCAGCAAGAAATTTTACCCGAGATAAAAAATATCAACTGAATTTAAAAGCTCAATATGAAGATGAAACCGGTCGCCTGGTTAACGCATTCAATGATATGTTTTCACAGATTACTAATCGTGAAAAAGAACGCGACCAGGCAATCAAGCAACTAAAAGACAATGAAGAAAACCTCAAACTAATATTAAACAACATGGTAGATGGTGTTATCACAACCGATGAAGACGGGCTTATTATTACGATAAATAAAGCGGCTGAAATCATGTTTGGATACTCTGCTGAGGAAATAACCGGAAAAAGCATTAAAAAGTTAATCCCCGGCACCAGAGAAAGTGGCGAGGAAAACTACCTTGAACATTACCTGAAAACCAAACAGTTAAGGTTTATCGGCATAGGCCGAGAAATTGAAGCCAAACGTAAAAACCAGAGCAGTTTCAGCATGAGACTTTCTATCTCTGAGCTTCCCCAGGATGCAAAAAACAAACGCCGTTTTATTGCTTCCTGCCAGGATTTAACCCAGCTCAAATTACAGGAAGAACAACTTCGTCGGACACAGAAAATGGACGCACTAGGTAAACTTACAGGCGGCATTGCACATGATTATAATAACATGCTTGGCGTTATAACCGGTTATGCTGAACTCCTGGAAGAAGAACTGGAAACCCAGCCAAAATTAATACAGTATGCTCAGGCCATTCACCAGGCAGGCCACAGGGGTGCAAAACTCACTCGAAAACTGCTTTCATTCTCCAAGCAAAGCGCATCGGAATCCGAGCAGATCATTCTTAATGATCTGTTACTCGAAGAACAGCATATGCTGGAAAAAACACTCACCGTGCGAATAAAACTGGTCTTCGACCTGGATGAAAATCTCTGGCCCGTATGGCTCGATAGTAGTGACATGACCGATGTGATTTTAAATATGTGCATCAATGCCATGCACGCCATTGAGGGTAACGGACAACTTACCATAACCACCCAGAACGAAACTCTGAATACACTCGATGCTCAATTATTAAATCTTGCTGCAGGTGATTATATTGTACTCAGCATTACAGACACTGGTTGTGGTATGGACACACAAACTCGAGAAAAGATATTCGACCCATTTTTCTCAACTAAAGGTAGTGAAGGTACCGGACTAGGCCTGAGCCAGGCATACGGTTTTGTAAAAAATAGCGGCGGTGATATTAATGTTTACTCAGAGCCAAAACATGGAACTCGATTCGTACTCTATTTTCCGCGTTACACAAAAAAAGAATCAAACGATGAACAACATAAAAAAACAACGAGTACTGAAGGTTTAAATGGCAACGAAACCATATTAGTTGTGGATGATGAGCCTGCATTAATTGAGCTATCATCCGCATTACTAACACAACAGGGTTACCAGGTATTTAGTGCAGAGAATGGCTTACAGGCCTTAATGGTTCTGGAAAAAGAAAATATAGACCTGTTACTTTCCGATGTCATAATGCCTGAAATGAATGGTTACGAGCTGGCCTCAGCAGTACAGGAGAAATACCCTCATATAAAAATTCAACTTGCCAGTGGTTTTACTGATGACCGGTATGCAGATAAAATTGATTCTGCATTACAGAAAAACCTGCTAAGAAAGCCTTTTAATTCACAGGAGTTATTTCAAAAAATCCGTGAATTACTTGGCTAGATTTCATATTTATTTCCTGTACATATAGCAATTTAAACCATTAACACTTTTTAATACTCATGCTCTAAACACCTTATATATAAGGCCTGTAAATATAAGCAGCAGTCCTGACTAGATTAAAATTCTCAATGGTCTAAACTAATATTAGTTTATGTTTAAAAACCTACATAAACTAAATTATAAAAGAAAAATGTTGGCACTTTAAGTTTATGAATACACATTTAATTATCACAGGCTCATTTCTTAGTTTCACACTACTCCCCTTTGGCCAGCTTATGGCTTATGAAAAAGTCGACGTCTACCAGCTTTCACTCGAAGATCTTCTGCAGGTAAAGGTTATTAGCGCATCGCGTAAAGAAGAAAAAAAACACCTGGCTCCTGGCATAATGAGTATTGTGACTGCACGAGATATTGAAAGATTCGGCGCCCGACATCTCAGAGATATTATTGATCGATTGGTGGGTATACAGGTGCTCGGTTCGCATCAGGACTTTCACAGTAAAACTTCACTTCGAGCCGTTAATTCATCTCATCATGAAGATACCGTATTAATCCTGTTTAATGGTCGCCCGGTACGCCAGGCAACGGATGGCGGATTAAACTCAGACCTTTATATCGGTTTCCCAGTTAAAAGCATCCAACGTATAGAAGTTATTCGCGGACCTGGCTCGGTCATTTATGGTACCAATGCCACATCTGGCGTTATTAACATTATTACCCGTGACGCAAAAGACTCTGTTAACAGCACAGAAGCTGATCTTACTCTGGGCAGCTTTGGCATGAAACAGGCTCAGGTTAGTAGCCTGATGGGCAATAAAGATTACAGCCTGAATGTTGAGCTGAATCATATCTCAGCTGATGGTGACCCGGTGGATGGAATAACAGATATAGACAGCAATACCGGCACTTACGAAACCGGTGTACACAGCAATAACCTGGTACTAAATGGCCGCTATAAAAACCTGACGATTAATGCGATTGTTATGGATAACCATCAGGACAGCGCTTCTTCAGCCTTCCAGCTTCCCTCCAACCCGATTGACCTGGAAAGGCAATATATAGATATTGGTTACCTGCACAATTTCACTGAAAACTGGGATATTTCATTAAATTACACACACAGCGAAGATAAAGCACAATGGCAAATTAACGAAGCTGTTGGAGATAATTTTTCTGCAGGCCGCTCGCAGACTGTGGAAACCATTATGCGCGGTAAACTGGGGGATGATATGAACCTGCTTTTTGGTGCCAGTCACACTGAAAACAAATCAGGCTTTGATCGCGGGCTTCCCCAGGGCTCTAAAAATGCCAATACCAGTGTTTATACACAAGTTGATTATATGACCAGCCCAAAGCAGAAACTGATTGCCGGCCTGCAATGGAATGACCCTGATAGCATCTCTGCCGATATATCTCCGAGAGTTGGTTTGATACAGGGGTTTGGAAATACTGATCACTGGTGGTTAAAACTTTTATACAGTGAGGCCTATCGCTCACCAAACCTGGTTGAAACAGATATTGATGCACCGCAACTAAAGGGAGTGCCGACTCTCGAACCGGAAAATATCGCCACCTATGATGCCCAGTTAATTTACAAAACTCACAGGCAGTATTTTGCTGTGGCTGTGTATCATTCAAGACTTGAAAATCTGATAGTCAGGGTGCCCGGCACACCAACTACCCACGACAATATTGGGTTTGTTAAATTTAAAGGCATCGAGCTAGAAGCCCGTGCAGAATTAATCTCAGATGTTAACCTTATTGCAAATGCCAGCTATCAGCAAAACAAAACCAGTGATGGCGTAGAAAACGGAACCTTCGCACCACAGACCATGCTAAAACTGGGTGCAAGTTACCAGAATGAACGGGGCCTGACTCTGGCCGCATTTAATAGCTATATTGGTGAAACCCGTGACCTTAGCGTTGTAAATACCGCTCCCAAACTAAACCCGGAGGCTAAGGCCTATAACCTGCTCACAATCAATGCCTCGATAGACACTGGCAAAATGTGGTCTCTGGGAAAGCCTGATCATTCAATACTATCGCTTTATATAGACAACCTGCTAGATGAAGATATATTTGCAGCAGATCTTAATTTTGCCAATGCCAATAACACTATTCCCAGCCACTGGGGATTAGGAGCATACCTGAGCTATCGTTATAAATTCTAAACACCAGGCAAAGGCTCACCCCTGGACAGGGAGGGAAACATCTGCACCGCTGCCAGAATACAATTCAAACCTTAAGCTAACGTTAAGTTTAATTACCTAAATTCATTTCCTGAATTAGCTATCATTTAAATACATGTAAAAATCACAAGCTAAATGTGCATTTATTACATAAAGATTTGCTAGAATACTCTCAAAATTTGATGCAGCTGTCTTTGTGGCGCTGTCTTTGGAGAATATAGATTATGAGTGACACCAAACATTGCCGTTTATTAATTCTGGGCTCAGGCCCTGCAGGTTATTCAGCAGCGGTTTATGCAGCACGCGCAAACCTTAATCCAGTAGTCATAACCGGTATGGAGATGGGTGGCCAGCTAACCACAACCACCGATGTTGATAACTGGCCTGGTGATAATGAAGGCGTGCAGGGCCCAGAATTAATGGAACGCATGAAGGCCCATGCAGAACGTTTTGGTACAGAAGTGATATTTGACCACATCCATACCACTGAACTGGCTGAACGCCCATTTAAGCTAATTGGTGATTCAAACACCTACACCTGTGATGCACTGATTATTGCAACAGGTGCCAGTGCCATGTACCTGGGAATGGAATCTGAAGAAGCCTTTAAAGGCAAAGGCGTCTCTGCCTGCGCAACCTGTGATGGATTCTTCTATCGTGGACAAAATGTTGCCGTTATTGGTGGTGGAAATACGGCGGTTGAAGAAGCACTTTACCTTGCCAATATCGCCGACCATGTGACTGTGGTACACCGTCGTGATCAGTTCCGCTCAGAAAAAATTCTCTCAGATCGTTTAAAAGAACGTGCTGAAAATGGCAATGTGACTATTGAATGGGATAACACACTGGATGAAGTTCTGGGTGATAAAACCGGTGTAACGGGTATTCGTATTAAAAGCACCAAAGATAACAGCACTAAAGACATTGACCTTGCCGGTGTTTTCATCGCCATTGGCCATGCACCTAATACCAGTATTTTCGAAGGACAACTGGAAATGGACCATGGTTATATCTCGGTTAACTCAGGTTTAAAGGGCAACGCAACTGCAACCAGCATCCCGGGTATTTTTGCCGCAGGTGATGTTGCCGATCAGGTATACAAGCAGGCCGTTACTTCTGCGGGCATGGGTTGCATGGCTGCACTCGATGCTGAGAAGTATCTTGACGAGCTGGAAGGTTAAGCTCATTAACGCATCTGCAAATCAAGCAGAGTAATAGATGTGTTATATTTATCATCTCCGAACGCTTGTGTCGGAGATCCAGTGACCTTAGGTACTGTAAAGTCACTAGATTCCCGACACAAGCATTCGGGAATGACTGACATTCATTTAATTTCTCACGTGACTCTATGCTTATGACAAAACTAAGCATATCAGAAACACTTGACAATATTCCTGCAGAGCAATGGAACGAGCTAGCGGGAGACTCCAATCCTTTTATTCAATACGAATTTTTGCGTGCACTTGAAACCGGTGAATGCCTGCACAATTATGGCTGGTTACCTAA
>Ga0316204_10006115_pt1 | contig 18909 bp, 12 predicted proteins | sample 6monrhotite_MG_2_FD_205661 | JGI IMG/M metagenome (GOLD analysis project Ga0316204, IMG submission 205661) | Microbial mat bacterial communities from mineral coupon in-situ incubated in ocean water Damariscotta River, Maine, United States -... | ecosystem: Environmental > Aquatic > Marine >...
ATTTGGACACATCAATACTATGATAGGCATCAAGCGGTTTAGTCTTCGCAGTAAAACCAAGGTTAATGCTCAGTGGCAATTAATCAGTATGGTGCATAATATATTGAAAATACATCGATATGGATGGTAATCGGGATAATGAATCAAGGAATAGAGTTGAAATGGTATCCATTGTTTTTACCGGACACTATAAAATTATGCTGACGAACAAATTAATTCAAAACTTAAACCTGAATTTTTGGGTTTTTCTACAGACTCGTTATGTTTCAATCGCAGTTAACAAGGAGTAGTCATTATCGAATCATTAGTTGAATACCCGTATTTATTAATACCGTTAATCTTTTTTGCCAGAGTAGCTGACGTTTCTCTTGCAACATTTCGAACAATTGTTATTTTTCGTGGCCACAAATTACTGGCCTCATTTATTGGTTTTTTTGAAATCATTATTTGGTTAGTTGCAGCAGCCCAGGTTTTGACAAACCTTGATCAGTGGTATCTTGCATTGGCCTATGCCAGTGGTTTTGCCGTGGGTAACTATGTTGGTATTTCGATTGAAAACCGTTTTGCAATTGGTGATGAACTTATACGTTGTATATCATTCAATCGTGATGTCCTAGCAGAAAAATTACGTGAGGAGGGATTTAAGGTAGTTTCATTCGATGGCGATATGGGGGAAGCCTATCCGGTTGAACTTCTGCTTATTATTGAAAAAAGGCGTAATGTCCCTTCACTTATCCAGTTAATTAAAGATCTTGATCCGACTGCAGTTTATTCCGTATCGGATGTAAAAAGCGTTTATGAAGGTCCAGATCTTTTGCCTCGGCGTAGTTTATTTCATAATATAATGCCGCTGGGAAAGCGTTGATAACGTAAAGACTATAAAAGGTATGGGAGATTACGATTGTTTAACTCGTCAATTGATAGACACCTGTTTTATATGAATGTTGTTGTATAGGTTGCAACATAACAATAAAAATAAACGTGGACATTTAACAGCGTGGTTTTTGTGTGCGACAATGAGCGGCAGCGAATAGCACAAAAAAACCACGCTGTTAAATGCCAGTTATTTTCGACGTTATACAGCACGAAGGAGTAATGGGTGGCTGATACAATAGCGATTTTTGCAAGTGCAAGAAGAAATGGGAACACAGGAAAATTTATCGACTGGGTCGGTTCAGAACTAGGTATAGATATTATTGACCTTTCAGAACAAGATATTTCTCCTTACGATTATGAGCATAAAAACATAGATGATGATTTCATACCTTTAATGAATGACTTATTGGAGTACAAAAAAATCATATTCGTAACTCCTGTCTATTGGTATGCAGCTAGTGCTCAAATGAAAGTATTTATTGATAGAACATCTGATTTATTGGATATAGAAGAGTATCAGGATATGGGCCGTAAACTAAGAGGGAAGACTGGTTATGTGGTTTGTACATCAATTAGTAGCCAAACTGATCCAGCATTCTTGAATGCGTTTAAAGGAACGTTTGATTATCTTGGTATGAACTATGGTGGTTACGTTCATGCTAATTGTGATAATGGCTATCTTCCTGAGAAATATATTGGGAAACCGGGGTCGCAACACAGTTTTTTCTAATATACCAAGATGATAAACTTTAATTGAATCGTTAACCCTTTCATGAAATTAGCATCGCACCACAAGGAGGTGGGACATGTCACGTAAACTTCGTTTTTCTCTGCCTGGAATTACCCAGCATGTCGCCTAGTGCGCTCATAATCGCGAACCCTGTTGCTTTGATTCTGCCGATTATCGTTGTTATCCCGGCAATAAAAAACGTGTCAGAAAGCAATTACTTCTAATATTAAAAATAATTCACCTATGTCGATCCTGACAATCACACGTAACTCGGCCCCTGATGCCTCTAATTTACTGCTTGTCATCCAATTGTCCTGAAAGTAATATCTTTACAGGATTGGTATATAAAGGAGTATGGCATGGAAAAAATAATCCAGTTTGGAGAGAACGTCGAAGGTTACACAATTCCTGTATTAAATGAGCGGGAAATACGCGCTGCAGCGGGCATGCTGTTTTTATTGATGCTTATCTCAGTGATGACCGTCATATTTACTGAAAGTTTTTTGTTACTTAAGTATGCCGTGACTATATTTCTTGCAGACTTTATCGTTCGTGTCTTTATTAACCCTAAATTCTCACCCACATTAATCCTTGGTCGAATGATTGTCAGGAATCAGATGCCTGAGTACGTTGGCGCGCAGCAAAAGAAATTTGCCTGGGTCATTGGTGTTGGTCTGGCATCGATATTTTTTGCACTTATGGTGGTAATGAATGGCTTTAGTCCCGTCACCGGCATTATCTGTTTTGTATGTTTGATTTTTCTGTTCTTTGAAACAGCGTTTGGGATTTGCCTAGGGTGTAAGTTCTATCCAATGTTTTTCAAAGAAAAGGCCCAGTATTGCCCCGGTGAAGTCTGTGACGCGAAAGTAAAACAGGATATTCAGAGAATATCCATGACTCAAATACTCATTATATTTGGCTTTATTGGTTTCATTACGCTAACGGTTATATTGTTTCATGATTATTTTAGCGTCGCACCGTATGACATGTTTGGGATTATGACACCTGAATAATCCAGCTAAATGCGGTGTCGGAATGCGTTGAACCGCTCAGAACCGATCTTGAGAGATATGTTGTTATAGATGACGAGTTTAAGAATGTTATAACTTACATGAGTCATAGTCAGATTGGTTAAATGTGTCTGTGTTTATCATATCTCCCCATCACCTTTGGCATGGCCTGCTTAAACGCAGCGACGCCTATCGAGTTAAAAACTTCAGAAATTGTCATTGATACTGATGAAGATCAGCGTAATTTGTTATTAATCATCTAAAATCATAACAAGGTGGGTAGTATAGGTAGCGAGCATTATTAGCAGTTTTACGAAACCTTATGGTTTTCCAATGGTGTTTTGCTCAATAACTGTGCATTGTATGCGTGTAATATGAACTGGTTGAAATGTCGTCGGAGATGAAATGAATAAAACGACCACCCTGACCATTGATGGCAACCAGGCGGCTGCCGAGATTGCGCATTTCACCAATGAAGTCATCGCCATTTATCCGATTACCCCGGCATCACCAATGGGCGAATGGGCAGATGTGTGGTCATCCCGAAAGCAACCCAATTTATGGGGTACGGTGCCGCGCATTATTGAAATGCAGAGTGAGGCGGGTGCCGCTGGCACGATCCACGGGGCGCTGCAGACCGGGGCCTTGACCACCACGTTTACCGCTTCACAGGGATTATTGTTGATGATCCCCAATATGTTCAAGATTGCCGGTGAACTATCACCCACCGTGTTTCATGTCGCGGCCCGTTCGATTGCGGCGCAGGCGTTATCCATTTTCGGTGATCACAGTGATGTCATGGCGGCGCGCAGCACCGGCTTTGCCTTTCTTGCCTCCAATTCGCCGCAAGAAGTGATGGACATGGCCCTGATTGCTCAGGCCGCTACGCTTGAGTCACGCATTCCGATGGTACATTTCTTTGATGGTTTTCGAACTTCACATGAAGTCGCAAAGATCGAGTCCATCGATACGGATGTGATTCGACAAATGATCAAGCAGGAGACCATCACGGCACATCGTAGCCGTGCCCTGTCACCAGAACACCCGGTGATCCGCGGCACTTCGCAGAACCCGGATGTATTTTTTCAGGCAAGGGAAAGCGTCAACGCGTATTACCAGGCCATGCCTGCCATTGTGCAGAATTGCATGGATGAGTTTGCGGCACTCACTGGACGCGCCTATCACCTATTTGATTATGTTGGCGCCGAGGATGCCGAGAAGGTGATCGTGCTGATGGGTTCTGGTGTTGAAACAGCGGAGGAGACGGTAAGTTTTCTAAATGAACAAGATGAAAAAGTCGGTCTGCTTAAGGTACGACTATTCCGCCCCTTCGACGCCGAGACATTGATCAAGGCGTTACCCACGACCGTAAAATCTATCGCCGTGCTGGACCGTACCAAGGAACCGGGTGCTGATGGTGAGCCGTTATACAAAGACATTGTCACGGCCATGGCACAATACTGCATGACGCAGCGCAACGATAACAAGTCAGAGTCATTAAGCCCGTTGCCGACGATTATCGGTGGACGTTATGGCCTGTCGTCAAAAGAATTTACACCGGGTATGGTCAAAGCCGTGTTTGATGAACTGAGTAAGGCTGAACCAAAAAACCATTTCACGGTTGGTATTCATGATGATGTTACCCATAACAGTCTGGACTGGGATGAAGACTTTCGTACCGACGCACACCTGAATAGCTTTGAAGCCGTTTTTTATGGCCTGGGCAGTGATGGTACTGTCGGTGCCAATAAAAACAGTATAAAAATTATTGGTGAGTCGACGGAACAGTACGCGCAAGGTTATTTTGTTTACGACTCGAAAAAGTCCGGTGCAGTGACCGTATCGCATTTACGCTTCGGTGATAAACCCATTCGCTCGACCTATTTGATTGGCAATAACGATGCAAACTTTATTGCCTGTCATCAACCGATCTTTCTAGAACGTTACCCGATGCTCGATAAGGCGGCAGACAACGCTGTGTTTCTATTGAATACGCCATCAGCACCTGAGGAAGTCTGGCAGAGCCTGCCGCAGAATATGCAGCAACAAATTATCGACAAGCATATTCGCGTCTATTGTATTGATGCTTATAAAATCGCTGACATGATTGGCATGGATAAGCGCATCAATACCATTATGCAGACCTGCTTCTTTTCGATATCCGGTGTGCTTCCTGCCGATGTCGCGATTGCCGCGATAAAAGCAGCCGTTGAAAAAACCTATGGGCGCAAAGGTAAACGTTTAGTTGAATTAAACTTTAAAGCCATCGACGAAACTGTGGCGAATCTGCATGAAGTCAATATTCCGAAAAAGACAGTGGCCAGTTTCGATTTAAGTGATCACATCAGCAGCAGTGCGCCGGACTTTGTTAAAAACGTCACCGGCGAGATTATCTCCGGTCGTGGTGATCAAATTCCGGTAAGCCTGTTGCCATCGGATGGTACCTACCCACTGGGCACGGCGGCTTATGAAAAACGCAACATCGCACTGGAGATCCCGGTGCTGGACGAGACACTCTGTACGCAGTGCGGCAAGTGTCCGCTGGTGTGTCCGCATGGCGTGATCCGCAGCAAGGTCTTTAATGAAAGTTTGTTAAGCAATGCACCGTCGACTTTCAAGTCGATGGTAATCAAAGGTAAGGACTTTCCACAGGGACAGCACATGAGTTATCAGGTCTCAGTGGAAGATTGTACCGGTTGTGGCCTGTGTGTCGATATTTGTCCGATACGTGATAAAAGCAACGCCAGTCACAAGGCATTGAACATGGTGGCTTACACGCCTGAGCTACGTCAGCAGGAAAAACAGAACTGGGAATATTTTCTGAGCTTGCCGGAGTATGAACGTACTGCCATTAAAACCAGCACCATTAAAGGTGCGATGATCCTGCAGCCACTATTTGAGTTTTCCGGTGCCTGTGAAGGCTGTGGTGAAACACCTTATATAAAACTCGCAAGTCAGCTATTCGGTGACCGCATGGTCGTTGCCAATGCGACCGGCTGTTCTTCCATTTATGGCGGCAACCTGCCGACAACGCCCTGGGCAAAAAATTCTGCTGGCCGTGGTCCTGCCTGGTCGAACTCACTGTTTGAAGACAATGCCGAGTTTGGTCTGGGGATGCGCCTGGCCATTGATAAACAGAGTGAATACGCACGTGAGTTACTCCAGCAGTTGCACACTGATGTTGGTGATGAACTGGTAATGCAAATCCTCAGCGCCGATGAATCGGACGAGGCGGGGATTGCCCAGCAACGTATCAGCATACAGTCCTTGCGCGATAAATTAAAAACGAGTGAATCACCGGCTGCGCGAGAACTGGAGAGTGTCGCTGAAAATCTTGGTCGCAAGAGTGTCTGGATAATCGGTGGCGATGGCTGGGCTTATGATATTGGTTATGGTGGACTCGACCATGTGCTGGCATCCGGTATGGATGTGAATATTCTGGTGCTCGATACCGAGGTCTATTCGAATACCGGTGGTCAGACGTCAAAGGCAACACCACGCGGTGCCGTTGCCAAATTTTCTGCTGGTGGCAAGGCGTCGCCGAAAAAAGACCTGGGCCTGCTGGCCATGGATTACGAACACGTCTATGTTGCGCATGTGGCGTATGGCGCCAAGGATATCCAGACTATACATGCGTTTCATGAGGCCGAGGCCTATGCGGGGCCTTCTCTGATTATTGCCTATTCGCCGTGCATCGCACACGGTTTTGATCTAAAAGACAATCACCTGCATCAGCAACTGGCGGTTGATAGCGGACACTGGCCGCTGTTTCGATACAACCCGCAGCAGGCGGCCGCAGGTAAGAATCCATTGCATCTCGATTCAAAGGCACCGTCGATTCCGTATCGTGAATTTATTGAAACTGAAATTCGTTTCAATATGTTATGGCGCACTCATCCGCAAGAGGCGGAGAAATTCCTTGAACAGTCACAGCAGGAAGTGTTGCACCGTTATCATTATTACGAACAGCTGGCGAGTCTGGAATGGGATGAACAGGGCGACCTTGAACCACCACATCGAAAACTGAAAGCGGCGGTAGAAAATAAAAATGCCAATACTCAAGGAGAGCAGACATCATGATCGATTTGAGCACGGAATATCTGGGACTCAAACTTGCCAATCCACTGGTGCCTTCATCGTCGCCATTAACTGGTGAACTCGATACCGCTAAACAACTAGAGGATGCAGGCGCTTCGGCACTGGTGCTGCCATCATTGTTTGAAGAGGCCATCGAGTATGAACAGAAACAACTGGAGCGCTTTGTACATTCACAGTCACTGGGACATTACGAGGCGCAATCGTATCAACCGGTGCCGGATGAATACGGCAGTGAGCTTGAAAATTACCTGGAACGTATCCAGCAATTTAAATCTGCAATGGACATTCCTGTTATCGCCAGCCTGAATGGCATCTCGACGAATGGCTGGATTGATACCGGTCTGGAGTTACAACAGGCGGGTGCAGATGCGCTGGAGTTGAATGTCTATTACATTGCAGCAGATCCCGTAACAAGTGGTGAGAAAGTTGAACAACGTTATGTACAATTACTTAAAGACCTGCGCGGACAAATTAGCATACCGGTGACCATGAAACTTTCATCACAGTTTTCATCGGTGGCGAATATGGTATTAAAATTACAACGGGCAGGTGCGGATGGAGTGTCACTGTTCAATCGTTTTTATCAACCGGATATCGATCTAGAATCCTTGAAAATAGTACCGCGCCTGGAACTCTCCAATCCGATGGAGTCCTTATTAAGAATTCGCTGGATTGCACTCATCCGCGGGCGTGTGGATTTATCCATTGCGGCCACCGGTGGTCTGCATAGTACAGAAGATCTTATAAAAGCATTGCTGGTTGGTGCGGATGTAACACATTTATGCAGTGTGTTGCTGCAAAAAGGGCCGGAACATCTGGCGGTGCTTAAGAAGGAGTTACAGGATTGGCTTGAGGAGCATGAGTACTCCTCGGTGGCACAGATGAAAGGCAGTATTAGTCAGTCACATGCGATTAATCCTGCTGCTCTTGAGCACAGTAATTATATGCACGTGATTAAAAGCTATGGGCAGTAATCAGGACAAACCATATATGTTTATGCTTATTCTATATTCCCATCACCTTTGATATGGTCTCTTTAAAGACTTTTACCATTTCCAGATAAAGCCATATTCGTTTCTTCGTTTAAAAGACAAAGCTTTTATAAGCGATCATATTTTCTTATAAGGCAGTGTTCGTTGTTAATATGATATTCATCACCTATTTTTATGTCGTTAGAGATTAAACACTTACTAATACTATAAATAATAATCCCACCTTTTATGTATATAACATCGATATTGATTCACTCAAATATGCGTCTTATACTTTGTCTTAGAATAAGACTAATTCAAAAGGGAGGTTGCCATCACAAACAAATTATAAATACAGAAGTTAATTAAGGGATTACCCCTGTTGGCATGGGATGTACTCAGGGAATCAAGAGTTGCAAATGTTTTATACAAATATATGTCTAGCTACTCGGTTCCATGCAACATCTTTATAGCCTATTTATCGAGACTCTTAGTAACAGTATTGAAAGCAAAGCTCCGTAACCTGCAGGGTTGCACTATCTCGGCGTTGGATGCCGGGTGGGCTTATTGTTAGTCAATACGCTCAAAAACACATTCAAAAAGGAGATTGACGATGTTTGTAAATATTTCGCACTCAGAGGGGTTGTCACCGGCGGATGAGATTCTTTTTACCTCGCCGTTTGGTTATATGTTCATCGATGCCAGTCATTCGGATAAATGTCTGTTGCCAGAATCTGAATTTACAGTGGAAGGATTAAAAAAGCTGGGTAAGGCCATGGCCGATGAGGGGACGGAGTCGAATGAAATTGAAGGTAACAATTCATCAATACCAGCCATCTTTACCTACCTTGGACAGTTTATCGACCATGACGTGACGGCACGTACAGACCGTGATGGATCGGTATCTGAACTGGCAAATGGTGTACCACCAATACCACAGCATCATGATGAGATACTGAATAATCTCAAAAATGGTCGTCGTGCCCAGTTAGACCTGGATAGTGTGTACGGTGATGGACCTGGTATGGCAGGCTCAGAAATGACGGCAAAGGCACAGGCAGATTGTCTTTACAATACGCTCGATTACACCATGAAAGTCCTGCACACATCAGATCGCCTGGATCTGGATCGCGATCCCACCACGCGTCGTGCCAATATTGCGGATATGCGCAATGATGAAAACCTCATTGTAAGTCAGTTACATGCCTCTTTTATTGCTTTTCATAACAAGGTGGGGGGGTTGCAAACTGGTAATGATAAAGAAAAATATATTCGTGCCCGTCAATTGGTGCGCTGGGTCTATCAGTACATCGTGGTGAATGAGTATCTGAATGCAGTTTGTGATAAAAATGTCGTAGCCGACGTATTGGCTAATGGTCCACGACATCATGGTGCTTCGGCAGGTCGGAGTGGTATGTTTATGCCACTGGAGTTTTCCGTAGCCGCCTTTCGTTTTGGGCATTCCATGATTCGGCCTTTTTATAAGCTGAATGAAATCATGACCAGTAGGACGATCATAAAACTTCTGGAAACGGGTAAACATGATGACCTGTTTGATGCTGATGGTAATGTTAGTCCAGCAGCTACGATTGATTGGAAGAATTTTGCACCAGCAGGTTCGCCTCAAAATGCCCGCAAGATCGATACCCTGATTGCCAAAGGGCTGTTCGAGCTACCATTTGAAGGACGTGGTGAAGACCCTATTTTAGCGAATCTGGCAATCAGTAATTTAATACGTGGCTATACGCTAAGAATCCCTACAGGTCAGGCTTGCGCTGCCACTATGCGTATCATTCCGTTGACGCCGGATGAGTTGCGCGATGGTGAGAACGCTACCATCCGGGATATCCTGCATGAGTATTATTTCGATAAGCGTACACCGCTCTGGTATTACGTATTGCGTGAATCTGCCATTCAACAAAAAGGCGAAAAGTTAGGTGAGGTTGGTAGTCGTATTATAGCTGAGACGCTGATTAGCTTTGTGAAAAATGATCCAAATAGTTATTTGAATAATTGCTGTGATGAAGCCGTACAACAAAACGGTATTGATGTGAAACCAGGTTGTGGCGGTGTCATTAGCAGTATTAGTGACATGTTATCCTTCGCGGAAGTTGCCAGCTTCTAGTACAGGCTAATGCAGGCTGCACCTTTTAATGGTGCAGCCTCTAAATATGTTTATGTTTTTTGTAAACCCCCATTACCTTCGGCATGGCTTGTTTGAACGCTGCCACCACCTCCGGGTCAAAATGCTTTTCCGATTCTTCATCAAGCAAGCTTAATGCCTTTTCTACTGGCCATGCTTTTTTGTAGGGCCGTTTAGAGGTTAGTGCATCAAACACATCAGCGACGGCGACGATGCGAGCGGAGAGTGGGATATCTTCGCCGCACAGTTTATTCGGATAACCGCTACCGTTGTATTTTTCATGATGGCCTTCGGCGATCTCGATACCGACTTGAAACACCGATCTTCCTACGGCGACCATTTGATCTTCACAACGTCTTAATACATCACCGCCAATGCTGGGGTGTTTTTGCATGATGGCAAATTCTTCGTCGGTTAACTTCCCAGGTTTGAGCAGGATGCTATCGCTGATACCCACTTTGCCTATGTCATGCATAGGGGCAAATTTTAAAATGTCGCGTACGTAGTTGGCGTCGATCAGATCTTTGTACTTATCCGTCTTACCCAATTCTTCCGCAACCATTGCTGAGTAGTGACTCATGCGGAACAAGTGATCGCCGGTTTCCGGGTCACGACTCTCAGCCAGTTTTGCCAGTCCTTTTACGGTCGAAATGACCAGGCTTTCCATGCCAATGGTTTTTTCAAAACTGTGGCTGACCTGTCCGGCGATGTTTGATAGAAATTCAAGGTGCTGTGCGTTATAGGCATTCTGTTGACTGGTTGCAAACACCAGCACGGCCGTTTCAAGCGGATTCGATAACAGCGGAAGATAAAATACCGACTCAATGCCATTTTGTTTTAAGCGTTGAACAAAGGCATCCTGATCCCAGGCAGTTTGTCCGGACAATTCGGTACAGGAACAGAAGGGTGTGCCTTCGCCCATTGTTTTTTGAAAGAGTGAATCCGGATATTCAAACAATTCACTTTCGTTAAGATCAATGACATCTTCACTGTGTGATCGATCCAGATGATAGTCACGGTTGTTGCGAGAGGTGCGCAACACACCTACCCACGATACGGGTAGAAATACCGGAAACTCTTCAAAGACAAATTTGAGTGTCTCATCCAGAGTATCGGCTTGATTAATTCTGTCAGTGAGTCGAAATAAGGTAGACAGGCGGTTGGTTAGATTGTTGAACGAACTCGCCATGGCACCAATTTCATTTTTAACAAAAACGGGCACTTGGTGGCTCAATTCCCCGTGGGCAACTCGATTGAAACCCGCGACTGTGCGATCAATGGGACGGAATATACGTCGATAGACAATGGCGATGATCGTTAGGCTGATGATAATTATAATGGTGATAGCCGACTTATTGAGTGCCTTGATTTGTGATAATTTGTCTTCCATCATGGCACGAAAGGTTGTCGCCAGTTCGGCAGTGCTTAAGGTAAGCATTTGTTCATTGAGTAAGATGTAATGCGCAGCGTCTTCCAGACGTGGACCCTCCGGGTCATTACCCAATGCCTTTTTAAAACCGGCATAAAATTCATCCCAGACGCTTGCTGTGTCGACCAGTTGCTTGCGAGAAGGAACATCCCAGGTACATTTAATGGTTTCATTTGGATCAACTAGCGATGGCACCGTTGGTTTTTTAGATGCCCCTGGAAAGAGTGCCTCTGGACTGACGAGTTCTGCTTTGATGGTGCGTGCTTTTAGGGAGTTGATAATGGTATCAAAGGCCTTGATCTGAATTTGCAGGTCTTTGTTAAAAAGACCAAGGTCACGATTATAGGTGGCGTAATCCCGTGGCGCCTGTTCTATATAATGATTGCTTTGTGTGACCAGGTTTTGGGTAATGACCCGCAACTGTCCCGTCAGGTTTAGTATCAGGTAGTCATGCTGACGCAGGTTGATTAAATATATTGAGCTAAAAACGATAGCGAGCAGGGCAACGAGTTGAATCAACAGTACGGCCAGCACCTGAAATTTGATTGATTTAATCCACATTATTTTTTGTTATGTCCTAATTTCTTTATAAATGGGTTATCGACATGGAACGTGAAAAACTTAGGATTAAGTGTCTGACTCGTCGTGATGAAACTGGTTCCCTTTAATGTATACCATAAGAGGTAGAAGATCTGGATAGCAGACGCTTATGCCGCTGTGTATAAGGAGATGCTTATGCTAGAATATACTTACTTTGAGAGTTCAGCAGGACGTTCCAAATCCCGCTCCTACGCGTAATTCGGTGTAAACCACCATTTGATGTAACTTTGGCTAAGCTCCTTGTTAGTCGCTAAACCATATATTGAGTGTCGATGAACATAAGAGCCTTATTCCCTTTTTTGAACTGGTTTAAACTGGTTAACCGCGACAGCATTAAGGCTGACATGATTGCGGGTTTTACCGGAGCTGTTATTGTCTTACCTCAAGGCGTCGCTTTTGCCACGATTGCAGGCCTGCCACCGGAATACGGTTTATATACGGCGATGGTCACGCCTATCATTGCGGCTTTATTTGGCTCATCCTTACATCTCATATCGGGTCCAACCACGGCCATATCAATTGTTGTCTTTTCCGCGGCGAATCATCATGCCGTTCCTGGCTCGGATGAATTTATCTCGCTTGTGCTTACCATGACGTTTCTCGCCGGGGCGTATCAGCTTGCCTTTGGGCTGGCACGTCTGGGAAAACTGGTTAATTTTGTTTCCCATACGGTAGTCATTGGTTTTACGGCAGGGGCGGCGATTTTGATTGCTACCAGTCAGATGAAAAGTGTGCTTGGGGTTACCGTTGCGCGTGGTGAATCCTTTATACATACCTGGATGGCACTATGGGATAACCTGAGTCTGACGAATGAGTACGTATTGTCAGTCGCCATCGTTACGCTGGTCACGGCAATACTTATTAAACGCTTTGCGCCCAAGGTACCGAATCTACTAATCGGCATGGTCGTGGGGAGTCTGGTTGCTTTTGGATTAGGCGGTGCGGCACAGGGCATTGCCTTAGTGGGAGAAATCCCTGGCCACTTGCCACCGCTATCGACACCGGATTTTTCATTCACGACGATTAAAATGCTGGCGCCGGAGGCATTTGCCATTGCGCTATTGGGTTTAATCGAAGCGGTGTCTATTAGTCGATCGGTGGCAACGAAATCGAATCAACGCATTAATGCCAGCCAGGAATTTGTCGGGCAGGGCCTTTCAAATGTTGTCGGCAGTTTCTTTTCAAGTTATGCAGGCTCAGGCTCATTCACCCGTTCCGGTATCAATTACGCAGCAGGTGCAAAGACACCCATGTCTGCCATTTTTGCGGCCGTATTCTTATTATTAATTATTTTGTTGATCGCACCTCTAACCGCATATCTACCGGTAGCCGCTATGGGTGGCGTGATTTTGATTGTGGCCTACAACCTGATTGATATTCACCATATAAAACAAATTTTTAAATACAGTCGGTCTGAGACCTCCATTCTGGTCACCACTTTTCTTGCTACCTTGTTTCTGGAATTGGAGTTTGCGATTTACTTAGGTGTATTACTTTCCTTAGTGATGTTTTTGGCGAGGACATCTACCCCGGATATTGTGACCCTGGCATTGGATGAACGGGATGATGGTAAACGTAAACTGATTAATATATCGCAAAAACCTTTAAAACAATGTCCACAGTTAAAGATTATTCGTATTGATATGGCGATATACTTTGGTTCTTTGAATCATATTCAAAATCGTTTGCACCAGATAGTGGAAAATGAAAAATTACATCACATACTCATCGTCGGGACTGGTATTAATTTTATTGATCTGAGTGGCGCTGAGATGCTGGTGACTGAAGCGAGAAGACTGGAAAAGCTTGGTGGCGGTTTATACTTTGCGGATATCAAGGGCAGTGTTTATGAGTCCATTAGTAAGAGTTGTTTTATTGCCAGGATCGGTAATTCTCATTTCTTTGATCGAAAGCGTCGGGCGGTAAAAAGCATCTACAAGATGCTGGATAAAGAAATCTGTCAAAAATGTAATGCACTTGTCTTTGATGAATGTAAAATGTAAATCGTGGAATTAATCGATACACATTGTCATCTGGATGTTACTGCTTTCGATATTGATCGAGAAGAAATTCTTCAGCGTTGCGGCGTTGCCGGTATTAAAAAAATTGTTGTACCCGCGATTGAGCAGTCTGGTTGGTCAAAACTGATCGCCCTGTGTCAGAAATATCCAAATTTATATCCTGCCTTAGGTTTACACCCGGTGTTTATTGACCGCCATCAGGATGCACATCTCGCCCTACTGGAAAAACAAATCGAAGCGTCACAACCTGTTGCGATTGGTGAAATAGGCCTGGATTTTTACCTGAAAGATCTCGACAAAACACGACAACTGGCTTTTTTTGAATCACAATTACAAATCGCCAAGGCTTCATCTCTGCCTGTACTATTGCATGTGCGCAAAGCGCATGACCAAACAATTGCATTATTAAAAAGAGTTCGCGTTAAGGGCGGCATCGTTCATGCCTTTAATGGCAGTGCACAACAGGCGCAGCAGTATATTGAGCTTGGTTTTAGATTGGGCTTTGGCGGTACCATGACGTATACAGGTTCAAAAAAAATACATGAACTTGCGACTAAACTTCCCCTTGAATCTATCGTTCTGGAAACAGACGCGCCTGACATGGTCGTGGAACAACATCGTGGTGAACGTAACAGCCCTGAATATCTTTTGCATAGCTTGACGGCACTGGCAAAACTGCGTCATATGTCTGAGGCTGAGGTTGCTATGCAGACTTCAAGCAATGCGCAAGCGGTATTAGGACTTCATTAAGCATGCCGACACATGACACTCGTTTTGAAGGTATTCGCCGCTTATACGGGGATAAGGCCTTAAACCTCATCCAGTCATTACATATCTGTGTCGTCGGCACTGGCGGTGTTGGCTCCTGGGCTGTTGAGTCGTTAGCTAGAAGTGGTGTTGGCGAATTGACTCTGGTGGATTACGATACGATTGATGTGAGTAATACTAATCGCCAGATCCATACTCTCGCATCGACCATTGGACAAAAAAAGATACAGGTATTAGCTGAACGCTGTCGTGAGATAAATCCTGCGATTAAGCTAAATTTGATTGATGATTTTCTTAATCGAGAAAACATGGCGGATATTCTTGAACGAAACTATCACTATGTGATTGATGCTATTGATAGCATAACGTTCAAGGCCGATATGATTTATTATTGTAAACACAATAAGATCCCTATTTTGATGACAGGTGGTGCAGGGGGCTTAACCGATCCCACGATGATCGAAATTTCCGATCTTAGTAAAACCTATAACGATGCGCTGGCCGCCAAGGTGCGAACACGCCTGCGGAATGATTATGGTTTCAGTAAGAACGGTAAACGTCGGTTTCGGGTGGAGTGTGTTTTCTCACGGCAACCACCGGTCTATCCAAAAGAAGATGGTACAGTGAGTCGTGATAAACCTGGGGTGCATGGAATTTCGCTGGATTGTAATATGGGCTATGGCACGGCATCACATGTCACGGCGACTTTTGGTTTTGTCGCCGCTTCTCGCGTTATCGAAAAATCGCTGAAGAAATATCGTACATAAAAGTCTGGTTATATTCTTGATTTAGGCATTAATTTTTGTAAGTGTTTATGCGAGATATTAGCTGTTAAGCATTTAGCTTATTTTATGATAGAGTTGTGACACATGACCTATAAAGTAAATCATAAGTAATATTTAGTTGAGCAATCTTCTTAGCTTGCAGTTTGAGGGGTGATGATAATTAAACCAACAGTACCACAGCAAACTGATATGGATATGCATAAAGATATTATCCTTTCTGAACAGACGTCATTGCTCTATGCCTCCGTTAAAAAAGCACTCCTCGCAACTTTCATTAATTCAATCATATTAGCCTTTGTGTTATGGGGCACAATAGACCAATCCATCATATTAGGTTGGTTAGCTGCGCTGGGGTTGGTGAGCATGGCGCGAGCTATTCTGGTTTATTCGTATAATGCATCAGTTATCGCTGTTATTGATAAGCCTCTATGGTATCGACGTTTTATTGTTGGCAGTCTTATGGCATCTCTGGTCTGGGGGTCAGCATCATTTTTTTTGTTTGCTACTGACAATATTGCCCTTCAGGTTTTTCTTGCTTTTGTGATCGGTGGTATGGCGGCAGGTGCAACTACGAGCCTTTCGTTCAAAAAATTTGCAGTTAATAGCTATTTAGTTATTACATTACTTCCTTTGGCAATACATTTTATCGTGGCTGGTCAAGTGCTAGGTGTAGCGATGGGTTTGATGTTGCTGGTGTACTTTGCAATGTTGTATGTGTCAGCCAGCCAGACGTTTGAAAGTACGTTGCGAAATATACTCCTTAAAATAAAAAACACCACTCAGGAAGAATCTCTAAAGGTCAGTGAAGAGCGTTATAAAAAACTACTTGAAACAGCCACGGATGCCTTTTTTCTGCATGATGTCTCTGGAAGGTTTTACGAGGTTAATGAACGCGCTTGCCTTAGTCTGGGTTACACACAAGATGAATTGCTTGGCATGTCTGTCACTGACGTTGAAATGAATGTAACACAAGAATCTCTTAACAAAATCCTTTCAGACTTTAAATCGGAAGATATATCAAGTTTTGAAGGTTGTCATAGACGCAAGGATGGCAGCACCTTTCCTGTCGAAGTTAGTGTTGGTGTTGTGCACATGGATGATAAGGAATATTTTTCAGTCCTGGCACGTAATATCTCAGACAGGAAACAGGCTGAGACAGCAATTAATGATTCTCAGCAACGCATGGCCCTGCATGTGCAGCACACGCCACTTGGTGTAATTGAATGGGATAAGAATTTTTGTGTCACCGAGTGGAACCCGGCAGCAGAAATAATTTTTGGCTATAAAAAAGACGAGGTGCTAGGCTTAAATGCACATGAAATTATTCTTCCCAAGAATGTAATTCCTGATGTCGATAAAATATGGGAGCAATTATTAAATTCAAAGGGAGGGATGCGCAGTACTAATGAGAATATCAACAAGGTGGGCGATACGATATTATGCGAATGGTATAATACGCCTCTGGTTTCAATGTCAGGAAAGGTTTTTGGTGTCGCTTCTCTAGTGCAAGATATAACAAAGCGTGTTTCTATGGAAGAATCTTTGGTTAAAGCCAAAACGGAAGCAGAAAATGCTAACAAGGCCAAGTCAGAATTTTTGTCGAAAATGAGCCATGAATTACGAACGCCACTGAATGCGATTCTTGGGTTTGGACAGCTTCTTGAGGCGCAGTCGGATGATGAAAATAACAAACAACAGTTAAGAGAGATTCTAAATGCAGGAGATCATCTTCTTGAGCTGATTAATGAGATTCTCGATTTATCTCGCATTGAATCTGGAAAATTTGAGGTTTATCAAGAGGATTTTGAACTTAGACCGGCACTGGAAAAAGTACTGTCGTTAATCGGACCTGTTGCGAGCAAGGACGGCATTGATATAGTTTCAGATTTATCTGTCAGCAAAGGGGTCTTTGTCAACGCTGATCGCACAAGACTCAAACAAGTACTTATAAACCTTCTATCTAACGCGATTAAGTATAATAAGGTGAATGGCCGAATAACCATTAACATGGCTTTAAAGGAAAGTTGTATTCGCATTAATGTTTGCGATGAAGGTAACGGTTTATCGAAAGCGCAACAAGACATACTTTTTAAACCATTTTCTCGCCTTGATAAACATAAAGATATTCAAGGTACTGGAATTGGACTTGTTATTAGTAAAAGTCTTATTGAAATGATGGGCGGGGAAATTGGCGTCATTAGCGAAGAAGGTGTCGGTACAACTTTCTGGATAGAGATACCTTTAGCTGATAATGTTGTACCGATGAAGGCAAAGCTTGCCAGTGACACAGAAAAGGTAACCGATATTCTTGAAAACAAACAGACGGCCACTCAAAGCAAAACAATTCTATATATTGAAGATAATCCTGCCAACATGAGGCTGGTTGCCCATATCGTTGACGACTACACATCACATACATTGATTACTGCTGCACATGCATTACAGGGAATTAGCATTGCAGAAGAACAGCAGCCTGATATTATTCTAATGGATATTGATCTACCTGATATTAATGGGTATGAGGCGCTTGAAAAACTACAATTAAACAAGACAACGAATCATATTCCAGTGATCGCCATTAGCGCTAATGCAATGTTACGCGACATCGAAAAAGGCAAAGCGGCGGGATTTAAAAACTATTTAACAAAACCACTTGATGTCGAAAATTTCCTTAAGGTGATTGAAAATATGCTCTCCTAAGGCAATAAGTTCACAAGAATAAATTAATTGATAAGTAACACGTTGATTCTCCTTTCAGCTCCTCGAGCATCGTCATGTCGTGCAGTTGTTCTCGCATCTTTGCGCCCAATTAACACTTGTGTGTAGGCTTTCCAGAGTCTGCTAGACACCAAATAGCGTTACTTGTACTTGCCCCGTTCTCGTGGCCACGCTTGTCCGTTTAATTTAAACTATTATAGGTATCCGCGGTTTTGTAGGAAATTCACTTTACCCAATTCCAGAAGTATTGTTCATTACGTTGGTGTGCGCGCTGATGGGTTTGGACGTGCCTTTATCGATGAGTGTATTGTAGCTTTGTTGCCAGTTATTTTGTTTGCGTGGTTTTCATACGACGCAGATCGCAAGAGCCGCATCGGTCTGTGCGCTATAAATAATTAACGTTGTGTTCTCGTTTATAAGAATAGGCAAGTGGGTGTCCGCTGTGTTTCTATTCCAAAGTATTTTTCTATGGTATTGAATCGGCGTCAAACATTCTTTATGCAAGTGGTTGTAATTTTTATTAAAAATGTAAGTAAAAAATTGAAATGCATTTAAGATGATGAGTGTGTCTTTAAAAATATGTTGTGAATAAAACGGTTTAACGTAAGGTGATTAAAAGAAAGCCACACAATATTGAAGCTCCCCCAGTTTAACGGACACTTTTAATCAGAGACAAAAGTCTCTCAGAGGAGTGTCCCAATGAGTGTTAAACGTAAGCCCTATACCACCTACAGCAAAGAGTTTAAGCTGGAAGCGATTC
>Ga0316204_10006116_pt1 | contig 18908 bp, 4 predicted proteins | sample 6monrhotite_MG_2_FD_205661 | JGI IMG/M metagenome (GOLD analysis project Ga0316204, IMG submission 205661) | Microbial mat bacterial communities from mineral coupon in-situ incubated in ocean water Damariscotta River, Maine, United States -... | ecosystem: Environmental > Aquatic > Marine >...
AGCGCCGATATCGGATTATAGCCGAAAATGTTGATTTGGTATTGTAAACATGTTTCCGCGATAGGAAATCGACTCTACAATGCGCCCGGCGAATAGATGGCGACGGTTATATTGGCGGACTGTAAGTAAAGGTACAGATAGGTCTCTGACAAATTAATGCGTGGTGATAGCGATTTTGGCGAGAGCATTAATAATTGTGAGCCATTTAAAGCGTGGACTACTTAAATTATGCGTCGCTACGATCATGCAGGGTATTAACTGTTGCTCAGCAAGACAGTGTATGTGCTGTGAATTGTGTCTACATACGCTACCGAGAACACAGTGGGTTAAACATATGGTCTGGTCCTCCGGGGTGACTTTAAACGCTGGTTCAATGTTGGTTCACTTGCCATTGTTCGTGCTTTTTTTTGATTCGTTAAATTAATTTACAAACAAAATAATGGAATTAACAAGCGACGCGTCTCATATCGGGTGCTTTGAGCGGTGGTTTATCAGAACTAACCGTAATGATGTCACTCAATTGCCAACAGCCCCGGCATATAATTGGTGACGCTGGCCGATGTATTGGCTGAATCGCGCCAGCATCCTCAATGTACAAGCATAAAGCGACTGATGCAATGCGCCTAACATATTGCGCCTTACCTCAGTGTAGTTGACCGTTATGAGTGGCAGCACGTTGCTGAGGGCAGGTTCACTGGCCGAATGTGAAGACACGGCAGGGGGCACCAGTATGTATTGCTGTGGTGCTTCAATGAGCGCAACTGAATACAGCTTCATCACTTCGTTAGTGTCAGGCTAACGCTTTATTACCTAGTTTATACAACGGCGCGGTCTTTAATCTTAAAATATTATTAAAAAACATAATATAGATAATGTAATTACCGCTAAACTCAAGTACTATTTAATCAACATTAAGGGGGAGCGCAGTACTACTTAGGTGGTAGTGTGGGGGTTAGTGTACTGAGGGAATGTGAATAAATAATGAAGTATCAACAAATTAAGCTATGCTGCAGTTTGTTTCTGCTAATTGCACTACCCGGTTTAATCTCATGCAGTAGTAGTGATGACAGTCCTCCGTCCCAGCAAACACCACTCCCTAATCCTATCGATCCTAAAGTGGCGGAATGCACCTCACATCAGGCTTTTTTTCAAACAGATGTCTGGCCGATTTTAGAATCACAATGTTTTTCGTGTCACAATGTTGAAGGGGTTGGCAGCGACTTAATCCTGGTTGACGAAACATTTGCTGAATTCAATCTGCTAAATTTTAATTCCTTTCGCGCTGTTGCTGCCAAACGCGATGCTAATCAAACATCGCTGGTGCTAACTAAACCAACCAATAGCAACTCTGACCACAGAGGCCGTGCTCTGTTTGAAGAAAGCTCCGCTGAGTTTGGCGTGTTTCAGCAAATGGTGGATAAGCTAGACAATTGCGTCGATAAAAAAATAAACCCAGAAGGTCTTGTGCACGACACGCCTTATCAGCAATTGCGTAAGACGACGTTAGCATTGACAGGCCGATTGCCAACCGTCATTGAAGAGCAGGCTATTGCGGCGACCAGTGGTGACGAAGCGGCACAAAAAGCGGCAATGAATAGTGTTGTTGATCAATTACTAACGGAAGATGAATTTTATACGCGGTTAAAAGAAATATTTAATGATTTACTGTTGTTGGATGCATATCCAGGGACCAGGGCGTTAGGTTCATTTGATTTATCCAATTTTGCCAACAAAGACTATTTTACGGCAGATGCGCTTGATGGACAGAGCTATATAAAGGCAGACCGTGACCGAATTCGGCAAGATGCCAATTATGGTCTGGCGCAGGCACCGTTGGCGTTAATTGCCCACGTGGTGAAAAATGAAGAGCCTTTCACTAGAATTCTGACCGCTGACTATTTGTTAGTTAACCCGTTTACGGCAACGCTATTTAGCACCAAATTAGATGATGAATCATTTAATTTCAAATATGGCGACGCGGCCACATTACATGACCGAAATGATTTTAGAGAAGCTAAGATTCAAGGTGCTGTGGGTGAGGTCCAGGTGGATTATCCACACACGGGTATCTTAACCACTTTAACTTACCTAACCCGCTATCCTTCAACCAACACTAATCGCAATCGTGCCCGGTCCCGTTATACTTTTCAGTATTTTCTGGACACCAATGTTGAAGGTTTGGCGGATCGCGCTGGATTGGACTTGGATAATGTCGTTGGAGACTTTCCCCCCTACGAAGATCCTCAATGTCGTGCCTGTCACGATACCGTAGACCCGGTTGCGGGTTTGTTTAAAAACTGGAATAACCGTGGCCGTTTCATCGGCAATAACGGCAATTGGTTTAGTGAACGTAATCCTCAACAAATGTTATCACCAGGGTATACCATGGATGCTGCCAATCAATTGCCAGCATCGGATAGCGGCACTGCATTGCAATGGTTTGCGAATCGCGTCGTGCAGGATAGCCGCTTCGCGCTTTCCATGGTAAAAACCGCGTTTACCGGCTTAACCGGCCAACAACCACCAAGCGATGCACAGTTTTTAGAGACTTTGCGTGCCGGTTTTGTTGATAGTGACTATGATATGAAAGCCTTGATTAAAACGATAGTCAGCAGCGTATATTTCACTGCGGCGAATCTCGGGGATGATGAAGACCCGACTGATTTTGATGAAATTGGCATGGGGCGTTTAATTCCGCCGGAACAACTACACCGTAAAATCAGCGCTGTTACTGGTGGTTACAGCTGGCGTTCACCCTCTAACCTTAATTTACGTAACTTAACCACGTACAACTTGTTGTACGGTGGCATTGATTCGGAAACAGTAACAGAGCGCACTATCGATCCCACCTCATTAGTTGTTGGGACTCAGCAACGTATCGCATTACAATCAAGTTGCAATGTCGTCGTACTGGACTTTAACAATGTCAAAGCGGACAGAGCGTTGTTCCCAGCGGTGGACATAACTGATACCTCTGATACCGCTCTTGGTGAAATTCGAATCAAACAAAATATCCAGCATTTATATAAACAATTGTTAGGCGAGGATATAGCGATTGATGCACCGGAAATTGCGCAAACCTTTAATTTATTTAGGGATGTGCGTGAGATAACTCCAGCGGGCGAAATACCGGTCGATTGTCGTAATGGTCTGCAAGCCGGTGACCCGATAAGAGTAGACGACAACAAAACTGTTAGACCCTGGATGGCCGTAGTTGCACATTTGCTGTCAGACTACGCATTTTTCTATGAATAATTTTATTGCATCACGTACTGGCGTAATGCATTGGATTTAACTGATAACATTATAAATTAAGAATAAAATAATTAAGGATCACAATGTAATGACAGGCAGTGCGGATAAAAGCAAGGGGTGTATCAAGCCATGAAGCGTAGAGATTTTTTAAAGGCCGCCGGCTTATTAAGTGTTGGTAGTGCGTTACCCCTGGTTCCGTCACTTAAACTGTACGCTGCCCATGATAATTACACGGGTCCGTTATGGTTAACCATTGATGCCAGAGGTGGTTGGGACCCCACCAGTTTTTGTGATCCAAAGGGGTATGCTGACGCAAATGATCCGGCACGTTTAAATAATTATCCCAGCGCCAATATTGAGCAGGTGGGTAATTTTTCCGTTGCACCACCGCCAGATAGTTTTGCAACAAATACCACATTATTTACCACAAAGGAATTTTTTCAGAATCATTTTGAAAAATTATTAGTGATCAACGGCATTGATTCGCAGACCAACTCACACAGTGATGGTCAGCGGCATAACTGGAGCGGGGAGCTGGCCAGAAATGGGTTTCCCAATATTGGTGCGTTGGTGGCAGGTACGCTAGCGAACGATAGGGCGCTGCCCTTTATAACCAACGGTGGATATTCCGCCGGAGGTGGCTTAACCACGCCCGTTCGCATAGACAGCCGAAGCTTAAGTGCATTGTTTGAAATTGCTTACCCAAATCGTAGCCAAAACGCGGGAAACTCGTCGAGTCGCACCTATTTTTCAGACGACGTAATGCAGCTCATTGATCAAGCCAATACCTCACGCCTCGATGCAGTGCATGATACGCAACAATTAATGCGCATAAAATCCTCCATCGAAAAACTGCGCTCGGCCAGGGGATCATCGGCACACATGACGGACCTTGCCGACAACCTGGAGCAAGTGCCTGAAAAACCGGTTGAATTCTTTAATGGCAGGGGCCGGGCACATAGCTTGTACCGGCAGGGACGCATCGCACTTGCCGCCTACGAAACCGAAGTAACTGCGTCAGCTCATATTTCCGCCGGTGGATTTGATACGCACAGCAACCACGACCAAAATCATTACCCGCGCTTAATGGACTTTTTGCAGGGCATTGATGGCATTATACAAGAGGCCAAAGACCGGGGGCTGGAAGATCGTATCGTAGTTGTCGTTGGGTCAGATTTTGGACGCACCAACAAATACAATGACGGCAATGGCAAAGACCACTGGCCGGTCACCAGCATGATGCTCATGGGAAACAGCAATCAGGTTATTACCGGTAACCGAGTGGTTGGACAATCCACTAGCGCGCACAAAGCCATAAAAATTGACCCTGCATCATTAGCGCCCGATGTGGACGACAATAACCCGAATTCAGAGCGTATTACCCCCGCCCATATTCACCGTGCGCTGCGTAAGTTGGCGGGTGTGGACAATTCAAGCCAGGCAATAAGTTTTGGACTTAAGGGTAGTGATATTGATTTGTTTGGTTAAGCAATGCCTGACAAATCTTGATATTATAGCCATAACCTGCAACGCCTGAGTTCACCTGATTGAAACAAGCCACCACCGTTGAAGACTGTGGTGGCCACCGCGTTTATCTAACCTGAATTTCCATTCATTATTCCCCGTAACCGATTAATTCCGGCTGGTTTGGCGTAATGTTATCGATACGGAAATTGAAGCGGTATGTAGTCGGATCGATAACTGCCGCTGACATACAGCGTAATCAAATAAGTGTCAAATAAAAATAATGTATTACCTAACGCCTTGAGACAAGGGCTGGTTTGTGAAATACTAATCCGGCTGATCTGGCAATAGACATGACTTATCGGATTTGAATTCCTGGTAAGTGTAAGTTGCTGAAAGATGCGTCAACATAAAAATCCAAGCATAAATAAATTGTGATATAGACTGAGGGAATTGGGTCTAGTCCGCAAAGAACCCAGGGTCTCAGTAAAATGTTGTTTACAAACATTACGTTAGTTAATTTTAGTCGTTGTCATATTTATAATTTCTTTCAAACCAAGCTTTCATCACTCCATCTATTTTTATTCCTGATCGTGGGGTTGGCGATGTTAATGCCATCAGGCACACAGGCGGGCACGATTAGCGCATTTGGTCCTGAAACTTATCAGCGAAGCAACGGCGCACCTCTGACGGTCACCAACAATTTCAGTTATCCGCGCCCTGGCGATATCTGCCTGGCCAGGATCTATAACGGTGGTATGGTCGATGCGGATTACGAACGGGTTTCAAGCTCCGTAATTATGTTTAATGGGAGCGAAATCTTTAGTCCTAACGAATTTAACCAACAGGTTAATTATCTCGAAAAGTCCGTAACCATGGCTGCCGCTAATCAACTGGATGTTGAGGTGCGCGGCAAGCCGGGTGGGGCGTTGGTTCTTATCATTGAGTGTGAAGCCTTCGACACCACACCACCAACTATTAATTCAACGGTCAATCCTGCAGCCAACGGCAATGGCTGGCACAACACCGATCTTACAGTGTCATTCACTTGTAGTGACGTGGATTCTGCTATTGCCAGTTGCTCAGGACCCAGTACCATAATAACAGAAGGCGCGAATCAGGCAGTGACAGGCACCGCTGAAGATACAGCGGGCAACATAGCGACAATCGATGTCACCATCAACCTCGATAAAACTGCCCCCTCACTTACAACTTCTATTACACCACCAGTCAACGCCAATGGTTGGTATGAAAGTGATGTCACTATTCAATATACCTGTGATGACACCTTGTCCGGTGTGGCAACCTGTCCGTCAGCATCGACGACTGTTACTGAAGGTGCGAATCAGGTAGTAAGCGTAACAGCCACAGACATTGCGGGTAACACTGCGAGTGTAAGCACAATATTGAATGTTGATAAATTTGCTCCATCCATTACAGCGAGAGCCGCTCCCATTGCCAATGCGCAAGGCTGGAACAATACCGATGTTATGGTCAGTTTAGATTGCCAGGATACAGGCTCTGGCATTGCTAGCTGTATGACGCCGATCACAGTTACTATCGATGGTGCTAACCAGGCAGTAACCGGTACGGCACAAGATGTGAGCGGCAAAACCACAACAGCAACTTTAAAACTCAATATTGATAAGACAGCGCCAACCATTACTGCCCAGCTAAGCAGTCAGCCCAATACACAGGGTTGGCACACTAGTGATGTCGTAGTGACCTTTGTTTGTAATGACAATCTATCGGGTGTCGCCAATTGTCCGGCACCAGTAACCGTTACTATGGAAGCTGCAAACCAGCTTATAAATGGAACGACAACAGACAGGGCGGGCAATAGCGCCTCTGTATCCATTACGTTGAATATCGATAAAACGCTACCGAATATTAGTGGCAGTGCATTGCCAACGGCCAACGCCAGGGGTTGGAGCAACAGCGATGTGACTGTCAGTTTCGACTGCCAGGACTCTGGATCGGGCATTGCGTCGTGTACGAACCCGAAAACGGTTACCACAGAAGGTGATGTTCAAACTATCACCGGTGCTGCCATAGATAACGCTGGTAATACAGCCAGCAGTGATGTGATGGTCAACCTGGATAAAACCGCACCCACGCTGGGTCAAACCGTTTCACCACCGGCCAATGCCAATGGCTGGCACACCAGTGATGTCACTATTCAATATACTTGTACCGACATACTCTCCGGCGTTGATTCCTGTCCGGCGGTTAAAACCATCGCCACAGAAGGTATAAATCAAGTCATTAGTGAAACGATTGTCGATAATGCGGATAACAGTACAACGGTTAGCACTACACTGAGCATTGACAAAACCGCGCCTATAATCACGGCTGAATTAAGTACTCCAGCCAATGCGCAAGGTTGGCATACTGCGGATGTCACAATTACTTTTAGCTGTAATGACACAGGGTCCGGCATTGAAAACTGCCCGGCGCCCATCACAGTATCTACAGAAGGTGCCAACCAAATTTTCACCGGCAGTGTCTCTGATCAAGCCGGTAATACCGCCAGCACCACAATCACCATTAATCTTGATAAAACCTTACCAACTATTGGTGTGGCTGCATCACCATTGGCCAACGCCGGCGGTTGGAACAATTCAGCGGTAACGGTAACCTTTGATTGTCAGGATACAGGTTCCGGTTTAGAGAGTTGTACCGACACTGTAATCGTATCCAGCGACGGTGCCAATCAGGTCATCACCGGTCAGGTGGTCGATGTAAGCGGGAACGTTGCGACCGCCAGTGTCACTATCAATCTCGACAAAACAGCACCTTTGGTATCAGTTGTAAAAACACCACAAGCCAATGCTAATGGTTGGAACGATACTGATGTCAATGTCTCCTTTGTTTGTTCTGATGCCTTGTCCGGTGTGACTACCTGCCCTGATGAAATGACTTATAGTGCTGAAGGTGAAAGCAGTGGTTCAGTTGTTGCTTCAGACGCAGCAGGAAATAGTGCAATCGTTGATTATACGGTCGGTATTGATAAGTCTGATCCAACGATTGACGCAATTCCGGTGCCTGGTCCAAATGCTGCTGGTTGGAATAATACGAACGTAACAGTTAAGTTCGATTGCTCGGATACAGTATCTGGAGTTGAAACTTGTACAGCACCAATTAACCTGGCAACCGAAGGCGCAGGTCAGGTTGCCGAAGGTATTGTCACGGATTATGTTGGAAAATCGGCCACGGCTTCTGTTACGCTCAATATAGATAAAACTCCGCCAGTAATTGAAATTGCTACACCCATCAATGCTGCGGCAATAAAAGCCGCGACTGTTCTTGTGGAAGGGACAGTGTCGGATGCAAATCCTGTAACGCTATTCTCCATAAACGGACAAAATGTTTCTCTTAATGGCAATCAGTTTAGCCATCAGTTCAATTTAAACGAGGGTGTCAATGCCCTTGAATTGGTAGCGACCGATATCGCCAATAATCAAAGTGCAGCCTTCTTAACAATAACCCAATTCGTAAATCAGCCGCCGGTGATTACAAGCCAGGCAGTGAATAGTGCCGTGCAACTAGTGGCATATGAATATCAGGTAGTAGCTACAGACCCGGATCAGGGTGATCAACTCGTATATAGTCTGGCACAAGCACCACAAGGTATGACTATTGACACAAGCAGCGGGTTAATCAATTGGATTCCTGGCACCACCCAATTAGGTGATTTTGATGTTTCTGTTGTCGTTAGGGATCAGGATGGTGCGCAAGATAATCAACAGTATGTTGTAACGATACAAGAAACGCCATCTGATCAGTATGCTTGTGGAAACATCTATGTGGGACATAAGGCTGTTGACCTTGCGCTCAATAACGATGGTTCAAAAATATTTGTTGTTAACTTCCCGTCCACACTCTCAAATACGTCACAGGGCAGCGTTTCTGTTCTTGATGCATCGACAAGAGCAGCGATAGATGAGATAGCTTTGCATATTGGTTTTACCACTCAAATTGATACTAACATTGCCCGTTCAAAAGCCTACGTTGCTATTTCTAAATTCATGGGGACTACGGATACAATAGGATATTCGTCAATTGAAGTTATTGATACAAATACGCACGCTGTCATTAAGAGTATTCCATTAAGTGAACAAGCAGGTGCGTTCGGTGTCGTGGGAGCAAAGACCAGAAACAAGGTATACGTGACTGCGCGCTTTGAAAATAAGGTTTATGTTATTGATACCAATACTGACACTATAGTCAAGAGAGTGCCAGTAGATGGTGGTCCGATTGGTATTGATATATCAGTAGATGAAAAGTTTGTCTATGCAATGGGGCGTGGCAATTCAGTTATTTATGTGATTGATGCTGATACGAATGCAGTGGTCGATACAATTGCATCAAGTGTAACTACGACTAATGACAGAAATACCATTGCCGTATCACCCAATGGGAAATATCTGTACGCAACAAGTATTGCATCTAGTACTATTTCTATAATCGATACGGATAGTCATAGTGCGACGTATCGCCAAGAAATTGCGGTAGTTTCAACGCCTGTATCAGGATTCTATGAAATCGTATCCAGTCTGGATGGTCGGTTACTGTATGCTGCCAGTCGTAACGATAATAAAGTTTTGGTAATCGATATTAACCCTGATAGCGCTACCTATCTGAGCGTGATTAATGCCTTTGTTGATGGGGTATCACCTCGAGCAATCGTGGTTGGTGCGAGTGAATATGGCTTAGGGTATATCGCTAATACTGGTACCCGTAATTTAACTGTTCTGTGCGGCGGTAATGTTGCAGACAATACTCCGCCTAAGATCACTTCTATACCTGTAATATTGGCAGTCAATGATATTGCTTACCAATATCCAGTTACCGTACATGACCCTGACCCGTTTGATGAATTGATATTTGAATTAATTGAGTCTCCAACTGCAATGTCGATCGATCCACAATCTGGCGTTATCGATTGGATGCCCAATGTAGCGGACGTTGGATCACATGCAGTAACCGTTCGAGTTACTGACTCATATGGATTTTCTGATGAGCAAGCATATTCAATAACAGTAGAGCTTGGTAACCGGTCGCCGGAAATAATCAGTGCAGCGATTATTTCCGTAGAGCCGAAGACAGCTTATAACTATGACGTGGATGCCACTGACCCGGATGGAGATTTATTGACTTATGAGCTTACGAATTCTCCAGAAGGAATGGTCATTGATTCAACTACAGGTATTATTAGCTGGACTCCCACAATTGATCAGTTGGGTGTTCATAATGTAACTGTGCGTGTAACAGATTCTTCCGGTACATCAGATACTCAAAGCTACGAACTTAATGTGGCTGCAATTGTTTCAATGTGTGGAGAAATTACCACTGGCACTAGAATAATTGATATTTTGCTCAGTAAAGACAAAACAGATCTTTTTGGTTTGTATTATCCAGAGCAGGATGTTAATGCTCGGGGCAGCTTAAAGATATTTGACATAGCATCTAACCAACTAGAGCGGGAATTTCCGCTCAGTACAGGGTTCAGCAGAGATTTGGCACTGTCGGAAGATGGTAACACCATATACGTTGTTGTATCAAAATGGGCGGGTAGTACTACTACCAATGGTTTAAATCATGTAGCCGTTGTAGATTTGAAAAATAATATTGTTACAAAAGAAATTCGTTTGCCCGATATTGCTGCAACAGAGATTGAATTAACTGAAAAAATAGGCAAAGCATTTGTGGTTGACAGAACCTGGAACGGTATAGGTTTACATGTCATTGATCTCGTCACTCAAACATACAGCCGTTCGATTGATATTCCTGGAGAGCCTATAAGTCTAAGTTCAACACCAGATCAGACTAGGCTATATGTCGTTAGTCGGGGGAACAGCAGTGAAAATAGCAGAGTTACGGTTGTAGATACCCAGGCTGAAAGCGTTATCGGTACCGTGCCTGTTAGTATTGGCCCATCTCGTGGTGGATCAGCTCATATAAAACTTGCTCCAAGTGGAAAAATCGGCTTGGTTAGTTTCAACAATACCAATAATATTTCTGTTATTAGCGTAGACCCAGATAGCCCTAATTATAATCAACAAATTGGGCTGGTTAGTTTAACAGGGTCAAAACCAAGAAGTATTACGATCAGTAAAGATGGTCGACTGGCGTATGTCGGAATGCAGGGCTCAAGTTCGGTTAGTGTCATCGATATTGATCCATACAGCTCTAATTACTTAACAGAAATTGAATCAATCCAAACTGTTTCCGATACAATAGACGTTATCTTCCAAGATAGACCTGACGTGGTGGCGTATGCAACAAATTATACAACGGATACCGTATCGGCAATTTGTGCTGACAATGTGGTGTCAAATACAGGGCCGACAATTGTTTCACTGCCTATCCTCAATGTAACGCTTGGTTCGGCTTATTCCTATGACGTACACGCATCAGATCCGGACTCCCGCGACCTGCTTACTTTTGAGCTAATTGCTGGCCCTGAGGGTATGACCATTGATCCTCTAACAGGCATAATTGAATTCGACCCTACTGACTTAGGGTTGGTAGGACAACATTCAATCACGGTGCAGGTGACGGATCGTGCAGGTGCTACTGATACGCAAATATATTCTCTCGCAGTGAATCCAGTAATTGAAACCTGTTCAGTGTCAGATGAAACGGTTATGCCAGTGAATCTTTCCAATTGGATCGTCGAGAATGTGCCTGGTACTAGCGGTAGTACACCTGTGTGGGAACTGGATACTACGGGATACGTTGCTCACCAGCTTGCCGATTCGCAACCAACTAATTTCATGAGCCCGATAGATATGTCTGCAGGTCATATCCGTGGAACACTCAGAGTCGCGGATACTGGTGACGATGACAACATTGGGATTACCTTTGGTTATCAGGATGAAAATCACTATTACTTCTTGATGTGGAATAACCAACGATCAACTGGCACTGGATGGATATCTGTTCGGCGAGTCAATAATAATTTTGGAAGCCCCTGGGATGGGGTCGAGACGCTATATGTTAAGTATGGAGTGCCTTGGCAACCACAAGTTGAATACACCTACGATTTCGAGTTTATCGAGGGTGGATTCAATATTGTAATTAAGGACAACGACACATTAATTGACAATATTACGATCGATGACACAACCTTCATTACAGGCCGTTTTGGCTTTCACGGTACGTCGCAGGGTGATGTGTATTACACAGCAAATACTGTGGAATCGCCATGTGTAAAAGCTGGTCAAAACCATTTTCCTAAAGTTGTGAGTACACCAGTCATCGATGTGTTGGTGAACACTCAATACCAATATCAGGTGCAAGCGCTTGACCCGGATGCTGGCGATACAATTACATATTCACTACATGATGTGCCAGCTGGCATGACGATTGATAGTAGTGCCGGGTTAATTACTTACAATCCTACCGCGATCACTAATAATGTACATAGAATTACGGTTATTGCCACAGATAATCACGGGGACTTTGGTAGCCAAACTTATTATCTAACGGTAAGAGAACCTAACAATATTCCAGTATTTACCACCACACCACCAATTACCGGTGTTGTTGGTACGCCATACATATACGATGCGGATGCGACAGATACCGACGGTGATTCATTGATATTTGAATTTGCGTCAAACCCACCGCCGAGCATGACGCTTGACGGCGTAACGGGAATTGTTAACTGGACGCCAACAATTGATCAGGTGGGTATAAATGAAGTCTCAATTCGGGTCCAAGATGGTAGAAATGTTGTTGTACAGCATTTCGTCATCTATGTTTCTGAATATACTAACAATAGCCCATCTATCACCAGCACACCCACTCTGAGTGCCACTGAAAACCGGTTATACATATACAATATTGAGGCATTAGATTCAAACGGTGATACGTTAACTTACAGCTTAACTACGGCACCCGTCGGTATGAGTATTAATTCATCTACCGGAGCCGTAAGTTGGACGCCAGCAGTGGGGCAAGCGGGAAGTCATGATGTGGCTATTTCCGTGGATGATGGCCGTGGAGGCATTGCTACACAAAGCTTCAACATCATCGTCGAGGTTGCCCAACCCAACGTCGGCCCACAAATCATTAGTGAACCGGTATTTGCTGCCAAGAGTGGCTATCAGTACCAGTACCAGGTTGTCGCTACCGACGCTAACAATGATCAATTGTACTATGATGTGATGGAAAGTCCTGCAGGAATAACAATCAGCAGCACCGGTTTACTCACCTGGACACCAACCGATAGTGACATTGGTGCGCATGACATTATTGTTCGTGTTAACGATACTCAGTTACTGCAAAATCAGGGTTGGACTCTTACCGTTGTTGACGGTAACGTCCCAGTAGAAGTAGTTCTGGATATTAACCCAAGCTCTATTGCTCCAAACGAAACAGTTACCATTACCCTTATTGCCAATAATGTAGTAGGTAGCGTCACCCGCAGTGCTACCGTTGATGGTATTGGTGTGCCTCTGGATAGTAATGGCGTAGGACAGGTGTCCTTGAGTAATATTGGCCCACATGATGTAATTGCTACGGTCACTGATGTATCGGGTACTAATATTGCCAATGCGACACTCTACGTACGTGATCCTAACGACATCACTGCACCGATTGTCGATATTACTTCACCTGTAACTGATATTACCGTAACCACCAATGCGGATATCACGGGATCGGTCAGTGATGCGAACCTGCAAAGCTATGTATTAGCTTACGCACCGGCAGGCAGTAGCAATTTCGTCACCCTGGCCGAAGGTTCCATGGAGTTCCCGGAACAAACCATCGCCACGTTTGACGCTACCCAACTGCTCAACGGCCTATACACTATCGTACTACAAGCCACCGACCAAAGCGGCCAAACCAGCAGCGACACCATTCAAGTGCTGGTGGATGGTAACCTGAAAGTGGGTAACTTCTCCTTCACCGTAGTGGATCTGGAAATCCCGGTTTCGGGTATTCCTATTCGCGTCACCCGCACCTACGACTCACGCCGCAAGCACGAAGACCTCGATTTCGGTTACGGCTGGACCATTGGTTATCAAGACGTGAAAATTGAAGAAAGCCGTACCCCCGGTCAAGGCTGGGCGCTCAATCAATACCCATCAGGACCGCTAGGCTTAATACCCTTATGGTGTGTCGAGCCGCTGGGTAACTTACGGGTGAGCGTGACATTGCCCGATGGCGATGTGGAAACGTTTAAAGTACAGGCTACGCCATCCTGTGCACAATCCACTCCCGTACTGGATGTGCGGTTAAACTTTGTACCCGAAGCGGGTACGTTGGGTACCTTGGCTGCCCAAAGTGATCCATTATTACGCCTCAGCAATGGTCATTTGGAATTCCTCGGTGATGGCGTCCCCTACAATACCGACCGTTATGTCTATACCTCAAAAGAAGGTTTTGAATACCATTTGGATCAAAATTTCGGCATCGAGATGGTCAAGGACCTCAACGGCAACACCTTAACCTATACCGACAATGGCATCCTGCACAGCGATGGCAAAAGCGTATTGTTCAACCGCGATGCCACCGGTCGGATAACCTCCATTACCGACCCCATGAATAATGCAATGCATTATGATTACGATGGCGAGGGTAATCTCGAAGCCTATACCGATCTTGAAACCCAGACAACCACTTACACCTACGTGGATGGGCAATCATTCCCCAGCCTGGCGCATAGCCTGCTGGACATTATCGACCCCTTAGGCCGTGGCGTGATTAAAAACATCTACGATAACGACGGCCGGTTAATAGCGCAGGAAGACGCCGATGGCGTGCGCACCGAATTCGACTACAACATCGACGGGCGCGAATCGGTGGTCAGCAACCGAAGAGGTTACATCACCCGTTACTTCTACGATGACCGGGGCAACGTCACGGTCAAAGTTGATGCCGACGGTGCCACCGTGTACGAATACGACGCCGACGACAACCTGCTTAGTACCATGAACCCCCTGGGGGAAATGAGCACCGCCAGCTACGATGAGCGGCGTAACCAACTCACCCAAACCAATGATCTGGGCCACACCGTGCGCTTTGACTACAACCAACGGGGCCAGGAAACCCGCATTTATGATGCCCGTGGTAATTTGCCCTTTGAAAACAGCTACGACATTCTCGGCAACCTGCGTGTCGTCAAAGACCCGCTGGGCAACGTCGCCGAGCAAATTGTCAATGCCAAAGGCCTGGTGGAAAAACGCATCGACGCCCTGTTAGGCGAGACCCGATTCAGCTACGGCAGCACCGGCAACAAACTCACCGAAACCGATGCCCAAGGCAACACCATCACCTTCAGCTACGACGCCAACGGCAACGTCAAAACCGAAACCCGCCAGCGTACCGACAATGGCATCGTCGTCACCGAAACCACCCTCTATGATTACGACAAGCTCAACCGCCTCATCAGCATCACCGACCCGCTGGGTCAACGCACCCAAGTGGAATACGACGCCGCCGGTAATGAATCGGCCCGCATCGACGCCAAAGGCCAACGCACCGACTTTGAGTACGACGCCTACCGCCGACTCATCCAAACCCGCTATGCCGACGGCAGCACCGAGCACAACCAATACGACGCCGAAGGCAATTTAATCCTCAGCATCGACCGCCTGGGTAGAAACACCCAATACCGCTACGACGCCATGAACCGCCAGACCCAGGTCATCTACCCCGACGGCAGCTTCATGCAAACCCAGTACGACGTCGCCGGCCGGGTTATCGCCGAGATCGATGCGCGTGGCAACCGCACCGAGCATCAATACGACCGGGCAGGGCGCAGAACCCTCAGCCGCAATGCCGACCTCAACGAAACCGTATTTGCTTATGACGAGGATGGAAACCTCATCAGCCAAACCGATGCCAAGCAACATACCACCACCTTTGAATACGACGCCCTAGATCGAAGAAGAAAAACCATATTCCACGACAACAGCGAAATGCTCGAAGCCTACGATGCCCTGGGCCGCTTAACCCTGAAAACGGATCAAAGCAACAGAAAGACCCAGTATCACTACGACAAACTGGGCCGCCTCAGCACCGTGATCAGCGCTCACCAAACCGCATTGGAAACCACCACCTCATACACCTACGACGAGGTGGGTAACAAGCTCAAGCAAATTGACGCCAATCTCAACGAAACCACCTGGACCTATGATGCGCTGGGACGAGTGAAAACCCGCACCCTACCTGAAGGCCAGCAGGAATCATTTACGTACGATGAAAACGGTAACCAAAAGACCCATATGGACTTCGATGGGCAACAAACCACCTTTGATTACGACGAAAATGATCGACTCACCCAAGTCACCTACCACGATGGCAACACCGAAAGCTACAGCTACTATGCCAACGGCAATAGAGAAACCGCCACCGATGCTAGAGGCAGCACCTCGTACACCTACGATGACCGTGATCGCTTAAAAACCGAGACCCAGCCCGACGGTACCGTGCTCACTTATGATTACGACGAGGCCGGAAATCGCACCTTATTGCAAACAGACATCCCCAACGCCAGTACCGGACAGACGGATACCACCGTTACCGAATACACCTACGACCACTTAAACCGTCTGGATACTGTGACCGATCATCAACAACAGGTCACCAGCTACACCTATGATGCGGTGGGCAATCGCGAAACCGTAACGTATGCCAATGGCACCAGCACAACCTACGTGTACGATGCCTTGAATCGCCTCGAAACTCTGCAAACCGTCGACAGCAGCAACACTATCATCAGCCAATTTGACTACACCGTGTACCCCACGGGTCATCGCCATACCCTGACCGACCTGGCCGGTAATGTGTCGACTTATCTGTATGATGAGCTGTATCGCGTAACGCAGGAAATCATCAACCACACCACCCTGGGCACAGTCACCAATAGCTATGACTACAATGCGGTGGGTAATCGCCAAAGCAGTACCGAAAACGGCATTACCACCACCTATACCTACGACAATAATGATCGCATGTTGAGCAGCCTGAAAAACGGCATTATCACCACGTATACCTACGACGACAACGGCAACACCCTCAGCAAAACAGACAACAGTGCAACCACCAACACCAGCCAGTTCAGCTACGATGCGAAAAACAAACTCATCTTCGTGGAACAGCGGCAAAACGGTGCCCCCACCAACAGCGTAGATTACCAATACGACGTGGACGGCCACCGCACCCAAAAAGCTGACAACAGCGGAATCATCCACTTCGTAGTGGACCGCAACCAGAGTTTTGCCCAAGTGGTGCATGAGCTGAATGATCAACATGTGAACCAGGTCACCTACACCCATGGTGATGATTTAATCAGCCAAGACAGACAACAATCCATCAACTATTATCATTATGATGGACTGGGCTCCACGCGTTCTTTAACAGACACCGCAGGCTTGATCACCGATACGTATGAGTACAATGCGTATGGTACGATATTGGATCAATCGGGCTCGACGGCTAACAGCTATCTGTATACGGGGGAGCAGTTTGATGCGGCCCTGGATAATTATTATCTGCGGGCACGGTATTATGATCCGGGTAGTGGTCGGTTTACCGCAATGGATACATTCCAAGGGATCGATAACGAACCTGTCACTCTCAATAAATATTTATATGCCAACGCTGATCCAGTAAACAACATTGATCCATCCGGCCGTTTTTCAATCAGCAGTCAAATGGTTGCGGTGTCCACAATTGGTATATTGGCTGTCTCTTCACAACACTCTTATCAGATAGGTCAGAGTTTAGCAGGCACTTGGAATAATGATGGTTTAAGTTCGACTCAAGCAGGCTGGCTTGTAATTGCAGCAATGGTTGGAGTTGGTAGCAATGTATTAGAGCTATTGCAAACGAAGGTAGATGAGAGAGACGAAGAAGGTAGACGTATTACGTTGTATCACGGTACATCCAGAAATGCAGGGCGAAAGATATTGAAAAAAGGATTCAGAAATACACCAGTATTTTTTGCGGAAGACAGAGTGACAGCTCACACCTTTGGTAGAGAAAGAGCAGCAGCTAATGGGTCTGTGAATGTAACAGTACTAACTTTTAATGTGCCAATGTCTGTTGTAAATGCGTCTGGAATGAGGCGAGGGATTATAGGAGAAGAACTCGGATTAGGATTTGTTGATGTTCCCGGAGGGACGGGATACGAGTGGTTTATAACAAACAATTTGGGACTACAAGTATTTAATGGTTCGCTATTAACCGGTGCTACAACTGTTCGATAATGGAAAAACAAATGGATCATAAGCTCAAGCATCTGCTGCATCAATTAAAAGGGAAAACGTTTCCGGATTCAATGCGTCATGAATTTGGAAGGTATGGCGATGAGGCTTTTGATTTACTTTTATTTTTGGTGAAAAATGAAGGCTCAACAGAAAAAGAGGTAAGTAATGCTCTTATAATTATGCTTAGTATGTGTGGTCAGCCTTGTACTACTAGATCACAAGAGTTGTTCGACTTAAGTAAATCAATGTTAAGTAATCAAAGCATAATCGTTCGATCACAAGCTGTGAAAGTATTTCTTGGGCTAATTAGCATCTCAATTGATTCGCCGACGATTTGTAAGTTGAATCTTGCTGATAAAAAAGAAATAAATAATGTGCTTGTCCATGCAAATAAGTTAGGCTTTCATAAAGAAATGGAAGAATATTTAGAAAGGTGGATGAAGACATATAAAGATTTTTTAATTGAGTGAGACTTAAATATATAACGTAGTGTGAAAATTAAACACCCTGTATTAAATGAAAAGTACGGCCTCCCCAAGCCCAACTCTTTAGTTGGGTTTTTTGTTATTTAGCTGTAGGTGATTTAACGACTCACTGAGCCTGTTGAATCACCGTATCCAGCATCTCCATGACAAAGCGTTGCTTGGGTTTGGGTAACTGACTGATTAATTCCGAAAAAAGCGGGGAAAAAGGTGTGGCGTACCGCGCTACCATTATACAATTACCCAAATTATTTATCATAACATTTGCCGTTTTATGATGATTTAGCCACATTCTCATCATAACAAAAACACACTCAGCTACATTAACATCATAGATGTCGACCAAAGAAAATGGGGGTCAGGTCGTACGCCGTTATCGGCAACTTATCTAGCAGGTTAAAGTCCTGCCCGGGGAATTGCCCATTCATCCCGGTAGTACCACAAAGCAGTGTTTGAGCAATCAAATACTGTAAGTTTTGTA
>Ga0316204_10006117_pt1 | contig 18907 bp, 17 predicted proteins | sample 6monrhotite_MG_2_FD_205661 | JGI IMG/M metagenome (GOLD analysis project Ga0316204, IMG submission 205661) | Microbial mat bacterial communities from mineral coupon in-situ incubated in ocean water Damariscotta River, Maine, United States -... | ecosystem: Environmental > Aquatic > Marine >...
GCATCCGTGATGGTTTCACCGCGCTGACGCCTGGGCAGGTTCAGGAAGCGGTGCACAGTCAGGGGCAGGGTCGGGTCGATCTGAAGTTTCTGCGGTACATAACCGATCCGCAGGCCCGGTGCGCGGATCACTTGGCCAGAGGTCGGTTTCATGGCCCCGATCAACGCTCTGAGCAGGCTTGATTTGCCGGATCCGTTGGGGCCGACGATCGTGACAATTTCGCCCCGCTCAATCGCGAAATTCACGTTTTCCAAGACCTTGGTACCGCCATGTTGCAGGCAAAGCCCGCGTGCCTCGATCAGCTTCATGGCGCGCCCCGGCATTCGGGGCAAAGCCCTTCGGCCTCCACGACCATGCGCTCAATCACGAATCCTGCGGCCTTTGCGGCCTCGCCCAGGCGGCCCTGGGCAAGGGCGGTATCCGCCTCCGCGACAGATTTGCAGGCGCGGCAGATCAGGAAGGCGGGGGACTGGCATGACCCTAGATGCGCGCAGGCGATATAGGCATTCAGGGCCTCGATCTTATGGGCAAAACCCGCCTTGACCAGAAAATCCAGCGCCCGATAGGCCACGGGCGGCTGTGCGCCAAGGCCCTCTGCGGCCAATGAGGCGAGGATGTCGTAAGCCCCCAGAGCGCGATGTTCGGCCAGCAGCAATTCAAGCGTCCGGCGGCGCACCGGCGTCAGGCGCAGCCCGGAGGTTGCGCAATGGGACTGGGCTTTTTCCAGCGTCCCGGTAACACAGGATCGGTGGTCATGTGGTTCAAACCCGATGGCGGACATGAAAGCTCCTTGTGCTGGTTGCGACTTGATATGTTATAACATACATGACGACAAGTGGTCTGATGTAACATAGGGAAATTCATGCGAAACTTGATTTTTGCTTTAGTTTTGGGAACACCCATTGTGGTCGCGTCAGCCGGGGCAGATGTGCCAAAGGTGGTCACGGATATTGCTCCGATTCATGGATTGGTGTCGATGGTGCTGGGAGAGCGCGGAACTCCGGATATGATCCTGCCCCCGAATGCGTCGCCACACGAATATGCGATGCGCCCGTCAGACGCGCGTGCGCTGGGGCAGGCCGACCTCGTGATCTGGGTCGGCACGGCGCTGACACCGTGGCTGGCGGGGCCGCTCGACACTTTGGCCCCCGCTGCTTTGCGGATCGAGTTGATGAATGTGCCCGGAACAAAGGTTCTTGGACTACGCGAAGCCGGTGTTTTTGATCCGCATGGCCACGGTGATGATGAAGGACATCAAGACAACGACGACGACAGCAGCGCCAAGGATCAAGGCGGAATGCGTGATCCGCACATGTGGCTGGACCCGGACAATGCGGTCCTTTGGCTAAAAGAAATCGCCGGCCAGTTGTCGGCGCTGGACCCGGAAGGTGCCGATGGCTACCGCGCCAACGCCCTGATGGCGGCTGGTGCGATCAGGGCCGGGGCTGATCGCATTCATCTCGACCTCAGCGGCGTCAAGGACCGGCCATTTGTCGTCCTGCATGACGGGTTTCTCTACTTTGAGACGTATTTCGGGCTGACGTCGGTGGCGGCAGTGAAATCCGCAGAGGCCGATCAACCGGGTCCGGCACGGATGTCGCAGATCCGGGCGACGCTGCGCGACAGCGGTGTTGTCTGCGCCTTCAGCGAGCCGCAGATTGATTCGGGTCTGCTGGACACCGCAACCGACGGGTTGGACATTGGCCGGGGCATCATTGACCCGATTGGGGTGAACCTGCCATTGGGCGAAGACCATTATCTGGCGCTGATGGCGTCAATCTCGGACAGCGTGAAAAGGTGCCTGTCGCGCTGACCGCAGGGCGGATCAGCGGGTCAGACGGCGATCTTGCCACCGCCGATTTTGGTCACAACAACCACAGAAGGGCGCGGCGGCATCGCCGGATCGAAGTCGGGCCAGCGCGTTGCCGGGTCTTCAAAGGTAGACTCGCGCTCAAATCCCTTGAAGTGCCTGGTGCCATCCGTGCCCGGATGCTGAACCGCCAGAAACAATGTTTCACCGTCGCTGGTAAAGTAGGGCCCGCACATTTCGCCGCCCACCGGGCAGCGAAAGAACAGCCGTGATGTACCACGCGCATCGCCGTCGGTCTCCAACCCGTACAGGCCGTCGGATTTGCCCGTCTTGCCCCATCTGGACCCCTGGTCTGTTGCCACCCATAGCCGTCCGTCCGCATCGAATGCGCAATTGTCCGGCGATCCGAACCAGCCATCGTCAGAGGTATCCGGGTTCCACTGTGCGCCGACCTCGGAAATGGCAGGGTCGCCGCATTTCACAAGAATGGACCAGGTGCCGGAAGTGGCGGCATGGTTGCCGTCTGCTTCCCTGATCTCGATGATATGGCCAAAGCGGCTTCCGGCACGGGGGTTTGCGGCGTTGACCTGATCCTCCTTGCGGCGCGAGTTGTTGGTCAGCATGACATAGGCGGTGCCATCGCCGCGTGGTTGTGCATCTTCAGGCCGGTCCATCGGCGTTGCGCCCAAAAGATCCGCCGCAAGGCGGGCGTCGATTACCACGTCCCCCTGATCGGCAAAGCCATTTTCCGCCGTCAGTGGCCCGGTTCCATGAACCAGCGGCATCCAGTCGATGGTGCCGTCTTCGTCAAACCGAGCAACGTAGAGGATGCCGTCATCCAGAAGCGCGCCGTTTTCGGACGCGGTACCGGACACCGTACCGGTCGAGACATATTTGTACTGATAGTCGAACCGGTTGTCGTCGCCCATATAGATCACCAGCCTGCCGTCGCTGCTGATGGTGGTTTCGGCCCCTTCATGGCGGAAACGGCCCAATGCCGTGCGTTTGACCGGAGTTGATGTGGGGTCCGTCGGGTCCACTTCGACAACCCAGCCGAACTTGTTGGGCATGTTGGGTTCCTTGTCGATGTTGAACCGATCATGGTGCTTGCCCCAAGCGTACCACATGCCGGGCACGCCATAGCGTTTCATCTGTCGGGCTTGCGGCTGCGCAGAAATGTCCGGCCTGCCGTCCGCGTCCCGCGTATCGGTCCAGAAATAGCCGTGAAAGTTTTCCTCGGCCATTAACCAGGTGCCCCAGGGGGTCATGCCGCCGGCGCAGTTGTTAAGCGTACCGATGACCCTCTTGCCGGATGGATCGTCATTGGTTTTAAGCCGCGCATGGCCCGCCGCCGGGCCGCTTAGCTCCATCACGGTGTCCAGTGGGGTGATCCGCCGGTTCATCGCGCTGTCGCGTACCACGGACCATGTGCCCGCATCGTCACGTTCGATTTCCACTACCGACCCGCCATGCGCGGCCATTTCGATGTCGACAAGCGCCCGCGTCATGCCGTCAAAACCTGCACGGTCCTGACGGCCAAGGCCCGGAAACATCACCTCTTCGTTGGTGTATTCGTGGTTCACGCAAAGCAGGCCGCGTGTGTCGGAGGCATCGAGCGGGAGAAATCCGACATAATCGTTGTTGTACCCAAACTGCTTGAGCTGTGCCGCTGCTGTCTGATTCATTACGTCAAAATCGGGCGCATCGGCGGTGATCGGATCCCCCCAGCGCAACAGAACCTGTGCGTCATAGCCGTCCGCCACGTGGTGTGTTTCATCGTTGCCTGCCGTCAACTCTTCGAAAGTGTAGCGGCTTTGTCGTTCAGAGGCGGCTGCCGTGTCCGGGGCAATCAGGGCAGAGGTGCCAAAGAGCGCTGTGCTCGCCGAGACCCCCAACACGCCGCGCAGAACATCCCGCCGGCCATAGCGGGCGTTGATGACATCTCCGATGGTGCGGGTAGGGTCGGGATTGGTCGGGATGTCATCAAAGGCTTCAAAGGCTTCGGCCTTGTTGCCATACGCGGGGCTGTCGATGATGTCGCGGTGATCCATAACCAATCCTGTTCAAAGTGAAGCGCGTGTCCGCCTTGTACCGCGCATCTGTTGTGGATTTGTGACAAGACCTTGCGGGAAAGGTCAACGGGGTGCGGTGCCAAATGTCGCGGTGGCGTCCTGCACCCCCCCATTCCGCAGGGGTCTGGATCAGCTTTCCCTCCTGTGTGTCAGGTAGGATCACGCCAAGACATCTTCAACAGCTGCAATGGCCCCCTTGAAGCTCCCAAAGCGCATGACTAATCTTGCGCTAACGGTTTTGCGGGTATGGTCCTGCAAACATATGACAGGCGAACAGATATGACCGATCCCATTGATACCTACATGAACACCCTTGTCCCGATGGTGGTCGAGCAGACCAGCCGGGGCGAGCGGGCCTATGATATTTTCTCGCGGCTTTTGAAAGAGCGGATCATTTTCCTGTCCGGTCCGGTACATGACGGCATGTCATCGCTGATAGTTGCCCAGCTTTTGCACCTTGAGGCCGAGAATCCGAGCAAGGAAATTTCGATGTACATCAACAGCCCCGGCGGCGTGGTGACGTCGGGTCTGTCGATCTATGACACGATGCAGTACATCCGGCCAAAGGTTTCCACGCTGGTGATCGGGCAGGCGGCCTCGATGGGGTCGCTTTTGTTGACGGCCGGTGAGGCGGGCATGCGCTTTTCCCTGCCGAATTCCCGCGTGATGGTGCACCAGCCCTCTGGTGGGTATCAGGGACAGGCGACCGACATCATGATCCATGCGCAGGAAACCCAGAAGCTGAAAACACGCCTGAACGAGATCTACGTAAGACATACAGGTCAGACCCTCAAAAAGGTCGAAGAGGCGCTGGAGCGGGACAATTTTATGTCCCCCGAAGAAGCCAAGAAATGGGGCTTGATCGACGAAATCGTGGAAAGCCGTGGCAAGTCCGATGATCCGGACGCGCCGAAAAAAGGCAAGGGTGACAAGTAATCGCCATCCCGGTGCTATGATTTTCTGATTGTAGCGCCGGGGGCAGTGGCCTAGGGTCACGAAAGCTTCCGTGCCTTTGTTTTGAGGCGCAAAATCAACGACAGACCTGAAAGGGCTGACATGGCGAATAATTCCGGCGGTGACAGCAAAAACACCCTCTATTGCAGCTTTTGCGGCAAGAGCCAGCATGAGGTTCGCAAGCTTATTGCAGGGCCAACCGTGTTCATCTGCGATGAATGTGTTGAGCTTTGCATGGACATCATCCGCGAAGAGACAAAAGCAAGCGGGTTGAAGGCCACCGATGGTGTGCCGACACCCAAGGACATCTGTGAAGTGCTGGACGATTATGTGATTGGTCAGGCGATGGCCAAGCGCGTGTTGTCGGTGGCGGTGCACAACCACTACAAACGTCTTAATCACGCCCAGAAGGGTGGCGATATAGAACTGGCAAAATCCAACATCCTGCTGATCGGTCCCACGGGCTGTGGCAAGACGCTTCTGGCGCAGACATTGGCGCGCATTCTGGATGTGCCTTTCACGATGGCCGATGCAACGACGCTGACCGAAGCGGGCTATGTCGGGGAAGACGTTGAAAACATCATTCTCAAGCTGTTGCAGTCGTCAGAATACAACGTGGAACGCGCGCAGCGCGGCATCGTTTACATCGACGAGGTCGACAAGATCACGCGCAAGTCCGAGAACCCGTCGATCACCCGCGATGTGTCGGGCGAGGGCGTACAGCAGGCGTTGCTGAAATTGATGGAAGGCACGGTTGCCTCGGTGCCGCCGCAGGGTGGGCGCAAGCATCCGCAACAGGAATTCCTGCAGGTGGACACAACCAACATCCTGTTCATTTGTGGTGGTGCCTTTGCCGGGCTGGACAAGATCATCGCGGCCCGCGGCAAGGGGTCGGCAATGGGGTTCGGCGCGGATGTGCGCGACAATGATGAACGCGGCGTTGGCGAGATCTTTACCGAGCTTGAGCCGGAAGACCTGTTGAAATTCGGGCTGATCCCTGAATTTGTCGGGCGTCTGCCGGTTCTGGCAACGCTGGAGGATCTGGACGAGGACGCGCTGGTCACAATTCTGACCCAACCCAAGAACGCACTGGTCAAGCAATACCAGCGGTTGTTCGAGTTGGAAGATACCGAACTGACCTTTACCGAGGATGCGCTGAGCGCAATTGCCAAGCGCGCGATTCAACGCAAGACCGGTGCACGCGGCCTGCGCTCTATCCTGGAGGATATTCTGCTCGATACGATGTTTGAATTGCCGGGGCTGGATTCCGTCAACGAGGTTGTGGTGAACGAGGAAGCGGTAACATCGGATGCGGCACCATTGATGATCCATGGTGAAGCGGAAAAAGAGCCAGCGACAGCCGGGTAAGACCGGGGAGGTCACGGATCGGCTCCGGGACGCGTCGGTGAAAGAATGTGGGCGTTCCTTTGGGGCGCCCATTTTCGTTTACCCGCTGACAACTGCGGGTCTAACCAAACCCAGCGAGGCAGGGTCAATGACAGTCATCAGAATTCACAGCGGCGGCGCGTTCGAACAGAAGGTTGGCTATTGCCGGGCGGTGGTGGCGGGCGGTTTTGTGCATGTCGCCGGTACCGTGGGGCAGGGTGAGGGGGTGGTGGCGCAATGTCAGTCCGCGCTTGATACCATCGGGGCGGCATTGCAAGAGGTCAGAGCCGGTTTTGCCGATGTGGTGCGGGTCACCTATATGTTGCAGGACCGGGCGGAATTTGAGCCCTGCTGGCCCCTGTTGCGCGCAGCATTTGGCGATAACCCGCCTGCCGCCACGATGATTGAATGTGGTTTGATCGACCCTGCGTACCGGATCGAGATAGAGGTGACTGCCCTGTTGCCGGCGGGTTGAAGCAGGTCAGGCCACTTCCTCGAACTTGTCACCCAGCCGAACCTGCACATCGGCCGGATCAAGCGGCGCCCATTGGGCGGCGTTCTTGCGGATGAACCCGGCCTCGATCAGGGACGTGCGCAGGGCGGGCATGTCCAGTTCCCCCATCCACAGGCGCGGCTTGGCCTTGCCCAGCGGTTTCCAGGATCGGGTCAACTGCGTGATAAGGTGAGGTTCCTTGCCGGTAAAGGAGGTCAGGTGCAATTGAAGGTTGCGGGTCGCACCGGAGGGGCGTCGCACAACAATGGCAACCTCTGCGTCGGGCTGCGCGACGAGGGCCAGCATATGCAGGGCAGAGCCTTCGGCGGCGATGACCTTTTGTGCGGCCTTGTAGGTTGCGATCTGGTGGCGGACATCGTGTTTTTCGGGGTGGTAGATCGTATAGCCTTGCTTGCTCAGATAGGTTTCCAATTCCGGCTCGCCAATCAGATTGCCCCGCCCAGCGGGCAGTTTGCTGCGGCTGATGTAGAGCTTTTCGCTGCCTTGGGGGGCGATGTCATTGGCAAATCTGTTGGCGATCGTGGCCTTGTATTCTTCGGTGCCGACGATCATGTTGCCCAGCCCAAACCCTTGACCCGGCACAATCAGACGTTCCACTTCCTCGGGACTGCCCGCGCAGGCGATGGGCACGCCGAGATTCAGAAGTCTACCGAATTCATGTTGGAATTCAGCAACTTCCGATCCGTTCCGGGGACGCTTTGGGACGAACAGAACGCCGTCTATCTCTTCTTTGAGGTGGTCCAGAGCCCAGAGCCGGGATGTGCTTTCGACGAGGAAATGACCAAAATGCATCCACAGCACGCCACCCCAGAGCCAGGTGCCCTTGCGTTTTGGCAGCGGTGTATCAGATACGGTGGGGCGGATTGTCAGGGGGCGTCCGTTGCGCCAGAGCGCCCCGGCAGAGCAATAGCTGCCGTCGCGGCGCAGGACGCCGGCATTCTGGACAAAATCCTGTTCGCTTGGGGGGTAGACCTGTGCGTTGTCCAGCGATTCAGTGCCGCGCGACCACCCGATGTCCGGCATTGGTGGCGCGAGGGCAGGTTCATAGGTGACGGTCCAGACCGTACGCGAACACAGCCCCGGCACCTTGGCAAAGCCGGCGCGTTCCAGGATCGTCTTGCATTCGCGCATGCCCTCTCGGCCATAGGCCTCGGGGTGGAATTCCACAACAATGGCGCGCACCCCGTCAAGCGTGGCATGGCGCAGAAACTCCAACTCCCCCCCTTCGATGTCCATCACCAGCACATCGGGTGAAAACTCCTGATGGATCTGTGCATAGGAGGCGGTCGGGACAGAGATCTGGCGGGTCGGGCGGCGGGTTGTGTCAATCAGAGATGAGCCAAGAAACGAATTGCGCAGGTGAAATGTGACTTCGCGGGGGGCGTCGGGGGTGCTGAGCAATACTTGATTGCGCACCTCGATCTTGCTGCCCAGACGGTTGAGTTTGTACAGCGCATTGATGTGGGGAATGAGGTCGGGATTGGCCTCGAAGGACAGCACCTTGGCCGGTTTTGCGTTTTTGGCCGTTACCGCCCCGACAAGGCCAATGCCTGCCCCAAGCTCCAGCACGTTGTCGCCGGGTCGGATGACCTGGAGCGCGCCGGTGATTTCCTGATGTTCATAGCGCTCAGCGTTGATGCGCCCAAGCCGTTCGTCGTTCAGCATCGGAATGGGCGGAACCTTGACGCCGAAGCATTGTGCGACGTGGCTTGGCTTTTTTACTGTGCTCGACATGCCTGATGTCTCCGTTTTCGGAACATTACGGGTGAAGCTCTCCTGCGCCAAGCCAAATGGCCGGAATGTCGAAAGTCGGGGCGGTTGGAAGAGTCTTTGCTGCAACACTCTGCTGGACGCAGGTTGCCCTTTGGTGCATAACCCACCTGAAGCAAAGCGGAGCAGGAAATGGGTATTCTGAACACGATCTTTAGAGCCCTGACATGGTGGGATGGGCAGACCCTTAACACGCAGTTGTTTACGTGGCGCAAAGGCATTCAGGTCGGGTCAGATGACCAGGGCAATACCTATTACCACAACCGTGACGATTCCAAACGCTGGGTGATTTACAACGGCGATATGGAAGCCAGCCGGGTCAGCCCGGATTGGCATGGGTGGCTGCACCGCACCTGGGACGAGCCGCCCAGTGACAAACCGTTGGTGCACAAGACCTGGGAAAAGCCGCATATTGAGAACCTGACCGGCACGGCGCTTGCCTATGCGCCGGCGGGATCGCTGCGCAAGGATGTGCCGGCGGACCGCGCCGATTATGAGGCATGGACGCCGGATTGACGGCGCGGCTCGGTTTTGCGTTTCTTCATGTTTAAGTATCTGTTTGTCCTGTGTCTTTTGGCATTTCCATTGGCAGCGCAGGACGTATCCAATGCGCCCGGCGGGGTGCTGCGGGTGCTGGACAAGACATCTGGCGACACCGTCGATCTTGAGATCCCGAGCGGTGGATCGGCATCGGTCGGGCCCTTGCAGATCGTATTGATCGAATGCCGCTTTCCGGCTGGAAATCCGTCGGGCAACGCCTATGCCGCCCTGGAAGTGTCGGAAACCGGGCGGGCGGGAACTGTGTTTTCGGGGTGGATGATCGCGTCGTCCCCGGCGCTGTCCGCGATGGAACATCAGCGCTATGATGTTTGGGTAATTCGCTGTACCACGTCATGAAGTGAGACAACCGGGGGTGCGGTGAAATCTGCATGACCCTTGAGCGCGGCTTCCAGCCTTTGATGATAGGTGCCGCGGGCAATTTCGATCGCGCCCAGCGAGGCCAGATGGTCGGTCAGAAACTGCGTATCAAAAAGAACAAAGCCCGCGCACCGCAAGCGGTCGACCAGCGCGGCCAAAGCCATTTTTGACGCATTGGTCTGCCGCGAAAACATGCTCTCGCCAAAGAAAGCGCGGCCAAGGGTGACGCCGTATACCCCTCCGACCAGGTCGGAACCGTCGCGGATTTCAAGGGAATGGGCGCGCCCCCTGGCATGCAGCGCGCTATAAAGATCAGCGATTTCGTCATTGATCCAGGTCTCCGACCTGTCAGCGCAGGCGTGCACGACCTGTGCAAACTGGGTGTTGATGCTGACTTGAAAAGCGGTCTTGCGCATCGCCTTGGCCAGTGAGCGCGACAGATGGAAACCATCCAGCGGCAGCACCCCGCGCCTGCGCGGGTCGACCCAGAAAATCTCTGGGTCGTCGCGATGTTCGGCCATCGGGAAGATACCGATGGAATACCCATGCAGCAACAATTCCGGCGTCAGCTCGGACATTGCGGCTCAGGCATTGCCCAGATGGGTTTCCAGCCAATGTTCCAGCCAGTGAATGTTGTAATTGCCGGTTTGCACCGCTTCGTCCTGAAGCAGCGCGTGAAAGAGCGGCACCGTGGTGTCGACGCCGTCCACGATCAATTCCCCAAGCGCCCGGCCCAGCCGCGCCAATGCCTCGGGGCGGTCGCGCCCGTGTACGATCAGCTTGCCGATCAGGCTGTCGTAATAGGGCGGAATGGAATAGCCGTCATAAAGGGCGCTGTCCATCCGCACCCCCAGACCACCGGGCGCGTGATACTGTGTGATCCGGCCGGGGCAGGGGCGGAAATCCGGGAGTTTTTCAGCGTTGATGCGGACTTCGATGGCATGGCCGTTGATGTGCAGATCATCCTGCTGAAAGGACAAGGGCATTCCGCTGGCCACACGGATTTGTTCGCGCACCAGATCAACATCAAAAATCGCTTCGGTGACGGGATGTTCGACCTGAAGGCGGGTGTTCATTTCGATGAAATAGAATTCGCCGTTTTCATAGAGGAATTCGATTGTCCCCGCACCGATGTAGTTGATGTCGGCCATCGCGTCGGCGCAGGTCTTGCCAATACGGGCGCGTTCCTTGGCCGAAATGGCCGGGCCGGGGGCCTCCTCAAACACTTTCTGGTGCCGACGTTGCAGCGAACAATCCCGCTCGCCCAGGTGCACGGCGCGGCCTTTGCCATCGCCAAAGACCTGTATTTCAATGTGACGCGGGGTGGTCAGGTATTTCTCGATATAGACTTCGTCATTGCCAAAGTTCGACTTGCCCTCGGCGCGGGCAGTCTGGAAGGCTCTTTCCATTTCATCGGCGTTCAGGGCAACTTTCATGCCCTTGCCGCCGCCCCCGGCTGTTGCCTTGATGATGACCGGGTAGCCAATTTCCGCGCCCAGTTTCCGGGCTTCTTCGAGGGTGGCAACGCCGCCTTCAGAGCCGGGGACACACGGCACGCCCAACTTTTTCATGGTGTCCTTGGCGCTGATCTTGTCGCCCATGATGCGGATGTGTTCGGCTGTTGGGCCGATGAATGTCAGCCCGTGATCTTCGACCACCTGCACAAATTGTGCATTTTCCGACAGAAACCCGTAACCGGGGTGAATCGCCTCTGCGCCGGTGATCTCACAGGCGGCAATGATGGCGGGAATTGATAGATACGACTGCGTCGACGATGGCGGTCCGATGCAGACGCTCTCGTCGGCCATACGCACGTGCATCGCATCGCTGTCGGCGGTGGAATGCACGGCGACGGACTGAATGCCCATTTCGCGCGCCGCGCGGATCACGCGCAATGCGATCTCACCACGGTTGGCGATTAGGATCTTGTTGAACATCCCGCGCCCCTTATTCGATGATGACCAAAGGTGCGCCAAATTCGACGGCATCGCCATCGCCAACCATGATCCGTTTGATGGTGCCGGCGCGCGGCGCAGGGATGTGGTTCATTGTTTTCATGGCTTCGACAATCAGCAGCGTATCGCCCTCGGACACAGTGGTACCAACGGCGATAAATGCAGGCGCGCCCGGCTCTCCCTGCATATAGACCGTGCCCACCATCGGGGAGGTCACCGCACCGGGGTGGCTTGCCGGATCGGCATTCTCCGTCGCTGCGGGAGCAGGCACAGCAGCCGGGGCTGCGGTTGCTGCGTTGGCAAGTTGCGGTACCTGCACGGCCTGCGGTGCCATAATCTGCTGAGGGGGATGGCGGCTGACCTTGACGTTCAGGCTGTCATCTTCTGCGTAATCACGCTTGACCTGAAGTTCCGTAAGATCATTTGCATTCAACAATTCGGCCAAGGCCTTGATGAAGGCGACGTCAGCGTCATGGGTGTTTTTGGTCATAGGTTCCTCAAGCATGTGTCCGGCGCTGCATTGCAATCAGGCGCACCTGTTTTCGCGCTTATATGTCATGGGCGACTGCATGGAAAGCCGCCAGTTTCACGGCGGGCGAGAGGCTTACAGGTCAGGTCGGCACCCGGATCGGTGGGATGTCGGCTGGAGGATGTGTTTTCCTTGGCCTGTTTGCGGGCCGAAAAGGCAACGCGGGCCGCAAGGCACCAGGTGTCAGGGTGCGCGAATCCCCGCAGGCAGGGCGAAAATTTCAAAATTTTCGAGACGGACTTTTGAAAAGTCCGGTGCGCACGGCCAGTGACCGGGCACAAAAAAGCGCGGCAGGGGAGGCTACCGCGCTTTTCTTGGGTACCGATTGTCCCGCCTAGATTGCGAGGTATTCGGCCCGCAGCTGTTCGTTGTCGAGAACCTCTTGGGCTGTGCCGTCAAAGACAATGCCGCCGGTGTCCAGAATGACGGCACGATCCGCCAGTTTAAGGGCGCGTACGGCGTTCTGTTCGACCAGAATGGTGGTGATGCCCTGATCCTTGATGATGCCAAGGGTCTTTTCGATTTCATCCACGATCACCGGGGCAAGCCCCTCGTAGGGTTCATCCAACAACAAGACCTTGATGTCACGGGCAAGGGCGCGCGCGATGGCAAGCATCTGTTGTTCGCCGCCCGACAACGTCGTGCCTTCCTGGCTCTTGCGTTCGCCGAGGCGGGGAAACAGATCGTAAAGACGGTCCAACGACCAGCCGATCGGCGGGGCAATCTGTGCCAGCTTCAGGTTTTCCTCAACCGTGAGACCGGGGATAATGCACCGGTCTTCGGGGACAAGCCCGAGGCCAGCCTGGCTTGCTTCATGTGATGACATGTTGTGCAGCGGCTTGTGATCGAGCCAGATTTCACCATGGCGGGCCTCTGGCGCCGCAAGGCGAGCTATGGCGCGCAGCGTCGAAGTCTTGCCCGCGCCGTTACGGCCAAGCAGTGCGAGAATTTCGCCTTCGTGCACGTTGAAGCTGATGCCCTGGACGATGTAGCTTTCGCCGTAGTAGGCCTCAAGATCCCAGACCGAGAGGTAGGCGGGTGCGGTGGCCGCGTGGTTGGCGTTTCTCTCAAGCGTTTGTGTGTTCATTGTCGTATCTCCCGTTCCGGACCTGATCCGGAACCTCGTGGCGTTGGGGGAGGCCCCGGATCAGGTCCGGGGCGCGTTCGTGGCATCAAGCGGCGTCTTGGGATTCGCCCAGATAGGCTTCGCGTACCTTCGGATGGCCCTTGATGTTGTCCGGCGTGTCTTCGACAAGCGGGGTACCCTGGGCCAGCACGGTGATACGTTCGGCAAGCGAAAACACCACATGCATGTCGTGTTCAATGATGGCGATGGTGATGTCGCGCTCTTCCTTGATCTGTTTGAGCAGGTCGATGGTGTTGTTGGTATCGGCCCGCGCCATGCCAGCGGTGGGTTCATCCAGCAATAACAGGCGTGGGTCTTGCGCCAGACACATGGCAATTTCCAGCCGCCGCTTGTCACCGCGCGACATGGAAGAGGATTGCATCTCGCGCTTGTCGATCAGGTTCATCTCTTCCAGCATATGTTCTGCCTTGTCGATGATGTCCTTTTCATTCGAAAAGCTCTCCAGCGCATGCATGCGGAAGGCGCCGTCGCGCTTGGCGAAACAGGGGATGACCATGTTTTCCATGACCGACAGATCCCCAAAAATTTCAGGGGTCTGGAACACCCGGCTGATGCCCATCTGGTTGATCTCGTAGGGTTTGCGCCCCAGCACAGATTGACCGTCAAACATCACCGATCCGGTATCAGGGATCAATTTGCCGACCAGACAGTTCAACAAGGTCGACTTGCCCGCGCCATTTGGCCCGATAATCGCATGGACGGTGTTTTCTTCCACGTTCAGGTTCACGTCACCCAGCGCCTGAAGGCCACCAAACCGCTTGCCCACATTTTTTACTTCAAGAATAGCCATGATGTCTTTCCTTATTCTGCGGGTGTTTTGTTGGCATCGGGTGATTTGTCGTCCGCCTTCTTGCGGCTCAGCATCTTGCCAATCCGCTGACCACCTTCAACAAGGCCACCGGGCAGGAAGATCACAACCAGCATGAACAGCAGGCCAAGTGTCAGGTGCCAGCCTTTGCCCACAAAGGGGTGCACGATTGCCACCATGAAGTCCTCAAGCCCATCTGGCATGAAAGAGAACCAGCTGTGCAGAACGTTGTCGTTGATCTTGGCAAAGATGTTCTCGAAGTACTTGATGAAGCCAGCACCGAGTACCGGTCCGATCAAAGTCCCTGCACCGCCAAGGATGGTCATCAGAACGACCTCGCCGGAGGCGGTCCACTGCATCCGCTCGGCACCGGCCAGCGGGTCCATGGATGCCATCAGACCACCGGCAAGGCCAGCATACATGCCCGAGATCACAAACGCGGCCAAAGTATAGGGTTTGGTGTTCAATCCAGTATAGTTCATCCGCTGCTGGTTCGATTTCACCGCACGCAGCATCAGCCCGAAGGGGGAGCGGAAGATGCGGATGGCAAGGTAGAACATGCCGATCAGGACAAGGGCACTGAAGTAGTAGCCGAAGTTGAAGTCAAAGCTCCAGGCGCCTGCATCCAGCGTATAGGTCGACTGCATTTCCTGACCAAACAGGTGTGGGATGTTGGGTTTGTCCACAGAGTGGAAGAACTGCGGATCGGAGTTGTAGACCTGCAGGCCGGTTTCACCATTGGTGATCGACGTGCCGACAAAGCGACCGATCAGGTCCGAGTAGGCGATGGCAAAAAGCATCTGTGCAAAGGCAAGCGTCAGAATGGAAAAGTAGATGCCCGAGCGACGCAGGGAGATGTAGCCGATCAACAGCGCGAACAACGCCGAGACAATCACTGAAAGGATCATGCCGGGAATGATGTTGTAGCCCAGCAGCTTGAACATCCACACCGCCGAGTAGGAGCCAATGCCGAGGAAAGCGGCATGCCCAAAGGACAGGTAGCCGGTCAGACCAAACAGCAGGTTGAAGCCGATGGCAAAGACGCCAAAGATCACGAACCGCTGCATCAGATCAGGGTATCCCGCGTTGAACTGCGCCATGGCGGAGCCTTCGGGGAAGGGGTTGAGAATGAAAGGTGCGAAAATCGCAAGGGAGGCAACAACGATCAACAGGGTCGCGTCGCGTTTGTTAAGTCCAAGCATGTCTTATTCCTCCATCACGCCCTTGCGGCCCATGAGGCCACGCGGCCGGGTTAGCAAGATGATGATTGCCACAAGGTAGATGATGATCTGGTCGATACCGGGGAAGAACGCCTTGATCTCGTTCATGGATGCAAAGCTTTCGAGGATACCAAGCAGGAAACCCGCCAGCACCGCGCCGGGCAAGGACCCCATGCCGCCGACAACAACCACAACAAAGCTCAGGACCAGAAAGTCCATGCCCATATGATAGTTGGGCGAGTTGATCGGGGCGTACATGACACCTGCCAATCCCGCAACCGCAGCGGCGATACCGAACATGATGGTAAAGCGGCGGTCGATGTCGATGCCCAGAAGGCCAACGGTTTCGCGGTCGGCCATGCCTGCGCGGACCACCATCCCGAAGGTTGTGAACTGCAAGAAGGCAAAGACGGCCCCGATGATAAGGGCGGAGAAACCGAAGTAGACCAGACGCCAGTAAGGATAGGCGAGCGACACATCCAGGCCCAGCATCGCCCCGAAATCGAGGCTGCCACGGAAGGCGTCAGGGGCTGGGGTGGGGATCGGGTTGGCACCGTAGAAATATTTGATGACCTCTTGCAGAACAATGGCCAGGCCAAAGGTCACAAGGATCTGATCCGCATGTGGGCGCTTGTAGAAATGCTTGATTAGCCCGCGTTCCATGGCAAAGCCAATGAAAAGCATGACCGGTATGGCAAACAGAATGGCAATCGGCACCGACCAACTTATGATGCTCGCCCCGATTTCCGGCCCGAACCAGTTTTCGACATATGGCGTCTGCACTTTCAGCGGATTACCGAGAAAGTCTTTCTGCGTCTCGTCTATTGTGGTGGTGCTCAGGGTCAGGATGCGCTGCACCGTGACAGAACAGAACGCACCGATCATGAACAGCGCACCGTGGGCGAAGTTCACAACGCCAAGTGTGCCAAAGATGAGCGTCAAACCAAGGGCGATCAACGCATATGCGGATCCCTTGTCGAGGCCGTTGAGAATTTGAAGAAGGATTGCGTCCATGGTCCCCACCAATACAAAACGTCAGCTTGCCGACAGCGTGGGCTGACAGCAAGGCGTTGTGCAGGGCGGGAGGTCTCCCGCCCTGCGGTGATTTTTAGTAGATTATGCGCCGGGGTTGCATTTGCCCAGATCGCCACCGGCGAACATTGGGTGGTCGGGTGCGTACTCGACCTGTGCGCGTGGCGTTACTTCTACGATTTCCAGCGTGTCATATTCGTTTGATGGGTTCTCTTTACCCTTCATAACCAACACGTCCTTGAAGCACTGGTGGTCATCGCCACGGTACAGAACCGGACCGTTGCCCAAACCGTCGAATTCGAAGTCTTCCAGAGCTTCGACAACACCACATGGGTTGAATGTGCCCGCACGCTCAACAGCATCTGCATACAGCAGCGTCTGAACATAGCATGTGTGCGCGGAGTTGGATGGTGGACGGCCGTACTTTTCACCGAAGGATTTCACAAATGCCTTGGAGCCTTCGTCTTGCAGCTGCCAGTTCCAGTTCATGGAGCCGATAACACCTTCAACGTTCTTGCCCGCACCAGCGGCCATCAACTCGGAGTAGAGCGGCACAACGATCTCGAACTTCTTGCCGTTCACTTCCTTGTTCAGCAGGTCGAACTGGACCGCGTTTGTCAAAGAGTTGACCATGTTCCCGCCGTAGTGGTTCAGAACCAGAACGTCGGCACCGGAGTTCAGAACAGGCGCGATGTAGGAAGAGAAGTCAGTGGACGCAAGCGGCGTCAGCACGTTGTTGACGGTTTCCCAGCCCATGGCTTCGGTTGCCGCAGCAATCGATTCCTGCTGTGTCCAGCCCCAGGTGTAGTCCGCTGTCAGGTGGTATGCCTTGCGGTCGGAACCGTAGGCGTTCTTCAGCACGGGTGCCAAAGCAGCCGCTGACATGTAACCGTTGAAGAAGTGACGGAAACCGTTGGCTTTCTTGTCTTTGCCTGTCGTGTCGTTGGAGTGCGTCAGACCGGCCATGAAGATCACGCCTGCTTCCTGGCACAGACCCTGAACAGCAACAGCCACACCGGAGGACGAGCCACCGTTGATCATGACAGCGCCGTCTTTTTCGATCATCGCCTTGGCAGATGCGCGGGCCGCGTCGGATTTGGTCTGTGTATCGCCTGTGACGAACTGGACTTTCTTGCCAAGGATGCCGTTACCCTTCAGCGCCTTGGAGCTGAATGTGTTCAACATCCCGCCGTCGCCTTCACCATTCAGGTGTTGTACGGCCAATTCCTGTGCGCGCAGCTCGTCGAGACCTTCTTCGGCGTAAGGCCCGGTCTGCGGTACGTTGAAGCCCAGTGTTACGGTTGAGCCTGTTGGGGCGTTGGTAAAGCCAGAATGGCTATCAGCACGCAGGTAGGTCGGCAATGCAAGACCGGCGCTGGCGACAGCGCCTGTTTTGATCAGACCACGGCGTGTCAGTTTCGAAAATGACATGGATTCCTCCCATTTGGTGAAAGCACGAACCCTCTGAAGGGGATGCGTGCGGCACAAAGGTGCAAAAACAATATGTCGTTGAATGTGAAAACCAATCAATAAGCCCCTTGATCTGCTGAGTATTTCTGTAAATATCTTCGCAGATATTAGGGAGGTCTTGTAAATTACATGATGTTGCATTGCAGAAACCCATTGAATTTGCGCGATATTGCCGATGCCTGGGGCGCAGACCGTCATGGCACGTGAAGCCCTGACAGGCAGCCGCATCCGGGAACGGCGGGTGATGGCGGGATTGAAGCAGGCCGATTTGGCCCGCGACATCGGAATCTCGGCCAGCTATCTCAACCTGATCGAGCATAACCGCCGCAGAATCGGCGGCAAATTGCTGCTCGACATCGCGGGTGCGCTGGGTGTTGAGCCGCAAACCCTGACCGAAGGAGCAGAGGCGGCCTTGATCGCCACGCTGCGCGATGCGGCGGATCAATCCGGGCTGACCGGGGCGGAATTGGGCCGCGCGGATGAATTTGCCGGCCGCTTTCCCGGTTGGGCGGATGTCTTGTCGAGCACCCGCAAGCGGGTTCTGGCCCTGGAACAAACGGTCGAGGCGCTGACCGACCGGCTTAGCCATGATCCGCATCTGGCGGCATCCATGCACGAATTGCTTTCCACGGCTGCCGCGGTGCGGTCGACGGCGGCAATTCTGGCGGAAACCGAAACATTGCAACCGGAATGGCGGGACAGGTTCCACGCCAATATCAACGAAGACAGCAAGCGGTTGTCAGACAGCGCTGAAGCATTGGTGGCCTATTTTGACGCGGGTACGGACAAGCAGGAGGCCGCAGGATCGCCGCAGGAAGAAGCCGAGGCGTTCCTTGGCCGCCATGGGTACAGTTTTGAGACGCTCGAAAACCAGGTGGCAGCGGATCCGGAGATCCACCGGCTCCTGGATAGGGCTGATCCGGCCCTGTCAGCGGCAGCGCGATACATTGCCGCAGGGGCATTGCGCCAAATGGCGCAGGATGCAGAGCGACTGAGCCTTGCCCGACTGAGGGCGGAGATTGCGGGGGCGCCGCCCGACCCGCTGTTGTTGTCGCGGACGTTGAATGCGCCGGTTGCGCTGGTTTTGCGGCGTCTGGCTGCGGTGCCGGAATTGGGCGCCGGTCTGGTTGTATGTGATCGGTCGGGAACGGTGGTTTTCCGCAAGTCAGTGGAGGGTTTTACGGTGCCGAGGCACGGGGCCTGTTGTCCGCTGTGGCCGCTTTTCGCGGCCCAAGGCAGCCCCGGTGCGCTGTTGCGCGAAACCGTCAATCAACTGGGCCGCGCGCAGGCGCAATTTGTTGCCTACGCTACATCCGGGACAG